>Ga0265293_10014010_pt1 | contig 10272 bp, 10 predicted proteins | sample Munlanlewell138R_FD_192505 | JGI IMG/M metagenome (GOLD analysis project Ga0265293, IMG submission 192505) | Leachate microbial communities from a municipal landfill in Southern Ontario, Canada - Leachate well 138R | ecosystem: Engineered > Solid waste > Landfill > Unclassified | place: Canada...
ACTCGGCGGTGTCTTCAACCTTGGCGCGCGACAGGCAATACACAATGCCCGCATCGCCGCTATGTTCAGCCGTGATCAGCTCCAGCAACTGGCGGCGCGGATCGTTTTTCTCAACGATGCGATAACGGATGTTCGGCCGGTCAAAGCTGGATACGAAGTGGGCGGCCTGCGTCAGGCCTAGCCGCTCCGCGATCTCGCCGCGCGTGACTTGCGTGGCCGTGGCGGTCAGGGCAATGCGCGGGACGTCGGGCCAATACTCCTGCAAGACCGACAGGCGCAGGTATTCCGGCCGGAAGTCATGTCCCCATTGCGACACGCAGTGGGCTTCGTCAATAGCAAACAGCGCCACCTTGCCGCGCTGCAGCAGCTGGAAGGTGCGATCCGTCAACAAGCGCTCCGGCGCCACGTACAACAGGTCCAGCTCGCCGGACAAAAAGGCGCGCTCCACTTCCCGGACCCGGGCGTAATCCTGTGTTGAATTCAGGAAAGCCGCGCGCACGCCAAGCTCGGTCAGCGCATCGACCTGATCCTGCATCAACGCGATCAACGGTGAAATCACCACGCCGGTGCCGTCCCGCACCAGGGAAGGAATCTGGTAGCACAAGGATTTACCGGCGCCGGTCGGCATCAGCACCAGGGCATCGCCGCCGTCAATGACCTGCGAAATGACGTCTGCCTGATTGCCGCGAAATTGGTCATAGCCGAAAACGCGCTGCAGCACCTCAAGCGCGGCGGACTCTGCGAGCTCGATCATGCCGGAACGTTCAGGCGGCGCAAGCCTTGTTCAAGATCAGCGATCAGATCCGCCGGGTCTTCCAGGCCGATGTGAAGCCGGACAGCGGGCCCCTCGGGATCCCAATTCGTGGCGCTGCGCACGCTCTTGGCATGGACCACAGTGGCCAGGCTCTCAAAGCCGCCCCAGCTTGAACCAATACCGAACAGCGTCAGGCCATTGACGAAACGATTCAGCGCCGCGTCGTCAACCGGCTTCAGCACGACCGAGAACAAACCCGACGCGCCCCGGAAATCGCGTTTCCACAAGGCATGGCCGGGATCGCTCTCCAAGGCGGGATACAGCACGCGCGACACCTCGGGCCGCTGTTCGAGCCAACGCGCCACCGTCAACGCGTTGTCCCTATGCTGTTTCAAGCGAACGCCCAGCGTGCGCAGGCCGCGCAGCGCCTGGTAGCAATCATCGGGGCTGACGCTGTAGGCATAGTCATAGGCGGCGAGGCGGACCGGTTTCCAATATTTTTCATTGGTCGTGATCACGCCGATCATCAGATCCGAGTGGCCGCCAATATATTTGGTGCCCGCATGAATGGAGATATCAATGCCCAGCTCGAACGGCGAGGCAAAATAAGGCGTGACCCAGGTGTTGTCGGCCAGCACCGGGATATTGCGCGCATGGGCCGCCGCGGCAATGGCGGGAATGTCCTGCATTTCAAAGGTCAGCGAGCCGGGAGACTCGCAGAACACCGCGCTGGTGTTGTCGCGCAACCGGTGCGCAATGTCCGCCCCGAGGGTGGGATCGTAGTACTCGACTTCAACGCCAAGCGGAACCAGACGCCGGTCGCAAAACCGGCGCGCGGGCGAATACACCGAGTCCGGCATCAGCAAGTGCGTACCCGGCTTGACCACCGCCAGCAGGGCAATCACGATGGCCGACAGCCCATTGGGCGTGGCCAATGCCTGATACGCGCCTTCCAGCTCAGCCACCGCCTTTTCAAACGCGTGCGTGGTTGGCGTGCCATGACGGCCATAGCTGACGGGTTTTTCCGTGATGTCGTGCGGCGCGTCATACGCCTCAACGCTGGGATAGAGAACGGTCGACGTCCGGAAGACCGGCGTATTGACCATGCCTTGGTGATCTTCGGGAGCGCGGCCAGCATGGGCCAGCAGGGTATCGGGTTTGAGCATGACGGTCGGGACAAGGGCGAAACAACCCTCAGTTTACCGTGTTGCTTGAACCTGTCCCGCCCGGCATGGACGCATATGGCCTGCTGGCGCGGACCCCGAGCGCAATAAAGCGCGGGGAGCGCAAGCAAAGCCCGCCCTCCCCGCGTGTTGTGCAGCCTGAAAGACTTAGCTGGCGGCGTCGCGCTTCGGCGCTTTGCGCGCCTGCTTCTCACCGCGCTTCTTCAAGGCGTCGCTGACGGTTTTCTTCTGCTCGGCATTCAACGAGTCATAAGCAGCCAGCCAGGCCTGACGGACTTGCGTATGCTGATCACGCATCAGTTGGCCATCCGCCTGACGCTGCTCGCTCAAGGCGCGCAGGTCGATCACCTCGGCTTTCAGCAGTTGCGTGCGCGCTTCGCGATTGGCCTTGAAACGCTCGCCAACGGCTTCACGGGCGGTTTTCTGCTGGGCTTGCGCCTGGTCAAACAGCGTTTTCTGCTCGGCGCTCAGATTCAGCTCAGGCGCCAGGCGTTGCAGGCTGAACACCGGATCCATCATTGCGGCGCGCGGTCCTTTTTTGTGCGCATGACGCTGATGATGGTGGTGACGGTGCGCATGGTTGCCGCCGCGCTCGGCCTTGCCTGGCTCGGCCTGCGTCGTTGTGGCGGCCGCGTTGTCGGCGCTTTGAGCATGCACGATCAGCGGCGTCGACAGACCCAGGGCCAAGGACAGCGCAAGCGCTTGGAAGGTATTCTTTTTCATGAGGGAACTCCTTGAAAGAGCGCTGCGTCCGTTGCAGCGTTGGACGTATTGTGCGATTGAAATCATTTCTCAACGATTCCAAAATCCGGGGTAGCTGTTTCAACGGATTTCACCGCATTGCCGCTGTGCCAAACAAAAAGGATGATGTCAGCCATGGAAAAATCGCAACGAATCAAGCTTCTGGTGGTGGATGACGATCCCGCATTGCGGCAGTTGCTGGCCGACTACCTGAACAAGCAAGGCTATGACACCTTGCTGGCGCCGGACGCCTCCGACCTCGAACAGCGGATCACCCGCTACTCCCCCAGCCTGGTGGTGCTGGACCGGATGATGCCAGGCGGCGACGGCGCCGATGCCTGCCGCCGCTTGCGCGACACCGGGGAGGACATCCCGGTCATTCTGCTGACCGCCAAGGATGAAACCGTTGACCGCATCATTGGGCTGGAAGCGGGCGCCGACGACTATCTGGGCAAGCCCTTTGATCCCCGCGAGCTGCTGGCGCGCGTTGAAGCGGTGCTGCGCCGCAAAAGCGGTCCCTCCGCCTTGACCAAGGACGCCCCCGTTCAATTCGGCCCCTTCACCTTCAACCCCCAGACGCGCACGCTGGCGCGCGGCAACGAGACCGTCAAGCTGACCGGCGGCGAATTCAATCTGCTGGAAGCGCTGATCAACAACGCCGGTCGGCCGCTGTCGCGCGACCGCCTGCTTGCGCTGGCACGCGACGATGAGAACGGTGAACGCAATGACCGGGCGATCGACATCGCCATTCTGCGCCTGCGCCGCGTCATTGAAGAAGACCCGAAACAGCCGCGCTGGATTCAGACCGTGTGGGGCATTGGCTACCGCTTTGCGCCCTTGAACGGCAACGACACCGCATCATGACGCCTCGCCCTTCCCGCCGCTGGTATCAGCGATTGTCACCACGTTCCCTGCGGACCCGGCTGATTCTGCTGGTGCTCGGCGCCGTCTTGACGGTGCAGGCGGCCACCGTCATTGCCATTTCCGAATTCCGGCGCCATGTGCTGGAAGACGCCACCACCGCGCTGATGGCCACGACCATCCAGACCTTGCGCGCCGCCATCGAGCAGATCCCGCAAGATCAACGCGCCGAATTCGTTGCCCAGGCTTCGCAAGGCGAATGGCGCTTTGAACTGCGCCCGATCCCGCCCCGGCCGCCATCGGGCGGATGGGGCCGTCCTCCGCATGGCCATCCTGGCCACGGCGCGGATGCGCCCGGCTTCACCGGTCCGCCGGATCGTCCTCGGCCCCCTCAGCGCGACATGCGCTGGGCTGACGACGACCCGCGCCCCGCCATGCGGGACTTCACCCGCATCCTGAACCAAAAACTCGGCCCCGGCACGCGGGTGGCGCTGTCCCGCGGCCCGTCACCCGCCTTGTTCGTCAGCCTGAGCAGCACGATTCCGGCTGACGCCGAAGCCGCCACGCGCGCGTGGCTGGTCATGTCGCTCGAACGTCTGGATCCGCCGGTCCGGACACCGCTGCTGATGGTCTGGCTCGGTGGACTCGGCGTCATTCTGCTGATGGTAGCCGGTTTTTCCTGGCACATCACCCGGCCGCTCACCTCCTTGGCCCATGCTGCGGACCGGCTGGCGTCCGGCCAGCCAGAGCGCGTCGCGCCATCCGGTCCCTATGAAACCCAGGCGCTTGGCGAGCGCTTCAATGCCATGCTGGATGCCTTGCAGGAATCGGAAAGCATCCACCGGACCCTGCTGGCGGGCCTGCCGCACGACCTGAAGGGGCCGCTCTCCCGCTTGCGCCTGCGGACCGAAATGCTTGATGACGCCGCGATCAAAAGCGGGATCAAGCAGGACGTGGACGACATGCAGCATATTGTTGAGCAGTTCATCCAATATGTGCGCGGCACCGACCGCGGCACCTATTACTTTACGCCGCTGGATCTGGTCGAATGGACGCGCGAGCGCGGACGGGCCTGGCAGGGAGCGGGATGCGAGCTGATCATCACCGAGCTGCCCGACGCCGTTTGCCCGATCCAGGGCGATGCGATCGCGCTCGGCCGCATGCTGGACAATTTGATCCAGAACGCGCTGCATCACGCCGCGCCCCCGATCCACCTTGGCCTGCGGATCAAGGCGGACCATTACGAGCTCACCGTCAAGGACCATGGGCCGGGCATCCACCCCGAGCAGCGCGAAGAAGCCTTTATCCCCTTCTCCCGGCTGGATGCCGCGCGCAGCCGCAGCGGCAATGTGGGATTGGGGCTGGCGCTGGTGGACGCCATTGCCAAGGCGCATCATGGTTCGGTTGAACTCCGCTCTCCCAAGGAAGGCGGCCTTGAAGTGGCGATTCTGCTGCCGAAAGACCAGGGATTGTCTCAAGAAGGTTGAACCCCCGCCCGGCATGCGGACTTTCGGTGAATTCATGGCAAAATCGAAGGAAACCTGAGCCAACCCTGCGGTTTGGCTGATTTGCCCACGCAAAGTCAGTCAAACCGCGGCGTTGAGCCCGCCGATGATTCAGAGCCATGACCGCAACCGATAAAAACACGCCTTCCCCCACTCCGCACTTTCTCCGCCACATCATTGAAGACGACCTGGCGGCCAACACCTACGCCACCAAACGCTGGGCGGGCCGCCCCGGCCCCGCCGCCGTCCAGGCGGACGCCCCGTATGACGCCGCCCGGATCCGCACCCGCTTTCCGCCCGAACCCAACGGCTATCTGCACATCGGCCACGCCAAATCCATCGCCTTGAACTTCGGCCTGGCCGAGGATTACAACGGCGTCTGCCACCTGCGCCTTGATGACACCAACCCGGAGAAAGAAGAGCAGCGCTATGTAGACAGCATCATCGATGCCGTCCATTGGCTCGGCTTTGACTGGAACGCGAACGGCGTCGAGCACTACTACCACGCCAGCGACTACTTCGACTTCATGTATGAAGCCGCCATGGCACTGATCAAGGCGGGCCTGGCCTATGTTGATGAGCAAACCGCCGAACAAATGCGCGAAACGCGCGGCACGCTGACCGAGCCCGGCGTCAATTCACCGTGGCGCGACCGCCCCGCCGAAGAGTCGCTGCGCCTGTTCGACGCCATGCGCAAGGGTGAACACCCCGACGGCAGCATGGTGCTGCGCGCCAAAATCGACATGGCTTCGCCAAACATGAACCTGCGTGATCCGGCCATCTACCGCATCCGCCACGCCACCCATCACCGGACCGGAGACGCCTGGTGCATCTACCCGATGTACACCTACGCGCACCCGATCGAAGACGCGCTCGAAGGCATTACCCATAGTTTCTGCACGCTGGAGTTCGAAGACCAGCGGCCGTTCTACGAATGGGTGCTGGACCATCTGGCGGACCTCGGCCTGCTGCTGCGGCCGCTGCCGCGCCAGATCGAGTTTTCGCGCCTGAACCTGACCTACATCATCACCAGCAAGCGCAAGCTGATGCAGCTGGTCACCGAAGGCCATGTGAACGGCTGGGACGACCCCCGCCTGCCCACCATCGTGGGCCTGCGCCGCCGCGGCTACACGCCGGAGGCCATCCGCCTGCTGTGCGATCGCACCGGCGCCTCCAAGAACGAATCGTGGATAGACTACAGCGTGCTGGAGCAGTGCCTGCGCGAAGTGCTGGATCCGGTCGCGCCAAGGTCGGTCGCCGTCGTGCGCCCGCTCAAGCTGGTGCTGACCAACTACCCGGAAGGCCAGACCGAGCCCTGCTTTGCGCCGGTCCATCCGCACTACCCGGAGCGCGGCCAACGCGAATTCCCGTTCAGCCGGGACCTCTGGATCGAAGAAGACGATTTCACCGAAAACCCGCCCAAGGGCTTCTTCCGCCTGTTTCCCGGTAATACGGTACGCCTGAAGTACGGTTACATCATTCGCTGCACCGGCTGCACCAAGGATGCATCCGGGCGCGTCATCGAAGTCCAGGCCGAGTACCTGCCTGACACCAAGAGCGGCACACCCGGCGCGGACAGTGTCAAGGTCAAGGGCAATATCACCTGGCTCAGCGCCAGCGCCGCCATTCCCGCTGAATTCCGCCTCTATGACCGGCTGTTCCTGGAGGCCAACCCGAACGCCGGGGAAGGCGAGTTCACGGATTATCTGAACCCGGACTCAATGGACGTCCTGCAGGGCTTTGTCGAGCCCGGCACCAACGCCGCGCCGGATACGCATTACCAGTTCGAGCGCTTCGGCTATTTTGTTGCGGACCGGGAGGACTCCCGCCCGGAGAAACCCGTTTTCAACCGCAGCACGACCTTGCGCGACACCTGGGTGAAGAAATAAATGACCGATACACCCAGCCTCGATATCAAGAGCACGACGCTCTACGCCATCCGCGTGGTCCTGCACACGGACGATCTCAGCCGCCTGCTGCCCGCGCTTGAAGCGCGGATGGCGGAAGCCGCCGGCTTTTTCGACGACGAACCCGTCGTCATTGACGCCTCACTGCTTGAACAGCCCACGGATTGGGCACAACTGGTGCAGGCGCTGCATGAACACAAGCTGCCCACCATCGGCGTCATGGCCGAAGACGGACCGGTCCTCAACAGCGCCCGCGAAGCGGGACTGGCGCGGGTTTCCCTGCCCTCGCTCGTCAAGCGCGCCCAGAACCGCGCCGAAGACATCGATCAGCTCGTCACGCTGCGCGACGCGGCGGCACCGGAAAGCGCGGCCCCCGCCGAGCCGGATGCGGCGGCGGAACCGGTAGAAGCGGAGGCGGAAGCTGACGCCGTCGAAGTCGTGATTGAAGCGGCCAGCAACCTGCTCCAGCCGGAAGCCTCGCACACGGCGGCGCTGGTGATCCAGCGTCCGTTGCGCTCCGGCCAGAAAGTCTATGCCCGCAACGCGGATCTGATCGTGCTCGGCATGGTCAGCAATGGCGCGGAGATTCTTGCCGATGGCAATATCCACGTTTATGGCCCCTTGCGCGGCAAAGCCATGGCGGGCGCCCGCGGCGATACAGAATCTCGCATCTTTACGACACAATTTCAGGCAGAATTAGTGGCTGTTGCCGGGATATACCGTACGATGACCCAGCAACTCCCGGATTCCATTCAAAACAAACCCGCACAAGTTCGCCTCAGCGGCGAAAAACTGCTCATTGATGCATTAGCGATCTAACAGAGGATCAACCCGAATATGGCACGTATTGTCGTCGTGACGTCAGGCAAAGGTGGCGTTGGCAAAACCACAACCAGCGCCAGTTTTTCAAGCGGCCTTGCGCTGCGCGGGCACAAAACCGTGGTGATCGACTTTGACGTGGGCTTGCGCAACCTCGACCTCATCATGGGATGTGAGCGGCGCGTCGTGTATGACCTCGTCAACGTCATCCAGGGCGAAGCCACGCTGAACCAGGCCCTGATCCGCGACAAGCAGCTTGAGAACCTCTACATCCTCCCCGCCTCGCAAACCCGCGACAAAGACGCGCTGACGCGGGAAGGCGTGGCCAAGGTGCTGGAGGGACTCAAGGAGATGGAGTTCGAGTACATTGTCTGCGACTCGCCCGCGGGTATTGAAGGCGGCGCCTTGATGGCGGCCTATTTTGCCGATGACGCCATCGTCGTGACCAACCCGGAAGTCTCGTCGGTCCGCGATTCGGACCGCATCCTCGGCATTCTTTCGGCCAAGTCCAAGCGCGCCGAAGACAATGAAGAACCGGTCAAGGAGCACCTGCTGCTGACGCGCTACAACGCGAAGCGCGTGGCCGAAGGCGAAATGCTGTCCTTGCAGGACGTGGTGGACATTCTCCGCATCAAGCTGATCGGCGTGATCCCAGAATCCGAAGACGTGCTGCAAGCCTCGAACCAGGGCTTGCCCGCCATCCACCTGAAAGACACCATCGTGGCGGGCGCCTACCTGGACATGGTCAGCCGCTACCTCGGTGAAGACAAGCCGATGCGCTTTGTTGATTACGAGAAACCCGGCCTGTTCAAACGACTCTTTGGAGGAAAGTAAGCGATGTCCTTGCTGTCTTTTTTCCTTGGTCAAAAAAAATCAACCACGGCAGGCGTCGCCAAGGAACGCCTGCAAATCATTCTGGCGCACGAGCGTTCGGACGGCGGGCCGCCCTCCGACTACCTGCCGCAGCTCCAGGAGGAACTGGTTGCCGTGATCTCCAAATACGTCAAGATTTCCGCCGAAGACATCAAGGTCCACCTAGAACGGCAGGACACGCTGGAGGTGCTGGAAGTCAAGATTGAGATGCCCTCTAATTGAATGAGAGAGACCACCCCCTACGCGCTTCGCTTCCACCTCGCGGCTTGCAAGCCGCTCGGATTCGCCAGGCATCAAGCAGCCCTCAAGGGCTACTTGATGTCCGGGCTCATCCCCCTCTAGGGGGCGACACCAGCGGACTGGCAAAGCCAGCTCCGCGGTGTCCTGAGTTGCTGAGCTTCTTTTGTAGGAGTCAACTGTGTATTTGGGGGTTGATTTTTTTTGGATAATCATTCCCTCAGACCATTTGTTTCGGGTTCCACGGTGCGTTATCTCGCTTCATGGCATTGAGCATGATCAGGTACTTTCTCATGCAGGCGGTGACGGCGAGCTTTTTTGGCTTGCCCAGTTCAACCAGGCGTTGGTAGGTCTGTGCCAAGGGTGTCTTGGCTCGGATGGCCGCCCAGGTGGCCATATAAAGCACCCGCCGCACGTCTGCTCTGCCACCGCCGATTCGACGCAGCCCGGCTTTTTTTCCGCTGTCGCGGTTGTACGGGGCCAAGCCCACCAGGGCGGTGATTTTGCGTCGATCCAAGGTGCCCAGCTCAGGAAGTCGGGCCGCCAAGGTGGCGCTCAGGACCGGCCCCAGGCCAGGGGCTTTGTGCAGGGGAGCGGGTTGCTCAGCCATCAATGCCTTGATCTGTTGGTCGACCTGCTCGATCTGCGCTCGGTAGCTCAAAATCCAAGTTTGCATCTGTGCCCTCACTAGGGGATGACGCGTTTGCTTGAGGCGACGCCGGAACCCATCTCGCTCGCAGACCAGGGCCGTGCGCAGCTGCAACCACTCGCGCAACTGCTCGGTCTGTTCAGACAAAGGTTGGGTATTCTCCAAGGGCAAGAGCTGCGCCGTTACCGCCAGCACACGGGCGTCAATGGGATCGGTCTTGGCTTTGATGCCCATGGCGTTAGCCAGTGCACGCGGGCGCGCTGGCGAGATGCGGGTCCCAGGCAGATTGGCTTGGTGCAACGCATCCAGCAGGTCGCGCTCGTAGCCCCCGCTGGCCTCAAAGACGATTCGCTTGCATTGCAAGGGGGACAAGCACTGTAATAGTTCGGCTAAACCCGTCGGGCTGTTGGCAAAAGTGTGGCGCTGCTCGGAAGGCATCACATGAACAACCAGTTCATCTTTGGAAACATCAACGCCAACATAGCTGCACATAGAGCCCTCCGGAGGTAAGATAAGAACAGAGAGCACTCTCCCCGTTCCCACGCTTATCTTCTTCGGACTTCAATCCGATCAACTGTTCGGGATACTAGGGAGAGCATGGAGTGCGGCGCCCCAGACTCCTACGCGTGCTCTGAACACCGCGAGCAAACGGGCTGCCGCACTCCGCTCTCACCCCATCAAATTTACCCCGCCAGATGACATAAGCGAGCGAACGCTCGCGAATCGACCGTTGCATGCCAAC
>Ga0265293_10014011_pt1 | contig 10272 bp, 10 predicted proteins | sample Munlanlewell138R_FD_192505 | JGI IMG/M metagenome (GOLD analysis project Ga0265293, IMG submission 192505) | Leachate microbial communities from a municipal landfill in Southern Ontario, Canada - Leachate well 138R | ecosystem: Engineered > Solid waste > Landfill > Unclassified | place: Canada...
ATTCTGCACCGGCTCCAGCATGATGCCCCAGAAAAAGAACCCCGACGTCCTCGAACTGGTGAGGGGGCGCTCGGCCAGGGTTATAGGCAATCTTGTCGATCTTCTGACGCTCATCAAGGGCCTCCCCCTGGCCTATAACCGGGACATGCAGGAGGATAAGCGGGCCCTGTGGTCGTCGGTCCAGATAGTCAGGGATGTCCTCGATGTGCTGCCCCAACTGATCGCCCGCGTCGAGGTCGACGCCGAGAGGGCCGCGGGGGCCTTCGAAGACGGCTTCACCCTGGCGACGGACGTGGCCGAGTACCTGGTCATGAAGGGAGTTCCCTTCAGGGCCGCCCATGAGCAGGTGGGTGAAGTGGTCCGGTGGTGCCTCGACAGAAAGAGGACCCTTTTGAGTCTCACCCGGAAAGAATGGAAGGAACTCATTCCCTCCACCGACGACGACCTGATGCCGATCCTGAACATCGAGAGCTCCGTCTCCAGGAGGAACACCCAGGGAGGGACTTCCTTCAAGCAGGTGGCCCTGCAGATAGAGCGGGGCCTGGAGACACTGGAGGTGTTTCGCAAAAAACTCGCCTCCTACCCGGCGCGGTTTGCGTTGTAAAAACCGTAAATCGTAAGGGCCGTGAGTCGTGAATCGAAAGGTCAAATTCGCAGGCTGATTGTTTTGTTCTTACGATTTACGACTTCCGACTCACGGTTCACGGTGTCCCGCCGCCCTTGACACGGCTACATGGGCACTGTATAGTTTTTCAGCGCTAGATATGGGCCGTTAGCTCAGTAGGAAGAGCACCGGACTTTTAATCCGGGTGTCACAGGTTCGATCCCTGTACGGCCCACCACGTCAGGTTTTTACGCGGTCCCATCGTCTAGTGGCCTAGGACACAGCCCTTTCAAGGCTGCGGCACGGGTTCGAATCCCGTTGGGACCGCCAAAACATGCCGGCGTAGCTCAGTTGGCAGAGCAGCGCACTCGTAATGCGCAGGTCGGCGGTTCAAGTCCGCCCGCCGGCTCCACAAGACATGGAGGCCACCCCCGCGGGTGGCTTTTTTCGTAAAAAACGCACCCTGGAGGTACCCAATGGATACACGAAAACGAAGGATCATCCTCGTGAGACACGGCGAAACCGAGTGGAACAGCGCCTTCCGTTTCCAGGGCCGGACCGATGTCCCCCTGGCAGAGAGTGGGTTGGCCCAGGCCGATCTGCTTGCCCTCCGACTAGCCGAGGCACGATTGGACAAGGTCTACACCAGCCCCCTCGCGAGGGCTCGACAGACCGCCTCCGCTATAGCCCGCATGAACGAAAGCGTGAAGGAAGTGACCGCCGTCGATGAGCTTTCGGAAATGTCCTTCGGAGGATGGGAGGGCCTCCGTTTAAGCGAGATAAGTGAACTGCACCCCGACCTGTTTTCCTCGTGGAGCAAGGACCCGTCCGCCACGGCTCCCCCCGGAGGGGAATGCTTCTCCGACCTCATCGCCCGGGTCAGCCGCGCATTGGAAGGGATCCTGTCCGGCGAAGGCGATAAACTGATCCTGGTCTGCCACGGGGGGACGATACGGGCCATCCTCTCCATATTGATAGGCATTCCTCCGGCAGCGGCCTGGAAGTTCCGGGCGGACAACTGTTCCATCACTGCCGTTGACCTGGCACCCGGCAGAACGACGCTCCGCTACGTGAACGATACCCTTCACATCCGCGTCGGCAAGGACTACGCCGGCAGCCTTCCGTTGCTGTAGTGGTCAAATACCTCCCTGTCATGGTATAAAGGATCCAACAGAACCTGGGAGGTCCTCGCCATGAACGACGATGTCCAAGACCACCCGGAAAGGGCATCTCTTTCCCGGGAAGAAGAAGCCAGGTTGTGGATCCTTTGCGATGAAGGCGATGAAGGGGCCCGTGAAAGGCTCATACTCTCCTATCGCCCCCTGGTCTTCTGGATCGCCCGCAAATTCCGCGTCGCTCCCCAGCGTTACCAGGACCTCGTCCAGGAAGGCATGATAGCCCTGATCAAAGCCGTGGACCGTTTCGAACCCTGCAGGAACATACGTTTCGTCACCTACGGCTTCTACAGGATAAAAGGCCAGATGACGAACTTTCTCCAGCGCGTCGAAGCCAGGGCTCCCTCCCCTGTCGACGATTCACAGATCCAGATTCCCGACCCCTTCGATGTCGACTCACTGGACTGGAAGATCTGCCTCGCCGACGGCATCGAGGCTCTCTCCGAACGAGAGGGGGAAATCGTCAGGGCCCTTGTGCTCGAGGGATTCAAGGCCAGGGAGTACGCCGAAATCGCGGGCATGGATGTGAGCAACGTCTACAGGATCCAGCGCCGGGCGATGGCGAAACTCAGGGCCTGGCTCGAGCTGGGTGATGCCACGGACCGGCCGTGATACTGGGATAATGATAAGGGGCGAAGTCCCTTTTCGGGGCGAAGCCCCTTTTCGGGGCATAGTCCCTTTTCGGGACATAGCCCCTTTTCGGGGCGGGTTTTCACCAATGTGTTTCTTGGAGGCCCGGGGATATGGAAAAGAACCTCAAGAGGGTACAGCGTTGGATAGAAAGGTGCATTGCTGCTTGCAGGAGCGAAAAATGGGACTCCGCCCTTGCCGAGGTGGAGTGCGCCAGGGCCGAACTCGAGTCGGCCAGCGAGGAGATTTGGCAGAGGGCATCCGGATCGGATGATCCGCGCCGTGCCGGTCAATTCGTGGGCCTTTCCCTGAGGTCCCTGGCCGTGGCGCTCCTGGTGATCATGGTGGCGGCCATACCGATATCCACGGGAGGGTATGCCCCTGTCGGTATCGCGGACACCAGGCGGTTGCGCCTCGAGTGGGTCACGACCGACGAGCAGAGCGTCCTTTCGGCCTTGAGGAACAGCCTGAGTGAAATGAACCTGGCAAGGGAAAACCTCTACCAGGACTTTCCTGCCGAGGTGACGCCGTCGACCCCCATGCGGAAGCCCCAACCCACCAGGGAGGCGTCCCCTGTCGCGATGGAAGAAAACAGGGCTCCCGCCGCGGCCCTTGACGAGATCCTCTCACTCATCGAGATTGGCCAGAGGGCCCTGAGGGGTGAAGGAATAGTGCTCCAAAGTCCCGAATAATAGTTTATAATCCCAAGGTATGAGACACTCGAAACAGTGAAAGGGGTGCTGTTCACGTGAAACGGGTATGCTCCGCGGCTTTTGCCCTTATGCTCGTCCTTATGATGGCCGGTCCGACCTATTCGGCCGTTCAGCCGGTCGTCGTCGGTGTCGACGTCACCGGAAACCAGGAGGTCGTTTCCGATCACATCCTCGGTGTCATCGGTACCAAGGCCGGGGACCAGTTCAACCCCGAACAGGTCCAGCAGGACATCGACACAATTTACGGTCTCGGCTTCTTTTCCTTCGTCGACGTCAGTGTGATCGAGCAGTTCGGTGGTGTCTTCGTGGAGTACAAGGTCCAGGAGAACCCCATAGTCCGCGATATCAACTTCACCGGCAACACGGTCTTCACGGCCGATCAACTGATGGAGGTCGTCTTCACCCGTCCGGGATCGGTCTTCAACAGGACTTTCTTCCGGCACGACCTTCAGAGGATAGGCGAGAAGTACGAAAAGGCTGGCTACGCCTTCGTCCAGGTCCAGGATGTGGGTATCCAGGACGGGGTCATCGACGTGAGGATCCTGGAACCTAAGGTGGGCGATGTGATCATCCAGGGCAACAAGAAGACCAAGACTCATGTGATTGAGAGGGAATTCAACCTGAAGACCGGGGATCTTTTAAACGTCACAATTCTGCGTCATTCTATTAATAAATTGAAACAAAGAGACCTGTTTGAAGATGTAAGAATAGGGTTCGAGCCTACAGAAGAACCGGAAATAGTCAATCTGGTTCTTACTGTTGAAGAAGGCAAGACGGCCAGGGTTTCTTTTTCTATTGGGCATGGTTCCAGTTCCGGATGGACCGGCGGGGCGGCATACGAAGAATTCAACTACAAAGGCCTGGGCCACAAAGTCGGTGTTGGTTTTGAAACAGGTACGAGGGAACAGTACTTCCTTTTCTATGAAGAACCCTACATGGACGAGTTCCATCATCGATGGAGAGCAGGTGCATATAAGAGAGAATGGGAAGACCTCGAGGATGACAGTATTGATGGCAGATATAACCAGGATAAAATGGGGCTTTACTATGGCATTGGGAAGAAATTTCTGAAGAATCCCACTCTGAGTTGGTTTGCAATGCTTGAGGTCTACGAGGTTGAGTACTTTTTTCAAGAAGAACCGCTTGTGATACCTGATAAATTTCTCCCGGGTAGAAACGCTTCTGTTACTGTATCGTTAACTAGGAACCTTCTTGATCCCTACCTCAGCTATTCAAAGGGAGAGGTTCAAAGTCTCTCGGTTGAACAAGGCTTCTTCCAACCTGAGGACTCTGCTGTTGATACTATGACCTACACAAAATACTGGATTGAGGCCCGCTACTACTGGCCTCTTTATAACTTCTTCGATAATCTATTTGGACGGGAGATTGGAACTGAAGATAATCCAATAATATTTGCAGCCCGTGCCAGAATTGGGTACTCTTCTGGGGATTTACCATGGGCGGCTCAGTACTTCCTGGGTGGAGCTAACACATTAAGAGGTTATAAGGACGATTTTTTCAGCGGTAGTGAAATGGTTCTGGGTAATTTCGAGCTGAGAATCCCTATACAGGAGTCTATTTCTATTGTCGGTTTTTACGATATTGGGATGGCAAGTAATGATTCTGCTTTCTCCAGTATGAAAAGCGGCTATGGGTTTGGTATCCGGGTAAAGACTCCCATGGGTAATCTGAGAATTGATATTGCTGAAGGAGAAGATGAGACCCGGACTCATTTCGGCTTCGGGGAGATGTTCTAGCCAAGGAGAGGTCGCCTTGTGAGAATTCAACAGTACCTCTGTAGGGCCGCGGCCGGCTTCTTCGCCGTGGCCCTGCTTTTAACGGCACCGGCAGACGCTTCCGTGCAAGTGACGGGAGTGCCGGAATGGGTCCGCCCCACCATTTCGGGTCCGGTCGAGGCCGTGTGGGAGGAGGTCCTTCGGTCCAGGGATATCGACTCGGGGCTGAAGACTCTCCGAATCGTTGCGGAGAGGATTTTCCCCGGCGCCGGGATCGACAGTTTGGCGCTTTCTGGGGAGGATCTGCGTGTCGGCCTTTCCCTGGGAGCGCCGCCCCCGGGAGGCTGGAAGGTCAGTGTCGACCCCCCCGAACTGGCTCCTGAACTGGAAACCCTTTTCCGGGAAGATATGGGCGATATCGCCTCCCAACTTGAGGGGATGATCGCCCCCCTGCCGGTCGAGTCTCTCTCCTGGGCTGGACAGGCCTTTCAGCAGGAAACGATCAGGATGCTCACCGGGCGTGTTCCAGGCTGGTACCCCTCGATACTTTTCGTACGGGGCAAGGAGGGCGAAATCGAAGTCCTCGTCAGCTTCAGGGCGCTCTCGCCGGTGATAATCGCCTACTCCCCGAGGATCAGTTCCAGGACCCTCCCCAGGATCCTCCAGACCGAGATAACCGACAACGCGCTGGAGGCCCTCGCCCCCTTCATCGGCCTCCCCGGCGAGTGGGTTGACCGGCACAGGGGCCCCATCGAGGAGATGGTGGCGGGAACGCTTGAGACAAAGTGGGCCGCCCGCGAGGTCAGGGGCGAGGTGACCGTGGGCATCACTCCCGAGCGTATAGCCCCCGTCGATATAAGGGTGGAAAGCGACCGGTATACCCTCCAGGCCTGGGCCGCTGTCAGCTTGGGATCCGACGAGAGGCACCCCGAAATAGGAATCCACCTCGGGAGGATGGCATCGCTCGGGAAAAACTGGGACCTGGAACTGTACGGCGAGTGGGTGGCCACGACCAACGACCTGAGCGTGGAGAGCCGATGGGGAGCGAGGTGGCCGGCCTGGCCCGATGTATGGATAGGCGCCGAGATCGCCTACCCGGGGGAGGATATCTGGTACAGGGTGTGGTTCGAGGAGATCCTCCCGAGGGTTTATCTCTGGGGTAGATTCAACCATGACGGGGATGCTGTCGCCGGGATCGGCTGGCGTTTCGGCGGCTACCTGGCCTGGGAACTTTACTATGACAGCCGCGACGAGGACAGGATCTGCGTCAAGCTCGTCGGGAACCTGTGACGCCGCTTGATGAAAAAGAAAAGAGGTAGGAATATGGACCTGAACAAGGGTGTTACCATCGCCGAACTGGCGAAGGTTCTGGGTGGTCGCCCCTTCGGCGATGCCCACTTCGTGGTGAAGGGTGTCCAGGGACCCGGTGGTAAGGACCCTTCCAGGATCATTGTCTCCGGGGATACCCGAGCGGTTGCGGCGACTCCGGGAGACATCGCCGTCGTCGTCCCCATGGGAGGGGCTCTCGACGGCCTGACCGGGGTCGAGGTGGCCGACACGGAAAAGGCCTTTGTCACGGTCCTGGATCTTTTCTCACCACCCGGGGTTTCTCGGGAGGGAGTGCACGGCACGGCCGTCGTCGCTCCGGGCGCGACCATCTCCCCCTTGGCCTATGTAGGCCCCCTTTGCGTTGTGGAGGCCGGTTGCGTGATAGGCGACAGGGTCGTTCTCGAGGCGCAGGTGTACCTGGGTCCTGACGTTTCCATCGGCCGGGGGAGTCGTATCGAGGCCGGCACGGCCCTGAGGGAGGGGACCATCGTCGGGGAAGACTGCCTCATCCACTCCGGGGCCGTCATTGGCTGCGACGGCTTCGGCTTCCTCCCCGATTTCGACGGCGGGCACGTGAAGATCCCGCAATTGGGGCGGGTCAGGTTAGGGGACAGGGTGGAACTCGGCGCCTGCGTGACCATCGACAGGGCTACCCTCGACGAAACCGTGATAGGGGACGGAACCGTCATCGACAACCACGTCCATATAGGCCACAACGCCCGGATTGGTAAAAACTGCATTCTTGTCGCGATGACGGGGATAGCGGGCAGCGCCGTTCTAGAAGATGGGGTCATTATGGCCGCCAGGAGCGGCGTCTCGGACCATGTCACCGTCGGGACGAGGGCCCAGGTGGCGGCCGACGCCGGCGCCACCAAGGACGTTCCCCCCGGCGCCACCGTTTCAGGATTCCCCGCCAGGGATCACCGCGAGCAGATGAAGATCCAGGCTATGCTGAGGAGATTGCCCGAGATGCGCGAAGAGATCAGGAGGCTGAAACAGGAAATCGCAGAACTGAGGGAAAGAGGCTGCCGATGACGGAGGCCTTCGGGCTCAAGGGTGAAGCCTCCTTCAAGGGAGTGGGGATCCACACCGGGGTGTCCTCGGAGGTCCTGGTGGCCCCCTCCGAGAAAAGGGGGCTGTTCTTCGCCTTCCCCGGCGGAATTTTTCCGGTCCAGTCCGCGGTGGCGGACGGAACCGCAAGGGGTACCACGCTGGTCTTCCCCGACGGCTCCAGGGTTATGACGGTGGAACACCTCCTCGCGGCTCTCGCGGGCCTCGGGGTCTGGAGCGCCCTGTTGTCCCCGTTGGGGCCTGAAATCCCCGCCCTGGACGGGAGCGCCCGTCCCTTCGTCGAAGCCCTCGCTCCCCTCCGGGAACCCGGGTGGGATGTCGCCCCCATCGCCGTGGCCAGGGAGATCGCCTTTGGCGATTCCCGAGGGGGGTTCATGGGCGTGATCCCTTCCGACCGTTTTGAAATAACCTGCTCCATAAGGTACGATTCTCCGGCCATTGGAGCCCAGGTCTACGAAGGGGTCGTCACCAGCGATGTCTTCGCCGGGGACATCGCCCCTGCCAGGACCTTCGTCCTGGATTCGGAGATCGCGGGGATCAGGGACCGTGGGCTCGGCCGGGGCGGCACTGCGGACAATGTCCTCGTGATAGGCGACGGTGATCCTCTCCCAACATCGACATACCGGGTGCCCGAGGAGCCGATCCGCCACAAAGTACTGGACCTCGTCGGGGACCTGGCCACCCTCGGAAGGCCGCTCAAGGGACGGGTTATCGCCCACAGGGCGGGCCACAGGATGCACCTCGATCTGGTCCGCCGCATCCGCAGGGGCCTGCTTTTATTCTGAACGGGAAAGGAGAACGGCCATGCTCGATATCCACAAGATTTTTGAGTCCTTGCCTCACCGGTACCCCTTCCTCCTTGTCGACAGGATCCTTGAAATGAGCGAGGAGAAGGTGGTGGGGTACAAGAACGTCACCATCAACGAACCCTTCTTCCAGGGCCATTTCCCCTCGGAGCCCGTCATGCCCGGCGTTCTGATCCTCGAGGCCATGGGGCAGGTAGGGGGCATGCTCATCTCCCGGCGCCCTGAATTGAAGGGTTCCGTATTGTACCTGACCTCCGTTGAAAAGGCCCGGTTCAGGAGGCCCGTCGTTCCGGGAGACCGGCTCGTCACCGAGGCCTCGATAGAAAGGATCCGTGGACGCGTTGGAAAGGTACGGACCGTGGCAAGAGTGGACGACAATATCGTAGCCGAAGCCGTCCTGGGTTTTGTCATCGCCGCCAGGCTCACCGGGGAAGACGCCGAATGAGCGTTTACGTTCACCCCACGTCAATAGTCTCCAAAGAGGCCAGGATCGCACCTGGCGTTTGGATAGGCCCTTTTTGCGTCATAGGTTCGGACGTGGAGATCGGCGAGGGGACCAGGCTGGAAGGTTACGTCAGGATCCTGGAGCATGTCCTGTTGGGTAAAAGGTGCAGGCTCTCCGAGAAGGTCGTCCTCGGCGGGGATCCCCAGGATTTTGCCTTCAAGGGTGAACGCTCCTTCGTCAGGATAGGGGACGAGGTGGTCCTCCGCGAAAACGTGACCGTCCACAGGGGGAGCGGGGAGGATTCTGTCACTTCCGTCGGCGACGGAACCTGGATGATGGTCGGCTCCCACGCCGGGCACAATTCTTCCATAGGTCGCGGGTGCGTCCTGGCGAACGGCGTTGGCCTTTCCGGTTATTCGAGCGTGGGGGACGGCAGCGTCCTGGGGGGGATGTCAGGACTTCACCAGTTCGTCAGGGTAGGCCGCCTCTGCATGGTCGGAGCCCTGACGAAAGTGGTGAAGGATGTGCCGCCCTTCACCCTCGTCGACGGCCACCCGGCCAGGATCTACGGGCTTAACGTCGTGGGCCTCAGGAGGAAGGATATCTCCCAGGAGGACCGCCTCCAGGTGAAGAGAGCCTACGGCGAACTCTTCGTCTCTTCCTCCATCGACAGGGCCGCCCTGGCCAGGCTGGAACAGGGCGACTCCTGTGGGGAATATGTCAAGGAGATCCTCGAATTCATCCGCGGCTCGAAGCGGGGCATAACGCCCTGGAGCGGCAGGAGAGACCACGATGATTAGGCTTTTCGTCATGGACGTGGACGGGACCATGACCGACGGCGCGGTCTTTCTCGACGGTGAGGGCGGTGAGTTCAAGCGCTTCGATGTCCGGGACGGCCTCGGGGTGGCCCGGTTAACGGCCTCGGGGGTGAAACCGGCTATCATCAGCGGGCGATGCTCGACCGTAACGGACCGACGGGCGAGGGAACTCGGCATCGCTATCGTGGTCCAGGGCGCGAAGGATAAACTGTCGGAACTGAGGAGACTGGCGGCGGAGATGGGCCTGTCCCCGGAAGAGATAGCCTATATCGGCGACGATGCGAACGACCGGGAATGCATAGCCTGGGCGGGACGGGGGTTCGCTCCTTCGGACGCCCGTCCCGAGGCGAAGGAGGCCGCCGATGTCGTCACCGAGGCGCCGGGGGGCTATGGCGCCGTTCGCGATGCCGTGGAGGATATCCTCTCCTTCAATGAAAAGGCGATGAGATGATCGAGACGAAGGGAAGAAGGAGAAAAATCAACATCCTGGACAGGTTCATCGTCTCCCAGATGGGGAATTCCTTCCTTTTCGGAGTGCTGGTTTTCTCCGTGCTCCTCGTGGCGGGCGATCTCCTGTTCCAGGTCGCCAACCTGATGATCGACAAGGGAGTGGCCCTTGGGGTGGTGATCCGCCTCTTCGTCTACAAATTGCCGGAAGTGGTGGTGATGACCCTCCCCATGGCTTCGCTCCTGTCGTCGTTGTTGACCTTCGGCCGGCTCTCCTCGCAGAGCGAGATCGTGGCCTTGCGGGCGGCAGGGATATCCTTCCGCAGGATCGTCAAGCCGGTCCTGGTCGCCTCGGCGCTCGCCTCTTTGGGCGCTATACTCCTCAACGAGACGATCGTGCCCTTGAGCAACAGGGCCGCCGACAACATAATGCGCTACGAGATAGCCCGTGAGCGGCCCACCCTGCTGAGGGAAAAGGTTTTCCTTAGGGATGAGGGT
>Ga0265293_10014014_pt1 | contig 10270 bp, 10 predicted proteins | sample Munlanlewell138R_FD_192505 | JGI IMG/M metagenome (GOLD analysis project Ga0265293, IMG submission 192505) | Leachate microbial communities from a municipal landfill in Southern Ontario, Canada - Leachate well 138R | ecosystem: Engineered > Solid waste > Landfill > Unclassified | place: Canada...
TTTTTTTAAAAGCCTTCCTATCCATTACTATAGTGCCCCCTATTCATAATTATTTTATGCCTGTTATGTAAAAATTACGATATTAAATTTAACAAAAGTTTTTCCTACAAGATTTATAGTGTTATTTAAATATTCTGCTTGCCAATAATCGTACGGTCGATATTCCAATTAAAATAATAAGCCCAGTAAATATAATGGCGAAATTCATTCCAAAAGGTTTAAACCAAGATTCATTTGGAGAAATTATAAACATTTTCCCTAATACCACTGATAATAAATTACTTAAAATACTTATTAAAATAATAAAATTAGATTTGGTTTTTACAGATATTATTCCTGCTGAAACTATATATAAAATAGTCCCTAAAAATGCAAACATTGATCCATTTGTAAATAGGGAAGTTTCTATGTAGTGAAACAAAAATGACATGGGTATTAAAAGAATTACTAGATTGATTAGTTTAATAAAACTTCTTCTTGTCATATCTTTCATAAAATAGTCTCCTATTCTCAATAACCTATTTATTACTTCATATAAATGATATACCGCAACAGGCCTGTCATTCCAAGCCTGTCGAGGAATCTGACTTTGTCATTCCGAGCCTGTCGAGGAATCTGATTTTGTCATTCCAAGCATGCCGAGGAATCTGGCTGTGTCATTCCGAGCCTGTCGAGGAATCTTAGGTCAAAGCAAAGATCCTTCGTCGCTACGCTCCTCTGGATGACAAGACCCCTGCTTCACTCCTCTGGATGACAGTGGCACATTACCACTACCACAGCAACAATTATCTGTTTGTTTTTATTATATCATATTAGTCCTTCTTAATTCCAATAAAAATTAAGGGTATAGTCCACTTAAAATAGTGAATTATACCCTTATAATATACCTATATTGATGCTAACTTAGCAATCACTATACTGCATACTCTTGCTTATTGTTTATTATCTATATATACCTATATTAATTTAATATACATGAATTATTTTCTTGGATTCTTTTTATGGAACACTTTTAAATTTTATTTAAAATCATTTACCTTTATATAATAAACTCATTAGGATTAGGATTATGATATAATATAGTACAGTATTTGATTATATCTAAGCAGTCCTTTCCCCAATTTCCTCCAAAGCATACAAAGTTTCGGGGTCAATATCTATACATTTACTTTCATCCCCATCCCCTGTTAAATCCCATGCTAAAGTGTCGTTCATTATGGTACAGGAATTCATGAAAAAATCTTTGTCTTTTAATGGTTTGAAAACCTCTTTTTCCAACAGGTGACTAACTTCATAAGATACGATTTTCCCATCTTCAAAGTATATCATCACAGTATAGTCCTCATTTGGAACTACTTGAACTATTTTAGGAAACATGATTCTCACCTCCCTTATATTAATGGATTAATTCTGTTTAATGACTTTCCATCTTTTGATAGTTCCCAATTTTGCATTAACTCATCTTGGTGGATTACACACCAAGCTAATATTAGTTTAAGTTGCTTTGATGGAAAATATCCCTTTATTACTCTTGAATTAATTATATCAATTATAGCCTTATTTTCATTATATGTAGCATGAAAATGTGGCGGATTATGATCATCGTAATACATTGTCACACTAATCCCATAAAACAAAGATATCACTGGCATATATCTCACCCTCTCTATGAAATAAATTATCTATATATTCTCATTATATCATATTAGTCCTTCTTAATTTCAATAAAAATTAATGGTATAGTCCACTTAAAATAGTGAATTATACCCTTATAATATACCTATATTGATGCTAATCTAGCAATCACTATACTGCATGCTCTTGCTTATTGTTTATTATCTATATATACCTATATTAATTTACTATACATGAACTATACATGAACTATTTTCTTGGATTCCTTAGCTGAGCCTAGGCTGCTGCTATCAAAATAGACCAATCGCTGTTTTTTCACATTATGGAACACTTTTAATAATAGTACTTAATTTTATCTATTTTAAAATGCTCTTTCCATTCTCTGCATATTAAAAAATATTGGGCTGCTATTATTTCCAATATATTATTTAAATCTTTGGCTGGTATTCTAAAAAGACTAGGCAATTTGAATACCCCCTATTGAGGCATACTTATATAGTAGATGGGCATTATGTCTAAGTAATTCATTGAATTTTTCAATTTCTTCATCAGTATAACCTTTTACTTTTATCCAAGTATAATTAGGCAAAATACACCTTGCTGTATCAAAGCCATCCTCTGTAGGACGCTCAAAATGAACTTCTACTTTCTGTACATTGTTTTCTTCAATTATGTGGGAATGGGTAATTTCAGTATCATCTGCCAAAGTAATATATGGATACATATATTGAAAACCTCCTAACTTAAATTTTATGTTTATTATACACTATTAAAACTATTTTACTAGGATATATTAAAATAACCTTTTCTACCGTAATATATTAACTTACCTATCTTATACAACTTGATATTTCCTATATGGCTTAATATAAATGATATGCCACAACGGGCCTGCCGAGGAATCTGGCTGTGTCATTCCGAGCCTGTCGAGGAATCTTAGGTCAAAACAAAGATCCTTCGTCGCTACGCTCCTCTGGATGACAAAACCCCTACCTCGCTCCTCTGGTAGCATATCTATCATTTTGCTTATTTCACTAGCAATTTGAGTCATTTTATCACATTCCTTATTTATAAATATCTCCTCTAGAACCTATTATCCTATAAGGCATACAGCACCCATCCCTATTATGACACTCTCTTCTGTTGCTTAGATTATTCTGTATAATATCCCTCGTATTCATATGAACGTTGGATTCCCCTCATATAAACTTGTCTATCATTAATTTTCTTTGTTAAAGCACCTTTTAACAAAACTTTAATTTCTAAAGAATTTACAGGTGATCTTTCCATAGCTGATAAATATTCCTCTTTATCTATTTTGCTCCAATCTATACACATACCCATATTTGATTTAAGAATTAAATCTAACCATATTCTAGTAGCTCTGCCATTCCCTTCCCTAAAAGGATGTGCAACATTCATTTCTACATATTTTTCAATAATACTATCAAAATTGGACTCTGGCATCTTTTCAATAATTCCCAAGTTAGATTCTAAAAACCTAATAGGAGCAAAACGAAAATTACCTTTTGATAAATTGACTGTCCTTATTTCTCCTGCAAAATCAAATACATCTTGAAATATATAATGATGAATTTGTTGTAGTCCCTTAAATGTTCCTATTTCAAAGGTATCTATTATCTTGTCATCAAAAAGTTCATAAGCTCTATTTTTTGTTAATTCTATATTTTCCTGCATAAAACATTCCTTCTTTTCATATAATATATTTTTTATTTTATATTCTCCATGTTCTTCTATAACTTTTTTATAAGATTATAGTCTTTGAAAGTCTTCCCCTCTTATGCAAAAAGTTATCAGCTTTTAACTATTAAAATTATAGCTAAATCCAAATAATTTGTTACACATTTTATAAATCTACGAAGAAGTTTATAAATGTTACGTCCCTGTCATTCCGAGCCTGCCGAGGAATCTGACTTTGTCATTCCGAGCCTGTCGAGGAATCTTAGGTCAAAACAAAGATCCTTCGTCGCTACGCTCCTCTGGATGACAAGACCCCTTCTACGCTCCTCTGGATGACAAGACCCCTTCTACGCTCCTCTGGATGACAGTGGCACATTACCGCTGCCACAGCATCAATTATCTGTTTGTTTTCATTATATCATATTAGTCCTTCTTAATTCCAATAAAACTTAAGGGTATAGTCCACTAAGATTGTGAATTATACCCTTATAATATACCTATATTGATGCTAATCTAGCAATCACTATACTGCATACTCTTGCTTATTGTTTATTATCTATATACATCTATATTAATATACTGTGTACGAACTATTTTCTAGGATTCTTTAGCTGAGCCTGAGCTGCTGCAAGCCTAGCTATGGGCACCCTAAATGGTGAGCAACTTACATAATCTAAGCCTATTTGGTGGCAAAACTCCACTGATGACGGCTCGCCGCCATGCTCCCCACAAATTCCAAGATGTAAATCCGGGTTTGTCCTTCTCCCATATTCTATGGCAAATTCCATTAACTTTCCTATGCCTTTTTGATCTATTGCCTCAAAGGGATCCCTTTCAAATATTCCCTTTTCAACATACTCTCCTAAAAACTTACCTGCATCGTCCCTAGAAAATCCAAATCCCATTTGAGTTAAGTCGTTGGTCCCAAAGCTGAAGAACTCAGCTTCTGTGGCTATTTCATCTGCCGTAATCGCCGCCCTTGGGACTTCTAACATGGTCCCAACCATGTATTTACATGTATTGTTTCTTTCCTCAAAGACCTTATTGATTTCATCTAATATCTCTCTTTTTACAATCCGCAATTCTTCCACATGGCCAACTAAAGGAATCATAATCTCTGGATATATGCCACTATTGCCATTTTCCTTTATATCCAAAGCAGCTTCAATAATTGCCCTCGCCTGCATTCTATAAATTTCTGGATAGGTTATTGCTAATCTGCATCCCCTATGGCCAAGCATTGGATTAAACTCGGACAATTCTTCAATCCTATCCTTTAAGATTTCATATTCTATCTTCATACCCTCTGCTAAGTCCCTAATATCCTCTTCCTTTGTAGGTAAAAACTCATGTAATGGCGGGTCCAACAACCTTACAGTAACAGGTCTATCTCCCATGACCTCGTAAATTTCATAGAAATCCTGCCTTTGAACAGGCAATAATTCCTCCAAGGCCGCTTCTCTTTCTTCTACATTATTTGCCAATATCATCTTCCTTACAGATTTAACCCTAGATTCTTCAAAAAACATGTGCTCTGTTCTACAAAGCCCAATTCCCTCTGCACCAAATTCTACAGCTTGTGCGGAATCCTTTGGATTATCTGCATTTGTTCGAACTCCCATGACCTTTATTTCATTTACCCATTCCATGAATTCCCCAAAGCTTCCTCCTAGTGTTGGGTGTATTTTCTCTATTTCTCCTTCATATACTAAGCCTGTTCCTCCATCCAAGGAAATAAAGTCCCCCTCATGGTATGTCTTATCCTTAGTTCTCATAGTTTTTGTATCTTCAGAAACCCTGATTTCACTACATCCTGCCACACAGCATTTTCCCATACCTCTGGCTACTACAGCAGCATGAGATGTCATGCCTCCCCGGGCAGTTAAAATCCCCTCTGAAGCTATCATGCCTTCTATGTCCTCTGGGGATGTTTCCTGCCTCACCAGTATTGCCTTCTCTCCCCTTGCCTTTGCTGCAACTATGTCTTCAGCATGAAAGTATACTTTCCCCGATGCTGCCCCTGGCGATGCTGCTAATCCCTTTGCTATAGGATTTAAGGATTTTAATTTTTCTGTGTTGAAAGTGGGATGCAGTAGCTGTTCCAATTGATTAGGCTCTACCCTCATGATAGCCTCTTTCTTATTAATCAATCCTTCCTGTACCAAATCTACTGCTATCTGAAGGGCAGCTTGTGCAGTTCTTTTGCCATTTCTCGTCTGTAACATATAAAGTTTTCCATTTTCAATTGTAAACTCTATATCCTGCATGTCCTTGTAGTGCTTTTCTAGTTTTTCCGATATATTAACAAATTCATCGTAAATCAATGGCATTTGCTCTTTTAAACTATCTATTACTTCTGGAGTCCTAATACCTGCTACTACGTCTTCCCCTTGGGCATTTATCAAATACTCCCCGAATAAATGATTTTCTCCAGTGGCAGGATTCCTTGTAAATGCAACGCCTGTACCTGAGGTATCTCCCATATTTCCAAATACCATGGACTGTACATTTACCGCTGTTCCTAAATCGTCGGATATATTGTGAAGTTTCCTGTATACCTTTGCCCTTGGGTTATTCCAAGAATCAAAAACTGCCTTAATTGCTAGCTCCAATTGCTTCACTGGCTCCTGTGGAAACTCCTCTTTTAATTCCTCTTTATAGACCTCTTTGAATTGTTCGACCAATGCCTTTAGGTCTTCTGCCGTTAAATCAGTATCTTGTGTAACTCCTTTTGATTCCTTCATCTCATCCAATAGGGAATCAAATCTTACCTTTGGTATTTCCATAGCCACATCCGAAAACATCTGTATAAACCTTCTATAGCTGTCATATGCAAACCTCTCATTGCCAGTAGAAATTGCCAACCCTTTTACTGAAATATCGTTTAAACCTAGGTTTAGTATAGTATCCATCATCCCAGGCATTGATATAACGGCTCCAGATCTAACTGACACTAATAATGGATTCTTTTCATCTGAAAAAGATTTCCCTATTCTCTCCTCTAAAGATTTCAATTGGCTGTGAATTTCGTCAACCAATTCACCCCAAAGGACTTTTCCTTCGTCATAATATCTGATACACGCCTCAGTTGTAAGGGTAAATCCCATGGGAACTGGCAACCCAATATTGGACATTTCCGCCAGATTCGCCCCCTTGCCCCCCAATAAATCTTTCATCTCTTTTTTGCCTTCGTTAAAGCTGTAAACGTATTTTTTTCCCATAATCATTCTCCCTTTTAGTTTTTAGTCGTCAAAACGGATTCCGTTCTTTTTGAGTAAATTTATGACCAGTTCTGAAGTCTCCTCTATTGCCTTATTAGATACATCGATAATTGGACAACCTATTCTTTTCATAATCTTTTCTGCATATTCCAATTCATCTAAAATTCTATTTAAATCTGCATAATCTGATCCGCCAGATAAACCCATAGACCTTAACCTTTCTCCCCTTAGTTCATTTAACTTTTCAGGTGAATTTGTAAGCCCTATTACCTTTTTTGCAGATATTTCAAATAGCTCCCGTGGTGCATTGACTTCTATTACCAGGGGAATATTGGCAACCTTTATATTTTTATTTGCCAGATACATACTTAGGGGAGTCTTCGAAGTCCTTGAAATTCCTATTAATACTACATCTGCTTCTTTTAAACCACGGGGATCCTTCCCATCGTCGTACTTAACGGCAAATTCTATAGCTGCTACCCTTTTGAAATAACTTTCATCAAGTTTTCTAATGATTCCAGGCTCTCGAGTCGGTTCTGTCCCCAATACTTTGCTTATGGCATCAATTAGCGGAGTAAGTAAATCCACAGTTACTAGCCCCTTCTCCAATGAGTAATTTTCAATATATGATACCAGTTCTTTATCTACCAATGTGTATACTAAAACAGAATTTTTACTATCTGAAGCCTCTAACATAATTGTTTGCAGAGTTTCTATATCGTTTACATTGGAAAATCTTCTAATATCGTAATTGTCCATTGTAAATTGAGATAAGGCTGCCCTAGTTACTAATGCACCAGTCTCCCCTAGAGAATCTGATACTATAAACATTTGAATGTCTTTCAAGTTCTCCTCTCCCTATTTTTTATATTACCTTATATAATATGACATATTCAGCCTTAAATCAACAAAAAATTAAAAAGGTCTACCAAATATTTGATAGACCTAAGAATTATATCATTTATTTAAAATCCTATTGATTATTATTCCCACTAAAGCTGCAAAGCTAAGTCCAGTAACTTGTACTGATTCATTTATTGGAATTCCAATAATAAAGCCAAATTTTGCCGAGAGGAATTCTCCCCCTAATCCTAAAACCAAAATCGTAGCCATAACTACTACATTCTTCCAGTTGAATTTTACTTTTTGATTTCCAATGGTTTTTACACCTATAATGGAAATCATGCTAAATAGCATAATGGATATTCCACCCATTACTGCTGTTGGGATAGTAGATAATATGGCCCCAATCTTTCCAATAAAACCTAAGGACACAGCAAATACTGCTGCTAGTCTAAGAATAGATGGATCATAATTCTTTGTAATAGCCAATACTCCTGTATTTTCTCCGTAGGTGGTATTGGCTGGCCCTCCAATAAAAGCTGCAAATGTAGTAGCCAATCCATCTCCTAATAATGTCCTATTGAGACCTGGATCCTCTATAAAATTCTTTCCAACTACTTGGCCATTGGTAGTAATATCCCCTAGGTGTTCCATAAATACTGCCAATACTACAGGAGCTATAATGGCTATGGCTCCAATATCAAACTTAGGTAGCCTAAATCCAGGAATGGCAATTATCTGAGCCTCTCTAACAGCATCTACGCTTACCATACCAGATGCTGATGCTATGGTGTAGCCCACTAATACGGCAATTAAAATCGAAAGTTGTTTTATAAATCCCTTGCCTTTGTAGTTAATTAAAAGGGCTGTACCTAAAGTAATAGCAGCTATAGAAAAGTTTTCACCTGCCATTCCAAAAGCCGTCGGTATTAAGTTCAGACCGATGACTATTATCATAGGACCTACCACTTGCGGTGCTAGGTATCTTTCAATTTTTTCCATCCCAATTCTTTTTATCAGAAAAGAGACGATTACATAAATAAGTCCAGCTACTGCCATACCTCCCTGGGCATAAGCCAAGTCTCCATTATACATTTCATTTACCGTAAGTATAACCGGTATAAATGCAAAGGACGAGCCCAGAAAAACAGGTACTTTTCCTTTTGTACATAGGTGAAATATTAAGGTGCCTACCCCTGCTGAAAATAAAGCTATGGATGGATCAAACCCTGTTAAAATGGGAACTAAAACAGTGGCTCCAAACATAGCTATTAGATGTTGTAATGCTAAAATCACCTTTTTCGAATTGGCCGCAAAGGTCACTTCTTTGCTCTTAGTTGTCTTTTCGTAAACGTTATCTGTCATTTTTTCTCTCCTTTCCAGCCTCACAGGACTGATTTAAATGAGTCTTAAAATTTCATCTTTTCTATTATAGCATTTCCTATTTGACGACACAAGAACTATTTATATATTTATTTATCTAATCCACCCTCTGTATATTTATTGCCTGCATTCCACAATATCCATTGATCCAAATCTGCGTCGTATGTGGCTTTTTTCTGATCCTTTATTTGGTCAGCCCCATAGGATATGTAATGAGGTCCATAGTCTTTCTTTAACCAAGGAGCTGAAAAGTCCTGCAGCCAAGGTCTGAGAACTGCCTTTTTTTCATCCGTCTCTAAGGCATCTATTCTCTCTTTAGCTACTGTCATACTTCTATTTACAATCTTATATGGTTCGGCATCTGGATAAGGTACTCCATAAGATCCAAGGGCATAGTGGGATGGATACACCATTGGACATAAAAAATCAACTGCTGTTGCCAAAGTTTCTAAATGCTGCCCCAGCCTCATATCGTCTTCTACAGTAGTAACTAAGCCAAAAACATCGGCAGACACATAGACGCCATATGGTTCTAATCTTTCCCTTGCATATTCCAAAAATGATGCAATGGCATCTCTCATTGGCTCCTCTGCATCTTTGCCGTAATCTATTAAATCTCTCTTCCCATCTGTGGGAAAGCGTACATAGTCAAATTGTATCTCCTTAAACCCCTTTAGTGCTGCTTCTTCTGCTATTTGAATTGGGTATTCCCAAGAGTCCCTATTATATGGGTTTAGCCAAGCGTCTCCTTTGTTATCTCTCCATATAGAGCCATCCTTTGATTTTATCGATAGGTCTGGCCTTTTACTAGCTGCAGTTCTATCTTTAAAGGTCACTATTCTGGCAATAGGATAAATATCCTTTTCCGATAAAAGTTTCATGGATCCAACGAAATCTCTGTCCTTCACTACCTTGTCTGCCTCTACTTCATTGACCATTTCAATAGATGATTTGTATGTCAACGTTCCATAATCGTCTTTTATATCTATTACAACTGCATTTATCTCAGTTCTATCTATTAGATCTACTAATTCATGAAATCTACTTTTTAGACCTACGGTATGACCTGTCATATATATCCCCTTGACAGGTATAGTTTCTTTGTATGATGCCCAGTTTGTCTGTGGTTGTGCAAGAAAATCCAGTTCAGTGACAATATTAGGCACCTCATCTATTACGATTTCATCTACTATAGGAATTTGTTTTCCGTCTTCTAATGTTGAGGTATCTGTTTTATTGCAAGCCGATAATAAGGCCGTAGATAGTAATATGATTCCTAGTATCTTTGATTTTTTCGTCATTATGCTCCCCCTTATGTGTTTTGACACTTATTTTATTATATAATATGTAAATGGTTATTACAATGGAAGAAAATATAAAAAACCTCTATTACATTAAGTAATAGAGGTTTTTATGTAGCCTGGCAACTTGCTACTCTCCCAGGGCGTCGCCACCCAAGTACCATCGCCGTTAAGATGCTTAACTTC
>Ga0265293_10014015_pt1 | contig 10270 bp, 11 predicted proteins | sample Munlanlewell138R_FD_192505 | JGI IMG/M metagenome (GOLD analysis project Ga0265293, IMG submission 192505) | Leachate microbial communities from a municipal landfill in Southern Ontario, Canada - Leachate well 138R | ecosystem: Engineered > Solid waste > Landfill > Unclassified | place: Canada...
ATGTTTATTGCCAAATACACCTAGCCGCCTTAACCTCCACGGAAAAGTATTTAAAGTGGGTGGGGAGTCGCCAACTCTCTGCCGGATTTTATTACACTCCTTACACCGGCCAGTCTTATCAACTCCTACAACCGACATATCATGTCCACGCAAACAGTTTTTTGTTTTATCTCTTTTGTCTAATTGAAATTGTATTGCGTTGGGGCGTTCGTAATAAATATGGACGTTATGTCCTGCCTTCATCATCTGTTCAGAAAAGTGTGGAAAATCCTCGCGTGACGAAATAAATCTCCCCGCATTTTTACTCCCATCTCCAAGCCAACAACCAAAAACATACGGGTCAATCGGCAATACCCGTTCTTGTATTTGTAGTGGGCAGGTTACACGAACGCCTATGGCTGATCCAACGTGCGTATCAATGTAATCTCTTAACTCTTCTGTTGTATAAATTTTCCAGTCGTCTGTGCTTGGAATACCTTCGTGGCGCATAGACTTTGATTGATGCCGCACAGAGGCTTCCCATAAATGAGTTCCGGCAGCGACAATAGAGTGATTACCAAAATATACCCGGTAACAAGGCAAGTCGTCCCACTTCTCCGTAACGGCAATTACCGTAGTCGGATTTCCATCCGGGCCAAACACTTTGTCGCCTACTAATAAGTCGCCATGACGCTTCCACCCTGCCATAGTTAATACAGGCTCATTACAATCAATAGGCTCCTTTGGGTTTCCAGCCCTCTTAACAACCAGGCCCTCATCTTCATTCCATTTCGGCGAATCCTTCGCCGGATTCTTGTAAAGAATGTCAGGAAATAAATCCTGTAAATTCTTGTTCTCTTCAAACTCCTGCTTGATCTGCCTTAACATCTTCTTCGCCGCCGGTCTTGTTTGACTGAAAATGGCAATCGTTAACTCCGGATTGTTTAAAATGTCCTGTATGATAAGAGCAAATGCCAAAGTTGATTTATAATGCTCCCTTGCCCATAAATCCAAATACCCGTCAGGATTCGCCTGCACCTCCCGACATCTTTCATAACACCACGCACTCATGGCGTCAGGTCGCCTTAACATGCACGTCAAAAGAAAAAACAGATCCCTCTTGGCTAATTCCCTGTGCATATTGTCCCTGTCTATACCAGCCTCAAAATTTACAACCTTCGCGTAATACGTACAAGCTTCTTCATACGAAAAAGATAATATGCGATCAAATACCGCGTTAATGTCGTCTGACATTTTTAAAAACCTTTAAAAATTTTTGCGAAAACAACATCGCTCTAAAAATGTGCTACAGGCGCATGAAGGGTGAAACATGACGGTCGCCGCCCTCCCTCCTGTCCCCCTACCCCCACTACCCGTCCTGTGCTTTCCGGGGGTCCCCAATTCGGGATAATTGCCCGGCTTGTTTTTTCCAGCGTTGTCCCTGGCCCCATGTTTTGCCCAGCCTCCACTTTGCCGCTCTATACGGGGCTTATTCTCCACCGCCTTTTTGCTTGTTTACATAATACTTCTTATACGACAAACACCTAGCTTGTAACATATTGTTTTTATTGTGGATGATAAATTGTTGATAATTATCAGCCTCAACGTGGGTAATATATACCCAGTCCTACTCATCGATCCGGGGCTCTGGCGTGACATCAATAGCATTCTCCTCCACTTTGGCCCTTGCCGGCAGAAGCGACATCAAGGCGGCAACGGTCCTCTCATCTGCCCTTATGCTTACTGCCAGACCTCCTCCAGGTGCCTCCGGCTGCTTGACCGGCTCAAATCGGTCATAGACCATCGCTGCGGCTGCCAGTATATTTGTATCGCTTGGGGCTATTGTTTCAGTATAATTAACTACTTGACCGCTTTTTGTTACCTTTTGTTGTGTGATTGCCCTTGCCTCTCCAGATAAGATGCGAGAAACCTGACTGCTGGCTGTTTTCAATAACTTAGGATGGGTTAGCATATATTTTTTATATTTTGCTTTGAATTTATTAACAGTTACGTCTGCTATATTACTTTTGTTGTTACTAATTTGTAGTGCCGTCCGGGGGTCTGCTCCGGCTGATACTAATCTGATCGTCTCTAGGGTTTTTGGAGAGTATTTCGGCTCTTTTTCAGTAGTTTCTGGGACTTCCGGCTCTTGAGGGTCGGTTGTGCGCTGCGTTTGTGGGGTGGCCGGTGTGTTGGTGGCGGTGGTATCTTGGATCACTTGGTTCATTTTGCGCCCTTCCTGGTCGTTGTTTTGTTTCCGGCGTTGCCGCCGGTCCTTTAAATAACTATGATCGCAATTGAACAGTTTTTTTAAGATTTTGGTATAATATTTTTTTTGATTTTTCTATTTGCTTGTAAACATATCTAGTTGATATATGTAGTTGATTTGCTATTTCTGGAGGGTCTAGTCGTTCGAAGAAAAAAAGTGATAATATAATTTCACTTGTTCCCACCATGTCCGGCCATAATTGGGTTGTTCTATCGTGGCAGGGGTTTTTTATGGGCTGTTCTTTTCCTGGATCGACTTCAACGTGTTGGACTATCCAGTCCATCGGGGGGCAGAGCTCTCTGCACGAAGCAAACTTGGGGCACATCCCACAGTTCCAGTTTGTCAATAGTATATCATGTTTTTCTTTTGTTTTGATTTTGCGGCGCTTATTGATTTTTAGGCGCTCGCTGCTTTTGCTGATTGTCGGGCAATGAGTGATTTTATCCACCATGATCCTATTTTACCAGCATTATCGTCCCAGTCAAGCATTTTCTGGTGATTTTCACCCGTTTCGGTGATTTTCACCCACACCTCGGGCCACGTTGTTGATTTAATTAATTAATTTACGTTTAACTGCCGTGTTTTTGGCTGTTTTTGGCCATTTTACGGGTGATTTTCACCACGGCGCGCTGATTTTGAGGAATAGATTATCTGGGATTTTACGCCCTAATTTATTGTTTTGCCTTGCTATTTATTATTATTATTATTATAATAATATATTGGCATGGGCATTGCTTTATATAGTGGTAAAAAATCCCGCGGGCGGCCGGGGAGAGCGCCGGGGAAGTGGGAAAAATTATGAAGACGACAAAAAATTTTTGCGAGAACTGCGGGGGAAATATATCCCACACCGCAGAAAAAATCGGCGGGCATTTGGATTTCTGCTCCCAGAGATGCTGGGAGCAGGCACTGACAAGGAAAATCCGGAGGCGGATTGAAGACCGTCTCCGGAAAAACACCGAAGAAACCCTTGCCGTAGCAAGACTCCTCGGAGTCAGCGAAGAGTTTTAGCCCACGGCACAGCCCTAGACAGAGGGCACAGCAAAGGGTGTACCGGCCTGAGAAATCAGGAACGGGCACCCTTTTTTATTGCAAAATCAGGGATGATTGACCATCCGGTAAATAAAAAACGAAGGAGGAAATGAGAAATGGCTATCACGGGTAATGGAACATATGTAAAACAAGAATTAGAACAATGGGCGTCTGGACACAATACATCCTATGAGATTGCATTGGCAATCTCGGATATGTGCCGGACGGAGAAAAAAATGCAGCGGGTTTGGGAAAACCCCACGAAGGCAGAGGAGAAAAAATTAATGAAAATGGCGTGGAACTATGCTGGAGATGATGATGTTTTGTATTGGGGATGGGATGAGTTTAAAAGAGAGGAGGAATAAAAAATGAAGACAAATTTTGAAATCATCAAAGGAAAGGATTATCAGGGCGACAAGTGTTACCGGATCAATTTTGTAGAGTATGATACACTCTATACGATGCCGGAGCCCCATTACACCAAAACGGCGGCAAAAGAAAAGCTGAGGGAACTGAAAAGAGAAAACCCGATCACAAACGCAGCCGCTACCCTCGGCAGAATCAAGTCCGAAAAGAAGGCCGCCTCCTCCCGCGAATACGGAAAGGGCGGCAGACCAAAACTGGAAACGGTTGTCGTCCGAAACAACATTGAAAGGTGGAGCTGGGAAACCAACAGCCTCACCGCAAAATTATCGCCCAGGGGATTGATTTTAGAAAACTGGAATTGCAATCAGGGAGCCATTTCTGGGCGCAAAATATTAATTATCGGAGAAAAGGAGTTGCCGGACGATCACAATATTCAGCACTATTGTGATATTTTGAAATATGGTGCCGCCGATAATATTGTAGTCCTTCGCACCGGCGCAATAGCTAGATAATTTTTTAAGCCGGGGCCCCCAACCCCGGCTCACTATGAAGGGAGAAAAACCATGAACGTAAGAGAATTTATTGAAAAATACGGGGAGAATATCCCCGAAGGGGCCACTATATGTGACCCCGAGCATAAGCCAGAGATATTTTTTGTCGCTCCGCCGCAGTCCTTTATCGAGGACGCACTGGCAGAGACCGGTGCGAACACTATGTATCGGGATCGAACTCTCGCCAAAACGATGATTAATTGGGGAGAGACAGTGTATTTCCCAAAAAAGACATCTCTGGAACTGAACGAGGATCGGGCATATCTACCTCTTTGGGAGATATACGAGACACACAACCTAGGGCCTGACGGGATGCCTCTTAAAGTCCGGTTTTACCGGACAGAGGAAGTGTTCCCGGAGAATTATGACGGGGACGCAGACACTATTAGTTTTAAAAAAATATATTTGGAGGAGGAATAAACCTTGAAAAAATGCTTATGCTTGCGTCCACATTGCGGCCATACTTGGCAGCCGCGCATTGAAAACGAGCCTCGCGAATGCCCTCGGTGTAAATCGCCCAGATGGAATGAGGCGCCGCGGAAAGCTGGGAGGCCGAAGGGGAAGTAGGATCATGGGGAGGCCGAAGCCTCCCCTGCTTCTAGGGGCAGCCTCGCGTGAAATTCTGGCACTATGTGTTCACATTCGACAAGCCCCCGGCGTCGCGCTTGTTCAGCCGCGCCCGCAGCTTATCATATCGCCTGTGCATTTCGATCATGGCCGCCTCAACCTGGCGACAGTGATCCCCTCACTTGTTTAGCGCTTCGGACAGAAGCAGAATCGCGGCGTTCTCGGGGGCGAGACTTTTTTTATCCATGGCTAATCCTCCATTGGTTTTCGTAGGCTTGGTTTTTACCCTTGAGCATTTCGTCAATTTGTTCTGCTGTAGTCATTTTCCCCTCCATGGATTTTCTATGTTTCCTTTTTTCCTTTTTTCCTTTTTTCCGGATATTGTCGTTTTTCTTCTTCCTGGTCGAGGAACCAAAGGAACCCCCTATATATAGGGGGGGGTTCCTTTGGTTCCTCTCGGGAACCAAAGGAACCTTTAGTAAAAGTTCCTTTGGTTCCTTTGGTTCCTCCGGTTCCTCTAGGGAACCGAAGGAACCTTTTCCCGTGTTTTGGTTCCCTGGGTGCTTTTAGTTCTTCCATACATAACCGCTTAAAATAGTTATTATTTTCTTCTTTTCTAACTGTTCTTGGGATTTTTGAAATGTCTTATTTTGAGCCCTGGATTCTCCAGAGCTAATCCCAAGCCTCAAACATTCATTTTTCCAGTCCTCAAGGCATGTAATCTTGGTATTTGGTAAAATTGCACCTTTCATAATATCTAAAATCTCTGGTGGAGGGTAAATTCCGCGCTCACGAATTGTAATATCCAGGGCCAAAATTGCCTTTTCTTGAGTCTTGGAATGTTTAACCGGCTTCTCATTTTTACCATTTTCACGGAAATCCTCCGTCCCTTCAGGATCAAATTCAGGCACGAGAGATGTTACCGGTAAACCATCCACGGTTAGAAATCCAGTATCAACCACATTAAAACGAAAAACCATTGGAGTGAATGGCTCATCATCTTTTTGTCGTTCACAGAGCAAAACGAACTTCTTATCCTCTTTAAGACGTACCACCTTAAACATAGAATCAGTCGCACCGGTTAACGCAATCGCTCCACGCGGTCCCCTGGCTTCGTCTTTCCCTGTATGATGGATAATAATTACTTGCGCACCGGTTTCTTCGATCAATATCCCTGCAGCAATAACCACTTTACCCATATCACTGGTGCTGTTTTCATCTCCGGTCATTGACCTAGCCAGGGTGTCCAGAACAATTATTCCCGGTTTTTGTGGTAATTCTGTAATCATATTAATTAATTCGCGCCGTTGGCTGTCCTCATCAATTAGGCATGGCATGGGTAATAAGGCAAACGTGGGTAGATCAACTTTCCGACACTGCTTCCATGCCTCAATACGCCTAAGTATACCAGCCTGCCCTTCTGCGGCTAGGTATAAAACCGGTCTTTGCTTAACTTTCCGGCCATGCCAATGAGTACCGGAATCAATAGAGCAACAAAGGTCAAGCGCGGTGAACGATTTACCTCCGGAAGGCGGCCCAAAAATTACAGATAAAGCAGAGCTTTCAGGGAGTATTTTATCAACCGTCCACCCCATTTTCAACGTCTGAAGAAATCCGACATGAAGCGCCGGGCCAATTAAAACGCGTTTGGTATATTTATTGGTTGATTGATTAAGTTGCCGGCGGACTTCATCGAGCCCTTTTTCGGCGGCTAAGTCGTTAAAATCAGTTCCACTTAATCCTTTTGGTGAAATGACCTGCCTCTTTGTTGCCAGCGCCGCCGACAAGCCTGGATTTCCTTTTGTGTTTCGGTCGTCGTCTGCAGCCACAATCACATTATCCGGTAATAATGGGGAAACTGTTTTAAGGTTTCCAGCCGAAAACGCAATATAAACAGTTGCGTCTGTGGCTTCGTGGATAGTCGCTCCCGTCGCAAATCCTTCACAAAGATAAGCGAATTTTCCAGTGCCGGGGATCGTATAAAAATATCCAGCAACCGCACCACCAGGCCAATTTAGCTTTACACCAGAGGCAGTGATTCTCTGAAGAGAGTGTAGCAAGCCATCTTTATCGCGCATAGGGACAATAAGATCGCCTTTATATAGCTTAATTCCGTGAGCCCCAACTCCCTTCTTTTTTAGATATGGATGATCAACAACTTCCTTCGCTTCCGCCCAGACCTTTGCGACTTCTTCTCGTGCCTGCGCGTGAACTCGCTGGCGTTCATCATTAATTTTCTTATGAATTTGGTGCATTCGCTCATTGTGTTGGCTGCGCTGTTCATCGGACATGTTCGCACCAAGATAACACCAGTTGATATTGTCCTCGTCTTTATTCCAGCAACCAAACGAACCACCAGCATTATGTCCATCTGGAAAATAAATATACCAATCTACTCTATTCCTGCCATAACGGTGAATTGTCCCATCTTGTACAACAAACTCAGGTGGATTAAAACCCTTTTCCTTAATAAAATTAACAAATGTAATTTCTGGAGGCAAACGGTTTTCCTGTTCTCCGTGCTGCGGAGCGGCATCGTTAAAGTCTAAAATGTTGAATACTTTAGTCATCGCCAACACCTTTCGCTATATGGACACCACTTACAAATAAAATAATCCTGGCTAGGATATTCCCTCGGCAACAGCTCCCCAGCTAAACAACACTGAATGATTCGTACCGCTCGGTCGCTAATTTCTTGAGCATAGGAAGCATCAAAAGGGATATCCTCATGATAAAGGGAACTATCATCTTTATTAATTATCGTAAATAAGGCCGGATTTTGATCAAGTCCCAAATACGCTAAGTATAGCTGTATTTGGGCATAATAAGTTACATTGGCCGTCTTCACTTTGCTCTTCACGAACTCTTTCCACTTCTTTGCGGAGGCCGTTTTGCACTCCCAGAGTCGCGGGAACGGGCCAAACTCTTCCGGTCCTCCGACAATCACTCCATCGCAATGCCCTTTTATTTTTCCTCCGCCGGTAACAAATCCAAATTGCCGGCCGTCCTTGTCAACCGTTCGAAGATTAAAACCAGCAGAGCGCAACCAACCAGCGGCCATGTCTTCCAGAACATGCCCAACTTGAAATATACGTAATGTCTGTCCGGTGAAGTCTTTTCCTTTGTCTTTCGGTGTATTGAAAAATTCATATTGTAGCGCGCGAGCGCATTCATGCCCTAACCGTGATGCCCCTAAATAGTCACGTGGCGCTTCCGGGTGAGCGGTTAGAGCGTTATCAATTAATTTACTAAGTCGGTCGCCCCGTGTTTTTGAATGGTTAAAATTCATATCCAATAGGTTTTCCTCCCCCTTTTGCTTATGCACCCCTTTAAGATGGCATGATTCGCATAAACACTCTAAATCACTATCTTTCTCCCTATAAAACCTATACCTTCGATGATGAACATGGAGTTTTTCTGTTGCTCCACACATGGCGCAGCGCGGATGCTTAGCCCGAAAATCCTGCGAGCGTTTTCGCCAATGGTCGGAGGCGTAATATTTAGAAAGGTTCATGAGGGTTTTCGGTGTATTTCCGCCAAACCTCATCAGACGCCTTCAATTCCCGTAGAGTGTCAAATTGACTCTGCCCACACTTCTTCCAGAAGTGAAACCGTGGATCGGAATCAAAGGGGACAACAAGCTCCCCCGTAGGTGTTATGTACGGTTCGGTAAACTCCGCGCCTATATCCGGCAATATCGAATTGGCGCAGGCGATACAAAGCTTTTCAACTTCCTCTTTACTATATTGGTCAACCGGTTTTCCGACCAACCCAGCCGCAATTAATTCTTTGCTTAAAAAAGCATAATCAATACGCATATTTAAAAACCTCCGGTTCAATGTATTTCTTATTCCATATGAAATTTAGCAGACATGACGCCTCATATTTTCTTAGATTAAAATCATTTCGCGCGTCATACCCAACTTGCTGCAATAATTCTAATTGTCTAAACGATGGTTGATCTTTCAACCACCGCTTGCTCTTAGTCGCCGCTTCTGTATCTTCGTGCATCCGCAGGTAATCATCCGCCGCCGCCAGTGATTGTATTTTTGCTCCGACCGATAGTCTGCGGATTTTTTCTTCTTTCTTTTTTCCTAGAGCAATCCAATCATTTCCATTTGCACTTGCCGTCACAACCCAACAATTAAACCCGCTGGCAACTAACACTTTGCCGCCGCCGAAAATATCCACCCACTTGAATGGTGAACGCTTGAATAGATCAACTTCCATCATTACAACATCAGCCGTTTCTTTCTCTTCTTTTCCTCCTTGCAATACCGGATATTCATAACCGCAAACAGGACATTCATGAGTTTGTACCGGAATCATGGTTTGGCAGCCAGGGCATTCTTTCTTATCGCCTTCCATTAATTCTTGATCGTTAAATCGAACGCCTTGATCAAGATCGCCGTGAATCCGAAGTGATTCTCCAAAATCCAGAACGATGCAATCACGTTTGATGATGCCGGAATGTACTTCTGGGTCAATCGTTCGGAGTCCGCGCCCGATCATCTGAATCATTGTTGATTTAAAAGAACAGGGACGCAAAAGAATAATACAAGATGCCGGCGGACAATTATAACCTTCCGTCAAGACAGCAACATTGCAAATAACCTGCAAATCGCCAAACTCAAATCTTTTAAGAATTTCTGATCTATTTTTAGTTTCACCAAAGACACATTCTGTCTTTATCCCATTAGACTGGAATAAATAACAAATATCTTGTGCATGACGGATAGTTGACGCGAATACGATGGTTTTCCGGTCGCCCGCAATGTTTTTCCATTCCCTAAACACCGCTTCATTAACTGGTTTCGTGTCCATTAAGGTTTCTACTTCTGACAAGTCATAATCTCCACCAGAGGTCTTTTTGACGTTACGGATTTCATCGGCCAGACCAGGCAACGTGGCAATAAACGTCCGCGCCGGGACAAGAAAACCAAGATCAATTAGCTTTTGAAGAGTAATAAGATCGCAGACATTATCGAATGTTGGTTTTAGCCCCTTCTTGTCGCCTCTTGCCCCAGTTGCTGTAAAACCGGCAATTAAACAATCGGGGTTTTTATTCCGCGCCGCCTCAATTATACGTTGATAGGTATCCGCTCTAGTATGATGCGCTTCATCTACTACCAGCACATCCAGTGCAGGCATTTTATCCATATTACCATTGCGCCCTAATGTTTGCGCCATACCGAAAATAGTATCGCCGGAAAAGTCTTTTGTGCCTAATCCAGTGATTGATGATGTTCTCTCTGGGTTAATGAGATGAAATTTTTTCCGATTTTGTTCTACAAGTTCTTCCCTGTGAGCAAGAATCATTTGCCTGCCTTGTATTTCTTTTAACAAAGCAGACATCATAATTGTCTTGCCCGCCCCAGTTGGGGCGATAGCCAGAGTATTATTATACTCTGACAATGCCCCTAGTGCCTTTGTTACTAATTCTGATTGATACGAACGCAGTATCATACCCTACCTCGCCCACGCCGGAATCGCACTAGCGACGGGA
>Ga0265293_10014016_pt1 | contig 10269 bp, 3 predicted proteins | sample Munlanlewell138R_FD_192505 | JGI IMG/M metagenome (GOLD analysis project Ga0265293, IMG submission 192505) | Leachate microbial communities from a municipal landfill in Southern Ontario, Canada - Leachate well 138R | ecosystem: Engineered > Solid waste > Landfill > Unclassified | place: Canada...
CCCCGCGCCGCAGGCGCAGGGTGTGACCCCGCAGGCGCAGGCGGCGAACCAGCAGCTTGAAGCCGCTCGCGCTGGCATGGGCGCGAACCGCGCACGATCAAACGCGCGCCTAACCGACATGGCCGAACAGGTTGACCCGAGGATTCGTGAAGATGCGAACTTGCGCCGCGAATGGCGCATGATGACCCCGCAACAGCGCAAAGAGTACATCGGGCTGAAGAAGCTCGAAATGGATGCGCGCGGGGCCGAGGATGCGGTGGCTGGTGCCACATGGGAAGACATCGACAAGATGAGCCGGTCGTTTGCGGACGCCACGGGAACGGCGATGGACTCCTACGGCAATTCGTTTTACACGCCTGACCAGCAGATGTTCATTCGTGAACAGCGGCGCAACATCGACCGCGCCGCAGGCGAGATGTTTTCCCAAGCCGACCGATCTGCGTGGAGAACCCCGCAGGATATGTACCAGGCCATCGCTTCGCTGCCGGAAGTGCAACAGGCGGGGCCGTTCGGGCAAGCCTACGCATTCAACATTATGCGTCGTTATGCGACACCGCAGTTGCGGGCACAGATGGAGGCGGAGGATCGCAACCAAGGGCTGTTCACGGAATGGTTCAACAGCAAGACCGAGGCCGAGATTGCGGAGATGCAACAGGCGTCGGGCATGAGGATGACGGCTGACGGCTCCAAGGACTTCGCGGCGGAGTTGTTCTTGAACCGGGACAAGGATATTGGCGCGGGTTCCATCTACCAGCGATTCCTGTCAGAATCTCCGCAGGTCTTCACGGCGATAGACGGGCGGGTGCAGGTCGATCCGGCGCAGAAAGGGAGGTTTGAGCAGGCGCAGGCTAAGGCGCAATCACAGGCCCAAGCCGAATCAAAGCAGGCAGAGGATCAGGCAAAAACGCAAGCTCTTACTGAAGAGGCGGCACAGCGCGAGCAGATTTCTGGCGTTAAGCACTATGTCCTTGGCGGCAAGATTGTTCCCGAAACGGAATTGAAGCGTCTTGGGCAGGAGCCGGAGCGTCAACAGCTTCCGCGCGCCGCCGCTGATCGAGCATATTCACAAGCTCGGCAAGACGCACAAAAGTATGAGTCTGCGCTACAGCTACAGCAGTCTGATCCGCAAGAGTATTTTGCAAATGCCGTTCAGTCTGCGCTTTCGGTGCTTACTCCAGAGGAGCGCAACGCTGAAATTCCAAGGCTTCTCGAAATTGCAAAAACAAGAGAGCTTACGAAAGAAGATTTTGGCGAATATGGCAATTTTGATGCCTTTAAGGAAATGATCGACGCCTATAATGACGCCATTTCTCAAAACCCAGCCGTATTGCAAGCACAAATTCAAAGAAGCAAAGAGGAAATGGAGAGAATTGAGCGCGACGAGTACGGGATTGGGCAATGACCATCTACGACAAGATTAGAGAGCCTGAAGATAAGGCTGGAATCCAGCCTAGCCCCGTTGCGCCGCGCCGCACAATCTATGATGCGATCCGTGGTGCCGATGCGCAAGCCGCGCCTCTCCCCGCCGCAACTGCCCCGGCAGGACCAGCCCCCGCGCAGGCGGTGGCCTCTGCGCCGGTTATTCCTTCCGCTCCAGCTTCGCCTGTAGCCGCCGCGCCTATCGCCGCGCCTAGCGCAGAGCCAGCACCAGCCGCGCCCCCCGCCGCGCCACGCTTCGGCCAGCCTGGGTACAACCCGCTGTTGCACGGCGGGGACAGCAAACCGCCTCTGGATTTGCGTATCAATCGCGCTCTTGGAATCAAAGATTATCGCGACGAGGGACCGCCAACATCAGCGCAGATAGATGATAGCCGAAAAGAATGGTGGCAAAAACCTGAAGGCAAGCCGCCAGAGCCGGAGGACACGCGTAATCCGTTTGAAAAGATCAGCGATTGGGCCACAAAGGACACCTATGTAGGCCAGCAGGCGGCATCATTTGCAACGCTCGCACTCGATTTCATCCCGGCTACAATTCGTGGCGTTCGAGGAAACACCCGAATGATGATTGAGTCTGTAGTCGGAGAAAAGGGAGCAGATATTGTAGGCAAGGTTACTCGTGGCACTCCTTATGGATGGATGATGGGAGAGAGCAAGGCGCTTGATAGCCTTCTTGATGCCTCTGGCAATCTTAGGGCAAATGCAAAGGCCCGCTTGATGAAAGCCGCCAAAAAGCAAGGAGGCATGACGGGTGCCGTTATTGCGGGGGTGAGCGAGGGCATCGCGGATACCATCTTGGCCCTGAAAACGATGCAGGCGTTGAAGGTTGGGTACGGGCAGGAGGCGGTGAAGGCTGGCGCACCGTGGTTTGCGAAGTCGTGGAGTGTGGTAAAGAGCGCGGCGGTGCGCGCGGGGATTATGACGGCAAGGACGCCGCACGACAACCCGAAGGAGTTTGCGAAGGCATACGGGCTTTCGCTGGCCTACCAGTCAACCCCGGCGATTTCTAGGCACTTCAAAGACACGGCGAGCGTGATTGCAGCAGACATCGCGCTCAATTCTGGAATTACGGCGACACAGGTAAAAGGGCTTATTGACTCTGCGTGGGCGCAGGCCGAGGCCGAGGGAGGCGCGCCGGAACAGGTCGAGCGCAACGCCGCGATCTACGCAACGATTTCCATGATCCAGACGATTGGCTCCGACATCGTATTTGGTGCGATGACGCGTGCGTTTAAGGATGCGCCGCCGCCCGTGCGCGATGCGCTGGAGCAGGCGAAGGCGCAGGCGGCGAAGGTGGGGAACGATCTACCTACCGCAAAGCCGATGCCGGTGCCTGTGGACGATAGCGTGCGCGGGCCGGAAACGAATCCCGTGCTTGCAACGCCGGAGCGCCCGGTTCTTATCTCCAACCAGCGCGAGGAGGCGCGCGCCGAAGAAGGCGAGCGCATTTCCGCGCCGGAGGAACCAGCCGCGCGAGTGAACCCGCTGCTTGAGCCGGAGCGCGTGGCGCAGGCTGCCGCGCAGGCGGAGCGACCCGCAGAGCCACAAGCTGAAGTGCCTCGCCCCGCCGAGCAGGTTGCCGCGCCGGAAGCCGCGCGCCCGCCCATCGAGCAGGCGCGCGACGAAGCCGGTGCGCCTGATGTTGCGCCACGCGAGGCAACAAGCCGCCTTGACGAATCCAAGCATCCTACGGTAGAGTTGCCAATAAAGAGCCTGAAGTTGAGCGCAGATGTGCCCAACTTTAAGGAGGGTGCAAGTGAAACCGGAGAGGTCGAACCGCTACAAGGACGGTACGAGAGGCTTGGAACGCCGCCCGTTGTTGTTTGGGAGCGGACAAATGGCGACCGCGAAATCATTACTGGGCGGCACCGCTGGAATCTGGCGAAGCGGTCCGGTGAGAAAACCATTCCGGCACAGGTTGTCAGGGAAGCCGATGGATTTACAAAAGACGATGCGGCAATTTTCGATGCAGAGGCAAATATACGGGACGGACAAGGGAGTGTAAAAGATTATGCAAACTTCTTCAAAAAGCGCGGAATCTCAAGGGAAGAAGCATCCAGCAGCGGACTTCTATCAAGAGAGAAAGGTCGAGATGGATATGAGATCGGCACGAGTGCGAGCGATGATCTATACGCCCTCTTCGCCGCAGGAAAAATCTCGCCAAGAAAAGCCGCCGCGATAGCCAAGCAGGCTCCCGGTCAGCCGGAGGCCCAAAAGCTCGGCATGGATTACGCCGAGAAGCACAATGCAGAGCAAACCGAACAGTACATGCGGGCCGTCGTCTCGATGGCTCCGAAGTCGTCCGATAAGCAGCTAGACCTGCTTGGGTGGGATGATTCTTGGCAAATCCAAGCCGACAAGATGGGAAGGGCCGCATCTGATATTCGCGGAGAATTGTCGGCAGAGCGCACATCCCTGAAACACGCATTAAGCCTTACTGGAAAGCGGCAGGCTGAAGTTGTAAAGAAGTACGGATTCAAGACTGGCGATAAGGACGCAATCAAGGACAGGGTTGGAGAGCTTGAGCGCGAACTGATTTCTTGGGAGAATTGGAATCTTGACGCCGAACTCACAGCGACCGTGCGCGAGCGAGCTGGGTTGCCTCCGGTCGAAAAGCCCGCCGCATCTGACTCCTTCAAGCTGGAATCCGCCAGCAAGGCCGAGCTAGACGCGGAAGCCAAGCGGCTTGCCGACAAGGCAAAGCTGGACGATATGGCTATCGCTCCGCTGGAGGGCAGGCCGGATGCCGACATTGGGCAGTCGCGGCTTCCCGGCACGGGGGGCGAGATTGATTTATTCAATGCTCCGAAGCAAACTCCAGAGGCCGCACCGCGCACCGCCGCCGATCTCGCAAAGCCCGCGAAGGAACCAGCGCAAGAACCCGCGCCAAAGCCCACAACGCCGCTCGCCAAGGCCATTGCGGAAGCTCCGCAGGCATTCCGCGTCACATCCTCTCGCGGCAATGTCCACAACGTCAAGATGCCCGATGGCACCACCTATCCCATTCGCGCAGAGTCGAAGGCGGAGGCCGTTGCGAAGGCGCAGGAGTTGGCATCGCGCACCCCAGAAGATGTCATTGATGACTCGATCCGAATGGTTGAGGATGCAAAGGCGCAGGAGGAGAAGGGCGCGAAGGGCGGGTATGTCTCCACAGGTGCCGCCGCGCCAGTCGAGCGCGTATTGCGCCGCGCAATGGAAGGCTTCTTCGGTCACATGCGGGCTTTTGGCGAGCAGTATGTATCCGACAGGCCGTTAATGCGCCGCTTTGAACAAGCCTACCATGAGAGAGCGGCGGCGGTTGAGTCTGGCATTGCTGACATTAGAAAGATTCTTGTCGAAGCTGGGCCGCGAAGGTTGGAGGACGGCGTGGCCGTCGCAATCGCAATCGAAGAGGGCGTTGCGCGGGACACCCTGCCGCCGTCCGCTCGCCGCCTCTATGATCTATCAAAGCAAACGATGGACGCCATTACCGACCTCGAAAAGGCGGAAGGCGTACTCAAAAAGGGTTTCCCCGACGGAACAAGAGACGCCATCAACGAAAAGATCGCGGAGATTCAGGCCAAACGGAAGATGAACAAGGCCGATATGGAGGCGGTTTCCAAGCTCCAAGAGGAATTGGCCGTTCTCGACAAGTTCGCAGCATATCTCCCCCACGGCATTGTCGCCCGCCGCGTGATGCAAAAGATATTCGAGGAGGGCAACGGTCGCGCCCGTCGCGATTTGGGCAACAGGCTTGAGCAATTCCACCGTCAGCGCAAGGGCCGAAGTACCCTGCGAGAATACTTGGAGGCAGGTGTAATTCGCCCCGACGACATGGACATTGGAAAGCTGATGATGGATTCTGCTGTGTCTGCGTATCAGAAGATTTCCATGAAGGCGTTGATGGACTACGGCATCGAAAACAAGTACATCCGCTTTGGCCACAAGGCTCCTGGCGATCCGAAGGAGTGGTTTGAAATGCCACAGCTTGCGAAGCCAGCGCAAGTGTTCAAGGTGTCGCCGCCTTCAGGGCAGAAAGTGTGGGTGCATCGTCTGTTCGGTCTTGGTCTTGAGGAGTTATCCGGCGCGCAAAATAAACCCACAACCGCTTTCGATAAGGTTCTGTCCATTGTGAAGGTTGGGCAGTTCTACAATCCAAAGATCATTTGGTCGTACAACCTTCAGCAGAGAATCTACGGCGGGGCCGTGGAGTGGAATCCAGTCAAGGATGCCATTAACACAAAGGATGCTTGGCGAGCCGTTCTCACGGATAACGAGGACTATCAGCAGGCGAACAGGCTTGGCATTTTCCAAGTTCCAGACAATCTCCCCCGAGCAACGGTTGACTCACAAATCGACATCGCAACCCGCTCTATGCGCACGGACCTGTCTCGGGGTGGCGTTATTGGAAACCAGCTTGTAAAGGTTTTGGAGCGGGCTACCGGAGAAAAGATGGACCCGCAGTCGTGGAAGGACAAGAATCTGCGTGCTGCTTTGGATGCGATTATGTTGCCGCTTCGCGGGATTTCGTCCGCAACATGGACAGGCGACAAAGTTCAGCGTATGCACACGTTCTATAATCTCACCCGTCGTGGGATGTCGCCGCAGGATGCGGCAGAGCAGACAGCCAGAATGCACGGCGCGTATTCCAAGATTGGCAAGGAATACAAGGCTTGGGCTAGGCGCGTGTTTTTCGTTCATAGCTTCCGCCTCTTAATGCCGATTCAAACGATGAGGGCATACACAACCCCGATAAAGATTGCACTGAAGGCTCTTACCGGGAAAGACATCCCGCAAGGCGAAACCCGCAGGGCAATCATGGCCCTTGCAGGAACCGTGCTGTTCCCAACCCTCATTGATTCCGCCTTGCGATACAACGGGTGGACTCCAACGGAAGAGGAAGAGGAGTTCTTCAAGAAGGGTCCGATGAAGTATCTTCGGATTCCTGTCGGCAAAGATGGATACCGCGTTACGCTTGCCCTTCCGAATTGGAAGTATAAAAAGACATTCATGTATGATGGTGAGGAGCGGGAGGTTGTTCTTGGCGTGAACAACATCGCCAATATGGCAACAAAGTGGATTATGCGAGCGGCCCCTAAAGACAACATCGTGTCTCCCACCACAAAAGATTTGCCAATTATGACGCTGTTGAAGTGGGAAATTAGCCCGCTCTATCGAATCGGCATGGACATATTTGACAACAACAGTAGTTTTGGAACTGCGCCACCTCGCGGTTCAACCGGAAAAGACTGGGATTCAGCCGTTGGTTATCTGTTTGGAAACATTTGGCGCATGTACGGTGACGCCTATCGCATGGTTTCTGACGACCGCGAAAGCGATGTCTATAAGAAACGCCAACGCGCCGAAATGATGGAGGCCATGAACCTTGGCGACCGCGTTCTCCAGAATGTGTTTGGATACGCATACACCAGGGCGGGGCCGGAAAAGCGCGTAGGCTCGATGATTAACGCATTGCGGCGGAGTGCTGGCGCGGCCCGATCAACGGCGGAAATCCACTACAAGGGCGAAACCCTAGAAGAAAAGATTGCCGAAATTGACATTCTTGAGGCCAAAATGGAGCGCACGTTGCGCCGCCGCTATAATATCCCGCGCCCCCCCGCCGAAATCGTCCGAATCATCACCGACCCCGGACTTGCAGACAATCCTTCCAAGCAGGCGAATGCCGCACGGCTGGCAAAGTATGGTATGGATGGAATAACGGCAAAAGATTTGAGGACCGCGCTTGTAAAGGAAGCGCGCGAGCAAGGATGGAATAGAGAAATGTACGACTCCAAGGGCAAACTGACAGCGTATGGACAGCGAAAGCTACGGCTTAGTCGGTTCATTAGAAAACACAACATCGAATAGGCAGGGCTATGAAGAATCTCCACAAGACCGTCAAGCTGTACCGGGACTACATGGAAGCGTCCCTCGACTACTGCCAGAAGCACTTTGATCTGGCGATCCGCATGTACAAGCTGTGGCGCGGATATATGCCCGAGGCGTTGGAACTGACGTTCTCCAAGATTATGATTAACGCGGCGCACGCGGCTGTGCAGGACCGCATTCCGAAGCAGCTTGCCAACCTGTTCTCTGACTCCAAGCCGTTTGAGGTGCTGGCGAACAACCCGCAGAGCGAGTTCCACAAGGACGAGGCCGCACGCTGGCTAAACGACTTCTTCATGTCGCCGTCGAAGCTGAACATTCAACGCTCCATCATTCCGACGCTCCAGAGCGTCAACATCATGGGCACGGGCTATCGTATGCCGTGCGTGCGTCACCGGAAACTCGACCAGAAGGGCGGCAAGGCGAAGGGCAAGCCAGAGTGGGAAGAGGTCATTACATCCCGCGACGTTGACCTGTTCCAAATCTTTCCGTGCCCCCTCGGCGGCGAAATCAATCCGATGGATAGCTGGGCCAGCGATGCGCTGGAGTGGTTCATCTACCAGGAGTGGATGACCGACGAGCAAATCAAGGCGTTTTCGCAGTACGATGGGTGGAATGCCGACGAAGCCGCAAAGTGCTTCAAGGAAGCCCACGAAACGGACTCCAGCGTGGATGGCGCGCTCGAAGAGAAGTACACGATCCTTTCCGGGCTGAACTACGGCCCCGAAGGCTCCAGCTACCGCAAGAAGCTCAACGACATCGAGGGCCGGAGCAAGAAGCGGCGCGTGGCCCACCTGTTCACCCGCGAGAAGTGGTGCGTTATCGTACAGGACAGCTTCCTTGTCTATGAGGGCAAGAACCCGATGGGCGATGGCATCCTTCCGTTGGTCAAATACGCAACCACCCCCGATATGAAGGAGTGGTTCGGCATCGGCGCAATCGAGATGCTGGAAGACCTGTATATCACCCAGGCTTTGAACACCAACTTCCGCTTCGACTATCTGGCGAAGGCGATGTTCCCGGCCAAGTGGATTCGGGATGACATCATGGCTGGCCGTCCCGAGAGCGACTTCTACGACCGCCCCTATGCCGTCCACGGCTTCCCAACGGGCGCGCGCATCCAAGAGGCGGTGTGGGTTGACCGTATGCCCGAAATCAATCAGCAGACGTTCCTAGAGGACGACAGGCTCCAAGCCATGATGCAGGAGATCGGCGGGCTACCCAACTACCAGCGCGGCCTATCCAACTCGGCCCCGTCCAACGATACGGCGAGCGGCATCATCTCCCTGATCCAGCAAGCGCAGGGGAGGCTGGGCATGGAATCCATGAATCTGGAATGGGACGGGCTGGCGCAGGAGGGGCGTTTGATCCTTAACCTTGCCAGCAAGTATATTACGGAGCCTACCGCGATCCGCGAGACTGGCGAGGATGGCTGGGACTGGACAATGATCGACCCTCTGGCGTTCGAGGGCGATTATACGGTAATCACTCATGGCACGAGGTTTATCGAGCAGAAGGAACAGCAGTTCCAGAAGATTCTGGCGTTCTACCCCAACCTGATGAACGACCCCGGAGTTGACCAAGCGGAACTCAAGCGGCAAACGCTTGCCAAGATGGGGGTCTATGATTCCCCCGAGAAGCTGGTTCTGCCGCCAAACCCCGGCGGCCAGCCGATGCCGGGCGAGCCGACCGCTGTTGGCGGCATGGCATCCCCGATGGACATTGGGAACCGGATGGATAGCGTGGCGAACCGTAGCGAGCCGGAACCGGCTGGCATGGTTGGCATTTAGGACAGGAAAGCAATCGCATAGGCGAGGAGGAAGCACATGGCAGTATTCGGATTGGGCCAGAAGGCCGCAAAGGATCAGAGCGAGGCCGACCACAAGAGGCTTTGCGACATAAACGAGGATTGTTCGCGTGACATCGCGCGGCTCCAAGAGCTTGCCGATGTTTTCAAGGCATTCCCAGGCTGGGAGGCGTTTCGCAAGCAATACCTTGAGGCGATTCGCATTCCAAAGCTGTATGGTGCCGCCGCAAAGGCACTTGCCGCAGATGACAAGGTGCGCAACCAGCTTGCGGGCCAGATTGCCGAGGCCGAGTTCCTGGCCCAAGCCCTGCCCATCATCGAGGAGAAGGTACGCCGCTTGACTTTGAAGCAGAAAAGTGTACAAGAGAAGATGATGTTACAGGATTCACATAAAACCGGGAGCGAGTAACAACAATGCTAACACGCATGGCAAGGATGTTTTATGCAGAAGATGACGGTGGCGGAACGGGCGGCGGTGCTACTGGCACGACTGAAGAACTGGACGCGATCCTGTCTGGGCGGATTGCCACCGGCGGCGAAGCCGGAGGCGATGCCGACTCCAAAGAAAAACAATTTACCGAAGGCTCCGAAGGCGATGGAGACGGGCAGCAAAAACCCGCCGACAAAGCCAAGGCCGATTCGGAAGACAAAGAGGGCGATGACGCCGAAAAGCAAGGCTCGGAACAAAAACCCGAGGACATCGAAAAAGATGTCGAATCCAAGCTGTTCGGAAGTGGCAAGCCCGAAGAAGAACTGAAGAAGACGAAACGGCTTTACGAAGCATCCTCGAAAGAGGGCGTGAGGCTGTCAAAGCAACTTCAAAAGATCAACGAACTGCTGGAGAAGCAGGGAGTTGAACTGCTCACCGACAACGGCGAGGTAGTTGGATTCGTGGCCCGCAAGGGCGCGAAAGGCCAGGCGGAGCCGAGCATGTCATTCAAAGACATGCCCGACGATGTGAAAGAGCTTTTCGACACTGATCCCGAGAAAGCCGTCGAGTGGGTATGGGCGAAGGCGAAGTCCGCTTTTGCCCGCGTTGAACCTAGCGCGGATGTTGTCGTTCCGATCTCGGAAGAGCGGGTTGCGGCGGCAGTCGAGGCGTTGGCCGAAGAAACCGAAATGGACGGGGAAACCAAAAGCTACCCAGATATTGCGGAAAA
>Ga0265293_10014018_pt1 | contig 10267 bp, 7 predicted proteins | sample Munlanlewell138R_FD_192505 | JGI IMG/M metagenome (GOLD analysis project Ga0265293, IMG submission 192505) | Leachate microbial communities from a municipal landfill in Southern Ontario, Canada - Leachate well 138R | ecosystem: Engineered > Solid waste > Landfill > Unclassified | place: Canada...
CCTGTGAAGATTGGGAGTGGATCAAGCAAACCATCACCCAACTGAAACGTGAGGGCTTTTTACCAATCGTGACCCTCCAATTTCAGGAAGATTATCTACACACCGCCACCAGCAATGCCATAAGAGATTTCCGTCCTTTAGCCGAGGCCGGTGCCGTGATAGTCAATGGGAGTCAATCTCATGTTGGCAAAGCGCTTGAATTTTATTCTGACGCACTTATTCATTACGGACTTGGCAATCTCTTTTTCGACCAGGTCGATTATTACATCACTTACGATGGATTTATCCAGAAGCATTTTTTCTACCAGGGACAACACATCAGCACTGAACTGTTGACTATTACGCTGGAAGATACTGCCAAGCCCCGCTTTATGACACCAGAAGAGCGATCAAAGTTTCTTCAAAAAATCTTTGACGCTTCTGCAGAACTCAGGAGCACACCATGAGCCAGATAAACAGCTATTCAGCTGAACCAGAATTTACCATCAAAACCGTACAGCACCGCACCGGAATCAAACCCGTAACACTGCGTGCATGGGAAAGGCGCTATGACTTGCTTGAACCTGCCCGCCTGCCTAACGGCTACCGCCTTTATTCAGAACGTGATATTCAATTATTGCTTTGGGTACAACGCAGAGTCGACTCAGGCATCAGCATCAGCCAGGTGGTCCAGCAATTTAACCAAATCCGCGAGAGAGGCACCTGGCCCGAAAGCATTCAAACCTACAGTCCCGGTAAGCCGCGTAAACAGCCACCTCGCCCTGCCCGACATTATGCTGAACTGTTGTTTGGTGCGCTGGTTGCTCACAACGAAGAGCGGGCAACCTTGGTTTTTGAAGAAACCCAGGTTTACTTCGATCTTCTGACCATCTTCCAGGAGGTTATCCAGCCTAGTATGCAGTTGTTAGATGAGGCCTGGTTCGTGGGTGATATCCCTATCGCCACCCAACATATGGCTTCTCACGTGATCAAGGGGCGTCTGGCTGCTATTATGAACGGGTTGCCGTCAATCAAGGAGGGCGCGCTGATTTTGGTTGGCTGCGGTCCTGATTCGATGTACGATTTGGACGCGCTCATGCTGGCGGTTTTACTGCGACAGAGCAACTATCATGTAGAATACCTCGGGCCAGATCTGCTGACAAACGACCTGATCGATTACTCCAAGATTGCCAGACCCAAGCTGATTTGCCTGGCAGTCAACTCTGAACCAACCGCCTTTTTGTTAAAAGACTTTGGGGGGCAGTTGGCCAGGGTTAGAGGAAAACCTAAGTTCGCGTATTTCGGCAGTTACGTCAACCGGGTTGAACCCGTAAAGCAGGAAATTGACGGTGTTTACCTGGGCGATTCGCTGAAAAGCAACATCGAACGCATCCGCCGGTATCTGACCATGGGGACTGTTTAAAGAACCACTGGGGGTTGACCCTCCCCCACTCAGACGGGCAGGTTATTCAGCGATGGGTTGAATCTCGCCGGTTGGAAGGTTGCGCTTCCGGCGTTGCTGCCGAAAGGCAGTGACGGATACCAAGCATTTCTGTCAGGCAGACCTGCGCTAGTAAAACTAACCGCTCTTAAAAACCTTCTAACTTCGAAAAGTCTGCGTATGGCTTAATTAACCCGGCGATCTTCTGCAAAATCGCCAGTCGCGATTCACGCAGTTTCTGATCTTCGGCCATGACTAACACATTGTCGAAGAAAGTGTTGATTGGCTCCACCAACTTTTCGATTTGGACAAGCGCGTTCTCAAGACCGGGCGTTTGGATCAGTCTTTCTTCTGCTTCAGAAACTGCTTTATAAAGCTGTTTTTCCTGTTCTTCAACCAGTAAAGAGGTGTCAACTGTCAACTGCCGGTCAAGGTCGCGTGTGATGCGCACACAGCGGCTGAAAGCTGGCAAAATATCGTTCCAGTCAGGCTTGCTGACCCATCTAGTCAATACTTCAACAGCGTCTTTGGCACGGGCAGGGTTGCCCCCGTTAACTTCCTCAACAGCGTCGATCACATCGTGAGCAAATCCCTGTTCCAACAAGATTGTATGCAGACGCCCGGTAATGAAAGCGGCGGCTTGCTCTACTATCTCTTCACTGAATGGGACGTTTAAATCAGAGCCGGCTTGCCGTAACGCCCAACGGATGCCAAAATTCAACTTTTTACCCAACAGGATGCTGACCAGTCCGATAGCCGCCCTGCGTAGCGCGAAAGGATCTTTATTTCCAGTTGGGGTCAAACCCACCGCGAACAATCCCGCGATTGAATCTAATCGATCTGCCAGCCCAACCACGACGGCAGGTAGGCTCTCAGGCAGAGGATCGTCAGCAGTTCTTGGCTGATAATACTCAAACACACCCTCAGACACAGCCTCACTCTCACCAGAATGGCGGGCATAATACTTACCCATCACGCCCTGCAAGCTGGTCATCTCAACCACCATTTCAGAAGCCAGGTCAGCCTTACACAGCCTTGCGATCCGTTCCGCGGTTGCCGTTTCCTGTTCATCCAAACCTAATTTTTTCGCAAGAATCAGCGTCAATTTTTCGATGCGTTCGGTTTTATCCAACATTGAACCCAACTGTTTCTGAAAGGTCAGCTGCGCCAGCTCGGGCACAAAATCTTCCAACGACTTTTTCAGATCTTCCTGCACGAAGAATTCCGCGTCTGCGAATCTCGCCAGAATGACCTGCAGGTTTCCATCCAGAACGGTCTCAGAATGCTGTTTGTCACCATTTCGAATCACGATGAAGTGATTGGTCAGCTTTCCTTGCAGGTCCAAAACCGGGATATAACGTTGGTGTTTTTTCATCACTCCAATCAACACCTCGGATGGAAGACTATCCAGATAACGCTCTTCAAAAGTGCCCAGCAAGGCGGTTGGCCGTTCCACCAAGTTGGCAATCTCAGCCAGCAATTCATCGTCCTGCGCAAGCATTCCATTCACGCTGTCAGCCAAGGCAAGCGCTTGACGCCAAATGCTCAGTCTGCGAGCTGAGGGGTCGAGGATAATGCCTTGCTCTCCCAGATAAGCCTGGTAAGCATCCAAAGAGTCAATTTCCATGCTTGGTTGACTTGAAAAGCGCAAACCCCAGGTCATTCTACCGGATTGCAGGCCGGCAAATTGGAACGGCACCACCTGACCGCCCAGGATCGCGACCAGCCAGCGCACCGGGCGCGAGAAACTAGCTCCGCTTTGGTTCCAGCGCATCGATTTGGCAAACCGCAAGTCCTTGATCATCACAGGTAACTTGTCTGATAGCAATTGCACGCTCGATTGCCCATTTTCTGAAATTTCTGCCACTACATAACGGCCATTTTCAAAGTTTTTCACAGCCAACCGGTCGATATCCAAACCTTTGCTGCGGGCGAAACCTTCCGCCACCTTGGTTGGCTTGCCCTCGCTGTCAAACGCTCTCTCAGCTGGAGGGCCTTTTAACTCCAACGCTCGGTCCGCTTGTCTGGTTTGCAGTTCCTTGACCCAGACAGTTAGTCTTCGTGGTGTACCTTTCACCTCAATCTCACCATGCTCCAGACGTGCCTCACTCAGCCATGCTGTGAAACCCGTCCGCAGTTGTTCAATTGCGCGGTCCAACTCGGTGGCCGGCAATTCCTCTGTTCCAATCTCGAATAGAAAATCAGCTCTCTCCGGGAGGTCGGTTCGGGGTAAGCTGATGATTTCAGGTTTTTCCACTTCCTCTGACACCAGCCAGGGGAAACCCATTTCCTCTCGTTGGGCGTAGTACGCTTCAGCAACCCTGCGGGAAAGTTCTCGCATTTTGCCAAAAAGAGCCTGCCGGTCGGTAAAACCAACCGCTCCGCGCGCATCCAGAACATTAAACGTATGCGAACACTTGATCACATAATCGTAGGCCGGCAGGACCAGTCCTTCGTCCAATGCCTTTTCTGCTTCCTGAGTAAAGAGAGTGAACATCTCGCGCAGTCTTGGCACATCCGCAACTTCATAATAGTAGGTTGAATGTTCACGCTCCGCAACCTGATAAATATCGCCATATAGCCGCTGGTTATTCCAGCGGATATCCTTGAAGTGGTTCACGCGCTGCAAGGTCATAGCAATTCTTTCCAGACCGTAGGTCAACTCCACCGCGGGCACCTCTAGGGTTATGCCCCCAGCCTGCTGGAAGTAGGTGAATTGGGTAATTTCTTGTCCATCCAGCCAGACCTCCCATCCCAGCCCCCAGGCAGACAGAGCCGGTGACTCCCAGTTATCCTCAACAAAGCGTATATCGTGCTCCTCAGGGTTGATACCTAAAGCAAGTAACGAGTTGAGATATAGCTCCTGTGGGTTGCCCGGGTCTGGTTTCAAAATCACCTGGAATTGATTGTGCTGTTGCAAGCGGTTAGGGTTAACACCATACCTTCCATCATCAGGCCGTACCGAGGGTTCAAGGTAAGCCACGCGCCAGGGTTCCGGACCCAATACGCGCAGGAAGGTAGCTGGATTCATCGTGCCCGCCCCCACTTGTGAATAATATGGCTGCCAGATCAAACAACCCTGGCTTGCCCAATAAGTCTGCAACTTGAAAATAATTGATTGAAAATCTAATCCCTGCTTCATAAAGCACCTCTGTAATTATCCGCTTGATTATACTTCACCAGCCTTGTTCAACGGCAAAAAGAGTTCAGCCTTCCACCGCCCCTTCGGGCCGAACCATTTTATCTGTGGCTCCTCACTCAGTCAGAATCAGCAGAAAAAAGACTTTAATCTGCAATATAGGCGGGAAAGACTGCTGGGTTGAAACCCAGCCGAGGATGTTTGTAGCGGTAACCAAATTAAGAAACCGAGTCGAGAAAGCCGGGGGTTTTCAACTCATACTCCAGCAAATACGTCAGGTACTTTTCAATCAGCTTGCTTAACTCCAGGTCAATATTCTCCGAAATGCTTCGGTTTTTCACCTGCGGCCAGGGTGACCGTTGGAAAAACCGCAGATACTTCAAAGCGTTCATGCTTATCGGCCAGGCGGACGGATCTCCCGATAACGATCTGGGGCAAACCACCCCACCGAGTTTAGCTGAAAAATACTGGTCCTCCGGCTGAATTTCCGCGCCAGACACCACACACTCCTGCAATTGCGGTTTGAAACCGAGGATGTCCATCAGGTGCACTTCATAATAATGCAGCACCAGCCCGGGCGAGATGCCTCCATCCAAACGTGAGAGCGTCTCTAATACCAGGTTATAGAGAAATCGGTTTTCACCCTCTTCGTAGGTAAAGCGATCCAGCAATTCCAACACATACGCTGCCTGTGCGGTCAACTTGAGGTTCTCCTTGATGTTCGCAAAATTTCTTATGGTCTCAGCCTGAGTGACTAGCTCGAGATTGCGCCCTTTGGCTAATTGAAGAGCGACCTGGGTAAAGGGTTCCAGGTGGCCGGCTTTGCGGCTTTTCAGCTTTCTCACCCCTTTTGCGATGGCCTGCACTTTACCCTTTTCGAGCGTGTAAAGTGTTAAAATACGATCCGCCTCTCCGTATTCACGGTGGCGGACCACTAACGCTTGCACCCGATAAGATCTCGATTCCTTGCTCACCATAAAATCTTGCTGTTATCTTTCCAGGTCTTCGGGGCCAAAAGATCGCGGCAAAACGCCTTCCATAGTGCTTTCAAACACGATTTTACCTTCCTCGTCCGCAAGGATCACCGGCATGTCCAGTTCCGCAAATTCGCGCATAACTTGTCGGCAAGCCCCACAAGGTGAGCCGCCATTACAAGTGACTACGACAATTGCCTCTATGCGGCGGTTTCCCTCAGATATTGCTCTGAAAATTGCTACTCGCTCCGCACATAGACCTGAAGGATAAGCTGAATTCTCAATATTGGCGCCGCCATAAATCTGGCCATCTTCTGCTAAAACCGATGCACCCACAGCGTAATGAGAATAGGGGCTATATGTCCGTTTCTGATAGAGGAGTGCCTCATCAATCAGCGCTTGCTTAAGCTCGCTCGTCAGTATTTCCATTGCTTGCCTCCTCTTTCTTCGATTCCAGATTGTGGACTCGTTGAACTTTCACTTTTAAGATCCGTCTGGCAGCCACTTCTTCAACCGTAAACTCAAAATTACCATAGGTGATCATTTCCCCTGGTTGTGGCACCCGACCCATCTGACCATAGATGAAACCGCCAAGCGTATCGGCATATTCGTCCGGAAGGTTCAGATCAGTGATCTCATTAAACTCATCAATTGTCGCACGCCCCTGAATCAGATAGCCGCCATCTGGCAGCTCTTCATATAGATTTACTTCACCCTGATCATATTCATCGCGGATCTCGCCAACGATCTCTTCTACGATATCTTCCAGGGTAACCACGCCTGCAAAACCGCCATACTCATCCACAACCAGAGCCATATGTACTCCGCGGGACTGCATCTCTGTCAGCAATTCGTCAACTTTTTTCGCTTCCGGAACAAAATATGCAGGGCGGATCAGGCGACGTTGGTTGGCGATGCTATCATCGCCATCCACCACTGCCAGCAGATCTTTGGCATACAGCAAACCAATCACATTATCGATCGTATCGTCGTAGACCGGCACCCGTGAATGTCCAGCGGTGATGAACTCCTGCCTGGCCTCCCGGATGGTGGTGTTCACATCCATCGCCAATACATCCATGCGCGGGATCATGATTTCTTTGGTCATAGTTTCACCGAAGTGGAAGATCGAATAGATCATCATTCTCTCTCCCTGATCCAGGGTGCTCTCAGGCTGCTCTTGCTCAACCCAGTCCCTAAGGCTCTCATCGGTCACCGACAGGGAAACGTTTTCAGCATATTCGCCCAAAATTGCGATCATCAATCTGGTGAGCGGTGTTGAAATGAAGCTGATCACATTTGCAGGACCAGTCCAGGCCAGGGCTGCTTTTTCAGGCGAGACCAGGATTTTCCGTTCAATCAAGAATTCAAAAGCAGTGACGACCACCATTACCAGCAGCAAAATCAACAAGACGAGCCAAATATTGGTAACCATTACGACACGGTCGAGCAACAGCATTGTTACGCCAGCCAGTAAAAAGTGTGTAAAAACAAGACCCAACCGTAAGGCTGTTCGTAAGCCTTGTTTCTCGATCAGAGCGATTGTTTTGTCAACTTTAGCTGAATTCTCCATGCGCGCACTGAACAACCACGGCAATCGAACATGAGTAAAAGATGATTTAGCCGCTGAGGAGACCAGGTTGAGTACAAAAAACACAACCCACAGAACTCCCAGCAAAATAGAATCCGTCACGTTATTCCTTTCTTTCCTTTGGCCGGGCAGGCACACCATAAACAATCGTGTCATCCGGCACGTCTTTAGTGACTACCGAACCAGCCCCTGTATGGACGTTTTTACCAATTTTCACTGGAGCGATTAACATTGTGTCGCTGCCAATAAAAGTATTTTCACCAATTTCAGTCGGGTGTTTCATCTTGCCATCAAAATTACATGTGACCGTACCCGCGCCAATATTTACATTCTTTCCGATTTTAGCATCCCCGATATACGAGAAGTGCCCTACCTTGACACCTTCAGCCAATACAGATTCCTTCACTTCGCCGAAATTCCCCATGTGGACGCCATCCATCAACACCGCCCCCTTGCGCAAGTGACAGAATGGTCCTATCACCACGTGGTTACCAATTTTTGCCTTTTCCGTCACACTATATGTGATCACACAGTCATTGCCAACTTCTGTATTCAGAAGAGTGCTGTCTGGTCCGATCGTACAATTTTCACCGATACTGGTATTTCCGCGCAGGTGAGTGTTGGCTAATATGGTTGTGTCCTGCCCGATTTGGACATCACAATCTACACTGCAGCTGTCGGGGTCCAGAAAACTGACGCCATCCAACATCCACTGCCGTATGACTCGTTTTCGCATGGCAATCTCACAATCCGCCAAATCTACACGGGTGTTTACCCCCAAACCCTCCGTAGGATCCTCAAGCGTGACCGCATCCAGTTTTTTGCCCTGCCTGACAGCCATTTCCACCAGGTCGGTGATGTAATACTCGCCTTTTGGTGAAGGCTCAATTTTCTTTAGGTTTTCCCAGAGCCAGTTAGCCTCAAAACAATAGACTGAAATATTGTACTCACACACCTTTAGCTGTTCCGGGCTCGCGACCGCTTCTTCTACAATTCCAGCTAGTTTTCCGTTCTCGTCTCTCAACACCCGCCCAAACCCTCTGGGAACATCGCCAATCACACTGGTCATGGTCATAACATTCCCGGCATATTGGTGAAATTTTACGATCGAAGCGATGGTCTCTTCCCGTAACATCGGCATATCAGCTAAAGTTACCAGCACCAGTTCCGACTTGCCTGCCAGCATCGGCTCCGCACACATAACCGCGTGCCCGGTCCCGAGTTGCTCGGCTTGCAGGGCAAATTGGACTCCTTCGCCAAAACTTTCTCGCAAGGCTTGGGTGACCGTTTCACTGCCGTGACCTACAACTACGACCGGGGGCAGATCGCTGATACCAATTACACTGGAAAGCGCGTGTAATACAATCGGTTTTCCTAAAACTTGATGCATCATCTTCGGTATACGCGACTTCATACGCGTACCCATGCCAGCGGCTAGTACAACAGAAGCGATAGTCATTGATTGCTCCAGGAGTTAATACGTGAAAATACAAGGGGGCATTTCTGTCTCACCTTGTAAAAACATAGGTGTGGGTCATCTGAGTCTGTGTCCACAATAATTCAGCCGGGGCACTTGGAGTCGAACCAAGATCAACGGATTCAAAGTCCGGTGTGCTGCCATTGCACCATGCCCCAAATTTATAGCCAAATTTTAGCATAATTTCTTGTGATTGCCAACTTCGAGCTATAGCCAAAGAATTGTACTTCAAATTTACGCAATCATGAAATTGATCATTTGGGTCGTTCTATAAGCCACACAGGTAAATATCTTGACCGATTAAGGTGTAACCACAGGCGTGATAGACCAGGCGTTTTCAAGCTTATCAACCTGATATTCCGTTTCCACCCCTGAAGGGCTTGTGTAATTAAAGCTTGCTTTTTCGGTCTCGATCGCCTCTCTTACCACGTTTTTAAAGGCAAGTGGAATGGTCGCATTGCTTCCACGTGGAATTACATAAATATTTGAGAGTTCCGCAAGCAATTTTACCTCAGGGTCAGTAATGGTATAGCCTCCAGCTACAGGTAGCACGCCATATCGCTCACCTTCATATGAGAAGGTTTTCTCTCCCATTGCCAATGCCAATTCCAATGCCAATCGGAATTTATAAGACTGGGCGATTTCATTGAAGCCAGCATCGTAGGCTTCAAGGTAGTAAGGGCTCGCGATCACCGCGTCTCTCAAAGTGGAGATCTGAGTGACTTTGCGATGCTCCGAGGTCACATAGACGATACCCTTATGCTCAAAAAATCGTGTGTCATTTGCCAAGGCGGTTTCGATGGCCTCAGCAAACTCGACAGACATCAAACCGCCTTCAACTGCCTGAATGTGGCCAAGTAAGGCTTCTGCCACAAGATTCAACCGGTAAATCCGATATGAATGCTCACCCAATGGATCGATATGATAACTGACGCCATTGACCGTAAACTGTTGTTTATCTGCCTCCAGCGCCGTTAGAAAGCTTACCATTGCGTTTCCATCGAACACCTCACCTGGATTCAAGGTAAAGATCGGCTCATAATTCCTGATGGCGTTAACCTGGTAGGTGTCCGTCGCGATTGCTGAGGGGTTGACCTGTCCATTGACGGCTGGGTTGGTTTGTTCTTTTAATACAGCTATTGGATCAGGTTCACCCGAATTGGAGACGCAGGCAGTGAGAATCGCACATAACAGTAAAATAAATATAGTTTTCTTAATCATATTTTCCATAGTAACTGACCATTGTAACCGAGAGAGAAAAAGATAGATGGATTTCTGTTAACTGTTTTTCGCCTGTGAGATTAGTTGCAAATGGTGTTATTGGGCGACATCGATCAGTCACTGTCTTCTTGACTACCACAGCGGCACGGAGAAGAACCGCCTCTTGCGAGGCGGTTCATTTATCTACCGAAACCAAATTTGGGTCATAAACAGGATTAACACAATCCAGACTGAGGCCATCACTGCTACAAGAGCGAGACCAGCCAGAAGCGCGTAAAAAGTATAACGCCTGGCTTCAGAAGAGGTCATTCGCTCGCTGTAAGCCTGTACCGTTTGCTTTCTTGCTGCCTCGCTGGCCTGTCGGTCAATAAAACTGGCAGCACGATCATGCCAGGGCGTGCCTTCAATATTCATGTCGGCTATCACCCGACCATCGTCTTCCTTA
>Ga0265293_10014020_pt1 | contig 10265 bp, 9 predicted proteins | sample Munlanlewell138R_FD_192505 | JGI IMG/M metagenome (GOLD analysis project Ga0265293, IMG submission 192505) | Leachate microbial communities from a municipal landfill in Southern Ontario, Canada - Leachate well 138R | ecosystem: Engineered > Solid waste > Landfill > Unclassified | place: Canada...
GCCGATCAGGTCAGGGAGCAGGGGAGGAAGCGTTCATGCAGTGGGGAGTGACCATCGGATCGATCTACTTCAATGCGATCGACATCATCGTCTTCAGCCTTGCCATCATCGCAGGGATCGTCGGGACGCTGGGCGGATTCGCCAAGGCGTTCGCCCACCGTTCAGGGTACATCGTCGGCTTCTTCGCCGGCTTGATGTTCACCAAGATCGTCGCCGAGCTGCTGGCCCAATCCTTCTACCTTGGGCCATTGCTCTCGAGCCTGGTGGCGTGGGTCGTCCTCTTTTTGGTCGGGTACGCGCTGATGAGGATCGTCGGAGGCCTCTTGGAGACCGCCCTGACCGCCACCGGCCTGAGGCAGGTCAATGCGCTGCTCGGGTTCTTGTGGGGAGTCCTTGAATTGGCCATTGCCTGCGCCTTGATCCTCTACGTCCTTGAGCTGCAACGGGTCTTCGACCTCTCCTCGGTCATGGACAAGAGCCAGTTCGTCACCAACGTGGTGCGCCCGCTGGTCCCGGAATCCTTTGCCTGGATCGGCGCCTCGACGGGCCTTGGCAATGTTTGAGTCCCTCTCTCGCTACCAAGGGGAGCTCAGCGCCCATCTGGCCCAACAGATCGAAGAGGGTACCTTCGCCCAAGTGAACCTCTTCGCCGGGCCCGCCTACAGCCTCCGCCTCACGGCCGCCCTTGAGTGCATTCGGGTGTTGGACTGCCTACAGCAGGGCAGTGACCACTGCAGCTGCCCGTCGTGCAGAAGCGCACGCACCGTGACGATGGAGAACCTGCTCATCGTGAGCCGACGCGACCACCGCTCCATCATAGAGAGCAACCTTGCCGCCTGGCAACGCCTGGCAACCGATTACACCAAAGAGCAGACCATCCGTTCCCTTCGCACGCTCTTGCTCTCGTACCACCCCCAGCTCAATACGCTGGGTGAGGCGAGCGCGTTGGCCGATGTGGTCGGCCAGTTCATCCAAAGCAGCGGGGAGAGCGAGAGTGAGCGCGACCGGTGGGCCCAGGAGATCCGCCGGCTGACAAAACGCCTCTTCACCGCAGCCAAGAAGAGTACGACCATCACGGTCGCCCAGGTGCGCTCCATCGCCGAGTGGGTCAGTCGGTCGGCCATCGGCAGCCAGAAGCGGTTCATCATCATCGAGGCGCTGGAGGATACCAACCCCTCGGCACGCAATGCACTGCTCAAGCTGCTGGAGGAACCACCGACGGACGTCTACTTCTTCCTCATCAGTGAACACCCGGCCCGGATCATGCAGACGATCCTCTCCCGGGCACGGTTGACGCGCTTTGCCTCACTCTCTGATGAAGCACTGCGGCGGTATGTGGAACCCTATTACCCGAAGAAGGGGTATCGAAGCCTCGAGGAGTTCTATCTCGAGAGCGGGGGCCTCGATATCACCTCGTTGGCAGCAGCGGCCGAGACCCTCGTCTCGTCACTGACCCTCCACCGACGCCTGTCGCCGATCGAGCTTGCCAAGATCTTGGCCGAGGTGGAGAAGATGGATGGATACGAACAGCTGTTGCGCCTCATGTTGGGCCACTTCGAGCAGCGTGTGCGATCGGGTGCGTTGGCTGCATCGACAGCGACGCGCTATGTACGCGCCATCAACGAGAGCTACTACCACGGCGAGCTCTACAACCAGGATGTGAAGATGATGGGCCAGGGGCTCTACTACACCCTTTTGGAGGTACGATGAGAAGCTTTGTCCGGCGGGCAATCGCCAAGATCGACCAGCTCGACAGACGACAGATCGTCGGTGTCCTCCAAAGCCTGTCCAATGAGCTTGAGATGTTGGAGAACGCGCTCGAATCGATCGAAGATGGAGTCATCCTCACCGATGCCGATCTGGTGATCCGCTATGCCACCTCAAACTGCCGCACCCTGGTTCCGATGACTCGCAGCCGTTCCTACGAGGGCTTGGCCCTCGAGGATGCGCTCAGTGATGAGCACGTCAAGGGGTACATCATCGACCAGGTGCACCAGAGGGATGAGGAGGCGGAAAACGAGTTCTCCTTCCAGAAGGGGGACAAGATCCAGACCATCGTCGTCACCGTCACCTCCTACAAGGATGCGGCCAACGCCAAGGCCTCGTCCTTCGTCATCATGCTCAGCGATGTGACGGCCCACAACGCCGCCGAACGGAGGCTGCGACGCAGTGAGAACCTTGCCAGCCTGACGACGATGGCAGCGGGAGTGGCCCACGAGGTCAAGAACCCGTTGGCAGCGATGGACATCCACCTGCAGCTCTTGCGCAAGGCGTTCATCCGCAAGGGGTGTCTTACCAGCGACGATGCCACGCGCTACCTCGATGTGCTCGAGGAGGAGATCGGGCGCTTGAACACGATCGTCGTCGACTTCCTCTTCGCCGTCAGGCCGCTGGACAGCCGCCCGCGCCTTGCCCAGATCAGAGGGACGGTCGCCGAGGTGTGCGCATTCGCCAAAGTTGAGCTGGCCGCCCACAAGATCGTCCTCAAGGAGGAGTTCGCCTCCTACCTGCCACGCATCCACTATGACGACCATCTGGTCAAACAAGCGCTGCTCAACCTCATCAAGAATGCCATGGCGGCGATGGAGGGCGGTGGGACGTTGACCGTTGCGCTCCGTCACGAGGGCAACAACGTCACCGTCCAGGTAGCCGACACCGGCATCGGCATGGAGGAGCAGACCATCGCAAAGCTCTTTGAGCCGTACTTCACCACCAAAGCCAGCGGGACCGGCCTGGGGTTGACCATGGTCTACAAGATCATGAAGGAGCATGGCGGTGATGTCACGGTGTACTCCAAGAAGGGGGAGGGATCGGTCTTCACCCTCCACTTCCCGGTGCCGCAGAGCGAATACCTGGCCATTGAAGAGGCCATGACCGGGGAGGCATCCAATGAAACGTAATATCCTGATCTGTGATGATGAGAAGAACATCCAAAGTGGTCTTGCCCTTGCCATGGAGCTGGAGGGCTACGAAGCACTCGTCGCCTCAAACGGGGAGGAGGGGTGGAAGCTGGTCAACAGCAAGCCGGTCGACCTGGTCATCACCGACCTGCGGATGCCGAAGATGGGCGGTGATGAGCTGCTGAGGCGGATCAGCGGCGCATACCCCCGCCTGCCGGTGATCATCCTCACCGGCCACGGCTCGATCGAGAGTGCCGTCGATGCGATGCGCAGCGGCGCCATCGACTTCTTCACCAAGCCGGTGGACCTCGATCGCCTCAGCCTGGTGGTCAAGAAAGCCCTCTCCTCAAGCGACCTCTACGCAGAGCATGAACGGTTGAAGGTGGAAGTCGAGCTCTTGAAGGCGAGGAACCGGTACGACCGGATCATTGGAAAGAGCGCCAAGATGGTGGCTCTGATGGACACCGTCGCCCAGGTTGCCCCGACAAAGGCCTCCGTTTTGATCACCGGGGAGAGCGGGGTAGGCAAGGAGCTGGTCGCCGATGCAATCCACGAGCTCTCTCCCCGGGTCAAGGGACCACTGGTGAAGGTCCACTGTGCCGCACTCAGCGCGTCGTTGTTGGAGAGCGAGCTCTTCGGCCACGAGAAGGGATCCTTCACCGGCGCGGTGGCTCAGAAGCGCGGACGCTTTGAGCTGGCCGACGGCGGCACGATCTTCCTCGATGAGATCGGGGAGATCGACCTGCAGACCCAGGTCAAGTTGCTGCGGGTGCTGCAGGAGCGGAGGTTTGAGCGCGTCGGTGGGGAGCAACCGATCTCGGTGGACGTGCGGATCGTCTGTGCCACCAACAAGGACCTGCTTGTTGAGATCGAGAAGGGGAACTTTCGCGAGGACCTCTACTACCGCCTCAACGTCGTACACCTCGTCGTGCCGCCGCTGCGGGAGCGCAGGGAGGATATCCCGTTGCTCCTGACGAGTTTCTTGACCCAGTTCAGCGAGGAGAATGGACGCGATATCGAAGGTTTCTCCAATGCGGCCAAGCGGGCCCTGCTCGCCTACGATTGGCCGGGCAATATCCGTGAACTGCGCAACTGCATCGAGAGTGCAGTCGTGCTGGCGCGGGGCTCGATCATCGAGGTCGAAGACCTGCCACAGCAGATCGGCAGGGCAGAGAGCGGCACCTCGGTGAGCCTTGATGTCGGAATCACGCTGGCCGAGGCGGAACAGAAGTTGATCATCTCCACCCTCGCCCAGTGCGGTGGTAACAAGACCCGAGCCGCCGAGGTGCTGGGGATCGGACGCAAGACATTGCACCGAAAGCTACAGGAATATCACATTGACCAAGGATGACATCTATCGGATTTTCGACAAGGACGGCCTTCTGGAGGCGCACTTCCCCACCTACGAGTTTCGCGAGGGGCAGTTGCTCATGGCCGATCTGGTGCGCCAGAGCTATGAAGAGGGGGCAATTTGCGCAGTGGAGGCGGGCACCGGGATCGGCAAATCCTTCGCCTACCTGGCATGCGCAGCGATGCGCGCCAGAGAGTACCCTGATGAGCGGACGGTGGTGGCCACCAGCACCATCAACCTGCAACGCCAGCTCTTCGAGAAGGACCTGCCGATCCTCCTCTCATCGATGGGCATCGAGTGCAGGACGGCTCTGGCGGTAGGACGGTCGAACTACATCTGCATCCAACGCTTCCTGCAGGTGAAGGCGGAATCCCCGTTGCTCGCCGCCGATCCCAACAGCGAGCTCTCCCAGGTGGAGCGGTGGATGCGTACCACACAGAGCGGGTTGTTCAGCGATTTGGGTTTTTCAATCAGCGGCGAGCTCTACTCGGAGAGCTACTGCGACAGTGACCTCTGTCCGGCCCACGCCTGCCCCTACTACAAGGAGTGCTTCTTCTTCAAGGCAAAGGCGAAGGCGCGCGAAGCGCAGGTCATCATCAGCAACCATCACCTGCTCTTCAGTGATGCCCAGAGCCGCCACGTGAACGATACCGGGTACGATGAGGAGGCGATCTTGCCCTCCTTCAGCCACCTGATCATCGATGAGGCGCATAATATCGAGGCCAATGCCAGCGAGTACTTCAAGGGCGAGTACGATAGCTCCTCGCTCCTTCGCCACGTCCACAAGATCCAACGCTCGAGCCGGTATAGCAAGCAGTCGCTGCTTGATCAAGTCGGTGCCTACTGCGCTGAGGTTGAGCGCATCGAGGCGATCAAGGACCTGATTCACCTGCTCCTGCAGCACGTCGAGACGCTCGACCAATACCTGCTCACCGTCTTTCAAAAGAACGACTATCAGCCGGTCTTGATCAAGGGCGAGCACCAGAGCCGTCTTGCCGACTTTGCCGCCGCCTCCCGCTCCATTGTCGAGACGGCGACGTTGCTCTCGACGAGGATCTCCAACCTCGTCAGTGATGTGCACGTGCCCAGTGAGCTGGAGGGGAGGGCCAATGAGCTGAAGGTACGCGGCGACCGCATCGCCGCCTTGGCCGATGTGCTGGCCCGGTTCTGCGACTTCGCCAGCTGGGGTGATGAGATCCACTGGTTCAACGCCGAGCGGGTTCGTGCCCAGATCCGCATCCAGGTGTGCATCACCCCGCTCTCAGTCGCCCCGATCCTCACCGAGGCGCTCTTCTCAAAGCTTGAGACCGTGGTCTGCACCTCGGCGACCATGGACCTGGGTGATGAGTTTGCCTTCTGGTCGAGCCGTGTGGGCTTGCCCTACAGCGAGGACCGACCCTTTCTCAAGGGGGTTTTCCTCTCCCCCTTCGACTATCGGGAGCACTTGATGCTCCTCACTCCCTACGACGCCCCACCACCACCTCCGAGAGCCGACGAGCCGTACCTCACGTACCTGAAGGAGACAATCTGGGAGAGCGTGCACACCACCGGTGGTGGCGCCTTGGTGCTCTTCACCTCGTACGCGACGCTCAAGGCGGTGAAGGAATCGCTCTCTGAACGTTTTGAGGGGGAGGGGATGGTACTGCTCACCCAAGGGGAGGCGGATCGATTCACACTGCTCAACACCTTCATCGCCGATGCCAATTCAACCCTCTTTGCTACCTCCTCCTTCTGGGAAGGGGTCGATGCCCCTGGCGATACCCTTCGCCTGGTCATCATCACCAAGCTGCCGTTCAGCGTTCCCAGCGACCCGGTCTTCAAGGCCCGATGCGAAGCCATCGACCGGGCGGGAGGCAGCGGTTTCTTCCAACTGGCACTGCAGTCGGCGACGATGAAGCTCAAGCAGGGGTTCGGCCGCCTGCTGCGCTCCACCTCGGACCGGGGCATCGTCCTGATCCTTGACAGCAGGGTGGTGACCAAGAGCTACGGGCCCTTCATGCTCAGAAGCCTGCCCGAGAGCTACCACCCTGAGTGCGATACCTCCTCCATCGCAACCCGGATCGAGAGTTTCCTCTACTGAGGACACAAAAAAGAGGTGGTCACCCACCTCATTTCTGCGTCGTCGTACGGAGTTTACTCGATGATGGCGAGGATGTCCTTCATGCTCAGGATCAGGTAGTCTTCACCGTCGACCTTCACCGTGGTACCGCTGTACTTGTCGTGCAGGACCCGGTCGCCGACCTTGACGGTGATCTTCACCTCATCGGTGCCCTCGCCGACTGCGACGACGTTGCCGATCTGCGTCTTCTCCTGGGCGGTCTGCGGGATGAAGATGCCGCTTGCAGTCTTCTCCTGTAGTTCCTCGTTCTTTACCAACACTCTGTCTGCCAAAGGCTTGATGGTCATTGAATCTTCCTCCAACCATAGGTTTTTGTGGTAGCGCGAAGCTGCTGATGGCTCCGCTTGGAATAATATAGTCAAAAGGGACAAGACAGGCAAGGGAGTGCGTTCTTTGGACAGAAATCTTCACAAACTTGCCTCTTTTCCACTCCATGCCTATATTCAAGGTGAATCGTGAAAGGAGCGGGGATGGAAGGGAACAAGGAACAAGAGTGGGAGGCGATGCTTGGCTCGTCGACCGAGCTGTGGAGACACTTCTACCACCTTGGCTGCCTCTTTGCCCACGCCCACGACCTGGCGATGGGACTGACCTACCTCATCGACGCATTCCTCATCCGTGGTGGGAGGGAGGAGGGCGCCGACCTCGATTGGATCGACTTCTTCCGCCGCCAGTTCGCCATCTACCTGATGGGCAAGGGGCGGGTCAGTTGTTCGCTCTGTGAGGGGGACATGGTCCACGACCTGCTCAAGGACGAGTATGAGCGCATCAAGGTCGAACTTGAGCAGAGCGAGCTGCCCTTCGCTGGCGAGCACCTGGCCCGCTGGTTCGGTACGCTGGAGCTGGATTTTCCCTGGTTGGTCGAGGATACAGGCCCCGTATGGGCACGACAGTGACCTGAATCGCGAAAGGTGGGTCACAATGACTCAAAACCAGCTCACTTTTTTCCAGGTGGGACAAAATGTGCCACGAAGGTGGATAATTACCAATGATGTACCGTTTTGTCTGAATCCACAAAATATATTATTTCTGATAGGGGAACAAGTTATAACGAAAGGCCTGTTTTTGGCACGTATCTTGCATGAATGTGGGTAACACCGATAAGGGAGCGTACCGCATGAGCAAGAGAACCAAGATGCTGAACCAAGAGAGTGAGTATTCCTACGACGATGCCAACATCATGAGCATCTACCTCAAGGAGATCAACCGCATCGCCTTGCTCACCGAAGAGGAGGAGCTCGAGCTGGCCATCAGGAGCCGGGATGGTGATGAGTTTGCCCGCAAACGGATGGTGGAATCCAACCTTCGCTTCGTCGTCAACGTCGCAAAGAAGTACCAGAACCAGGGACTGCCGTTGATCGACTTGATCAACGAGGGCAACATTGGCCTGATGACCGCGCTGGAGAAGTTCGACCCCGACCGAGGGTACCGGTTCATCAGCTATGCGGTGTGGTGGATCCGCCAGTCGATCATGAAGGCGATCAACGAGAAGGGCAGGGCGGTTCGCCTGCCCCTGAACCGCACCAATGAGTTGTTGCAGATGCAGAAGGCCCAACGGTCGCTGATGAAGGACCTGGAGGTCGAGGATCCCACCGCTGAGCAAATCGGCGAACTGGCCGGCTACGATGCCGACCACGTGGAGAATCTCTTGGCCATCAGCCGCGATTTGGTCAGCCTCGATGCCCCGCTCTTTGGCGACGGCTCGACCAGTTCGGTCGCCGACTTCATCGAGGACGACGCACAGAGCCCGGAGGATGCCCTCTTGGACAGTGCGCTCAAGGATGATGTGCGGCGCCTCCTCTCTTCGCTCAGCGAGCGTGAGCGGGAGATCATCGAGCTGCGCTTTGGGCTGGAGGGGAAGATGCCGATGTCGCTCAAGGAGATCGGCGAGCTGTACAACCTCACCAAGGAACGGATTCGGCAGATCGAGAAGCGGGCGTTGGACCGGCTGAAGGAGTCGGAGTACACACGGTACGTGAACAGCTACATAGCCTAGCGATTGATATAGATGGGATGAAGGGGGCCGTACGGCCCTCTTCTCAATTTCTGGCGATCTTGCCGGTCCAGCCCATGTTGGTGGAGATGGCGCGGGTGCACTTCATTACCAGCGGTGCCATCTTCTCCGGTGACATCTCAGGCTGCTGCTCCAAGATCCAGGAGGTGGAGACAGCGGCGATGACCTGGCCACGGTAGTCGTAGATCGGGGCTGCCACACAGTTGATGTCGGGCTCTGCCTCTTGGTCGTCAAGCCCCCAGCCACGGCGCTTGCATTCGCGGATGTCAGCAAGCAGGCTCTCGACGTTGCTATGGGTGTTCGGCCCCCTCTTCTCAAAGGCCACGCCGGCCATCAGGCCGCGGATCTCCTCCTCGTTCAGACCCATGAGCAAAGCTTTGCCCAGCGATGTGCAGTAGAGCGGCTTGCGTTGGCCGATGATGGCGTACTTGCGCAAGCTTGTGATCTGCTCCTTGCTGTCGATATAGACCATCTCATGGTTTTGTCGGATGGCCAAAAAGACGACGTTGCCGGTGGTGGTGGAGAGCTCATCCATGTGCGGGGAGCTCTCGGTCTTCAGCTCGAGGTTGTTGAGGTAGTTGGAACAGAGGTCGATGAGCCCGGGTCCGAGCTTGTAGGAGCCGGTCCGCTCGCTGCGACGGACAAAGCCGCGCTGTGCCAAGACGCCGAGGAGGCGGTGGACGGTGCTCTTGGGAAGTGTCAGGCGATCTGAAACGTAGGCAAGACTCGCTCCTTCTTGTTCGCTTCCAAGCAATGTCAAAATGTCAAATGCCCGGTCCAAAGACTGAACTCTCACTTCGGTTTTCACAGATTGCCTCCACCCACACCAAATATAGATGATTTGTTCCCACTTGACAAGTGCTCAGAGTATCTTATAATGAAATAGCATTCCACAGTGTGGAACTAAACTACTAAGATATGGGAAATATGCATAGTTAATCATATGAATACCTATAAATTAGAAAAAGCATTCCACAATATGGAATTTTTGCTAGGAGGATTATCATGAAAAGAACACTGGTACTGGTCCTGTGCATCGTCGTAGCGATGGCAACCCTCTTTGGGGCAGGGCAAAAAGACGCGGCAGCGGACAAGGTCTACACCTTGAAGCTCGGCCACGCCTCGACAACCGAGTCCACGCGCCACAAGGCGTTGTTGGTCATGAAGGAGTATGTGGAGAAGGAGTCCGACGGTCGGCTGAAGATTGAGATTTACCCTGCCGGGACCCTCGGAGATGAGAATGCGATGATCGAGGCGATGAAGCTCGGCACGCTGGAGATGTTCGTCGGCGGTGTCTTCGATAGCCAGAGTCCGATGCTCAACCTCTATTTGATGCCCTTCTTCTTCCCCACCCAGGCTGACTTGATGAAGGTGAGCCGCAGTGCGTTGGGTGACAAGATCCGTGAGAGCGCCGAGCAGCAGGGGATCAAGATGCTCGCCGTCGGTGACGGGGGATCGAGACAGATCACCAACAACGTGCGCCCCATCAAGAGCCCTGCCGACATGAAGGGACTGAAGCTGCGCACCCCGCCGATCGAGTCGATCATCGAGGCGATGAAGGCGTTGGGGGCCAACCCGGTCTCCATCCCCTATGGTGACACCTACATGGCGCTGAAGACCAACGTTGCAGATGGGCAGGAGAACCCGCTTGCCAACATCGGCGACATGAAGTTCTTCGAGGTGCAGAAGTACATGACGATGATCGACTACCAGTTCCACCCCGAGCCGCTCGACATGGGCCTTGATATGTGGAACAAGTTGCCGGCAGACCTGCAGGCGATCATCCAGGAGGGTGCATGGATCTACACCGATGAGCAGAACCGCCTGCGCCGTGAGCTTGATGACTACTACTTCAACATGATCGTGGCAGGTGGCATCCAG
>Ga0265293_10014021_pt1 | contig 10265 bp, 25 predicted proteins | sample Munlanlewell138R_FD_192505 | JGI IMG/M metagenome (GOLD analysis project Ga0265293, IMG submission 192505) | Leachate microbial communities from a municipal landfill in Southern Ontario, Canada - Leachate well 138R | ecosystem: Engineered > Solid waste > Landfill > Unclassified | place: Canada...
ACAATCAAAAGAAGGAGATGAATATCAAGGTAATGTTCACTCTACACCACCATTACACAATTCAGATCAACCACTCATAAAAGTAAATGTTAAATCTGATAGAGAACTTAAATTAGAAAGGATTGTTAAAGATGATTAATATTGATAAGTATAAAAAAGGACAATTTGTGAAATATGATTTTAATGGCATCAGTCCAAAAAGATATAAAATGTTACTCATTGATGGTAAACAAGGTGATTACTATACATATAGATTAAGTATTCAATTACCAAGATTACCTTTGACTGATTGGTATCATGATGATGGTGATTCACCAAGTTTCGTTCATATGTATTGTGGTTTATATCGTGATGAAGAATGTATCCAGATGGAAAGACAATTGAAATTAGAAAGGATTATAAAATGATTAAAGCGATAAAATGGTTATTGAATTACAAATATGTTTGTCGTGAATGTGATTTCAAGTCAAACGAAGATGAAAATGATGATATTAGAGAAAATTGCCCTGACTGTGGCACAGACAACATGCACGGTGCTCGTTTTGGTTTTGATTGGCGAGAATTTTGGCGAATAGCACTGTCTATAACAAAATCTTCGAGCAAAGTTTGTTATACTCAACGTTATAAGTCATAAATAGACTCTTCCCAATATGTATATTTATCCTTACCTACTTATGTGTCTTTTATTTCATCTTCGTTTGTTATTTTATTGTATATATTAAAAAGTGTTTTTTAATCAAATAAATTAAAAAGAATATTGAAAAATGAAATTTGATTGTAGTGATTGCGTATTTTTTACTTCCATAGGCGCATCTATGGATAATCCTTATCCCGAAGTGTATTGTTCTAAACATTTCTATGATTTTCAACAACCACCTCCACCAGATGAAGAGGATAAATACATGGAAACTTGTGAAGATTTCAAAATGAGTAGATATGCCGAAGAAAAAATTAAACGAAAAAGAGAAAAGAAACTAAAAAGAATATTAAAAGGATAATTATGGAATTAAGACGATGTTTGGATCGATGGTTATGATGGTGAAGTATATGAAAGATATATTGTTGATGGTGTAGATTGTCAAGATTGTTTTTCAGATTATATGAGACCTGAAGAATCATTACATGGTGTTGTTACAGGTGGCTATATGGAATTTCGTTATGAAAATGGCGAATTATATACAGGGTTTATCTATAATATAGAAAAAAAAGATTTTTTTAACGCTATTAAAAACATTGAAGATTAATGAAAGAAGAACTAGATAAAATAGTAGAAGATATTAAAACATATGGTGTTCCAATTCTAAATGAACTTCATACATTGACAGATAAAGAAATTGTTGTCATATTGGAAGTTATTGTCTGTACCAACTACAGATTTAGTACAACAGAATTACATAAATTAAAACCCTCACTATGGGAAAGAATTATAGGTAAATCCAAATTCGACACTGTGATTAAACTCAGAGATGAAATAAGAGAACTTGTTGAATATTGGGATAATGAAGATTTTGAAAATAAAATGCACCTGAATGTCTCTGGTAGATTAACACAGATTACTATGTATAGTGTCAATGAAGAAAAATTATATAGAGACAAAGGATTAGATGGTGTATTAGAGCGTTTAAGTAGTGATAGAGACTTCCTGATCGATTATTTCAGTGAAAGTGGTATAGATAACCTTGTTAAAATTTCAAAACATAAAAAACAAAAGGAAAGAGAATATAAATTAAAACGAATATTGAAAATTGAAAAAGGTTAGTAAGAAAATAACAGAAGAATTTAAGTACGAAGGAGAAAGATATTATCGTACTGATGATAATGGTAAAATAACTTGGAAAATACCATCAATTAATTTTGATCTGTTTGATTTATTTGGAGATGATGATAATTGGGAGAAAGAAGATAAAGTGTTTCTAACTGAAGAAGAATGTGAAGGATGGTATCAAAAACTATTAAGAGAAGAAAAACTTAAAAGAATACTAAAATGAGAGGACAAACTACTTTAATTAAACATTGTTATAATTGCGGGTCTACTATGATATTTCATGGAAGTAATGGTAGTTATTTCTGTTTTGATTGTAGAAAAAGTTTTAAAAAACAATACAAAACAGACTTGAAAGAACAAAAAAGAAAAGAAAGATTGAAAAAATTAAAAAGAACTTATGAAACAAGTAAGGCTGAACAAATAAAATTCAAAAATGATTCACTAAATTAAAAGAAAATTATGGTGAAGAATATCAAAAAATAAATAGAGAAAAGAAAATAGAAAGAATATTAGATGAAGATTGTTAGAAAAACTGAAATAAGTAATCAGAAAGACAATAAACCTGATGCTTGGTCTAATTATAAACATTATCATAAAATTGAAATCAGGTTTTATAAAGATGAACTTAAAATAAATAAAGTACTTTGGTATATAACTGGTCATGGGTGTGAACAAAATGATGAAATTTTTATCAGATCAACTCACAACGCAATTTATAAAACTCAAACCATTGAAAATCTTACTAAAGAAATAGAAGATGAAATGGTTGAGAAGTTAATTGAATATAACAAAGAAAAAATTCAAGAAAAATTAGATGATATTGAAGCAATCAAAAACGATATAAAAAACTATAATAAAAATATAAAAGACTTGAAAGGTTATAAACCTGCTCAACGTGAAGAAAAATTAGAAAGGATCTTGAAAAATGAACGTAGTGGAGGAGATTGTGAAAGATCTCCAGAAGTTGGAGAATGTCCGGGATTGATTTGACCTTTTCTGTTTCTGTTCCAACTATGATAGTAGTAAAATCTATGAAATTTGGACCAGTATCTTTGGGTGTTAAATTTCTGATTTCAGTATCTAGAATACAGTGGTTTCCAGTGATCGGTCCCGAGACAGAAGAGGAAGCTCTAGAAATTCTTAAATCTCGCAAAGATTCTATATACGGGCCAAAAATTCAAAAATCTGTTACAACAGTTGATAAATTACCAGATATCATCCAATAGGGTGTAAGTACCTGTAATTCGCTCGGTGTAAGTACCTGTAATTTTGAGTCCTCTTTCAACGACATGATGTTCGAAAAACTCAGAAAAACAGGTGTAAGTAATTTTGAGTCCTCTTTCAACCAACCTTGTATCAACTCTTTAATATCCGACCATTTAGATGAATAATTTTTATAAAAAAATGAAGTTATTTCAACATAGTCAATATATAAATAACCATTTTTATAATCCTGTTCAAATAAACAAATACCAGTTGGTCTTATTGGATATTCTATTTCTTCACCAACAATTCTAGACAATTTCTTTTGCCTAATGAATTGTGTATCATAATACATAAAAATACTTTCTGGGTAATCATATGATATTTTTGATAATTCCCGTAAAACAGTATCATATTTTTTTGCTTTATCATCTGATATAGATTTTCAGCGAGGAAGTTTATAAATTCTTATTATTAATATGAATAATTGTTTTAGTCGTTATTAACCGTTAGTAAAATGCTTGATGAAAATTTTACAAATAAATCTAAATTTTTAGAAAAATGTATCATAGAAGAATTGTGTAAAAACAAAGATATAAAATATATTGGACGTACAAAATTCACCTTATCTAATAGATGGTCTAAACATAAAACTAATGCTAGAATAGATAAAGAAAATAATAATCCAATGTTTGGTAAAAAAAGACCAGACACCATAATTTCGAATATTGAAAGAACTGGCTGGAAACATACTAATGAAGTTAAACAAAAAATGACAGATGATAGAACAGGTGAAAAAAATGCCAACTATAAACATGGTAAAAGGACAAAAAAATATATGGAAGAACATAAGAATATATAAACTAAATGAGGAAAAAGTTCTAAAAATAAGAGAAATGTGGGTAACAGGTGAGTATAAAACATATAAAGAGTTGAGACAACTTTTTAATATTAGTGGTGGATATTGTTCAGCCGTTATTAGAAAAATAAAATGAAAATGACAAAAAAGAATTAAAAATGAAGAAATATTCGATTGAAGAAATTAAAAGATACATTCTTAAACAAGATAGTTTAGGTGATGTTATGTATAATCTAAATGAGAAAAATTTAGATGCTGCACAAGAAGGTATTAAAATTTATGACTTGTGGTCAGGTGATGTTAAAATCAGATTAAATCCTAATATCACAATGGATGATGAAGAATTGATAAAAGAAGAAATCATTCAATATATGGATGAACAAGGCATGGAAAGAAGTGGTTATGAAGAAATAACACCATTGAAAGAGATATTAGAAAGTTTAGAATACGATATAGAAGAATAAATATAAGAAAAGCCGATAAATTCAAGCTGGAAACAGCCCCTACTTGGGTTTATTAATTGTTATGGGCTGGCTTTAATATCAATATTATGGCAAAACGTAAATCTGAGTTCGTAGTAATAACTCAAAAATGGTGGGAAGGTGCTTCACCTGAAATTAATTCAAAGCACTCGGACAAAAAGAAGGCTTTAGACAAAGCTCACAGTTTGTATGATAGTAATTTAAAAACTGGTCAAAATGCTTTTGTTTTAAGTAAATCAGCCTTCAAAAAGAAGTATCCCGCAATTTTTCGTGAGGAATACTAAATTTCTATTTGGGCAGGCTGTTCGGAGTTCGGATAGCTTGCCCATAACGGACAGCAATATGAAACGTTGCATTATTAACAAATAAAAACTGAACTATGGATTTAACTGATTTAGAACACAAAATGAACGGAACTACACCAATGCCTAAATGCAATGATTTATATACATTGTTAGATGCAATTAAGGTTAAGGATTACAAATGTCCTAATTGTGGCAAATGGCATAATGATAATGACGAACAATATGAAGTGAACAACGAGCAATACCCTAAACGCTTTAATGAAAGTAAAGGCTCTACTATGGATGGAAGTTATTGGGATTGGGAAGAAGTTCATTGTTGCGAAGATTGTGAAACGAAATATTGGTTTAGTAATGGTGCGTATTAATTGCACTTAGCGTTTTTGCAAAGATTAGTACGGGGATAGATAGCGAAAACCTCCCGAACTACTCGAAACTTATTAAATGGTAATTCGCTCAAATTTGGCACTAGAAATTAGAATAGTACGGTTTATGAAAACGATAGTTCAATTTAATTTAATTTGGTTAGGTGAGAATGATTATTGCACCGACCCAAACACCTTATATGTTTTTGGTTTTATAATAATTTTCGTAATATTAATGGCTATATCTTATATAAGCCTTAACTTTTTTATGAATAGAAAACGTAGAAAAGTTTTATCACAATGGGAAGTTGGTGATACATTAAGATTGTTTAAAACTAGTGGTGAATATCAAACTGACACCACACCAGATGACATTTTTGCGATTATCTGTATGAACGCAAAACCAGAGCAAAGATGGATAGATGTTAATTTACTTAGGTGGTATGAAAGAGAAGCAATAATCGAAGTAACTTGTTATGATGGTAGAAAAGTCGAAAAGAAAGTCAAAATTAGACAAGAATGGTATCAAAATATATCAAATGAATCTTTCAATAAAAGAAAAGAAAAAGAAAAATTCGATAAAAACGAAGAAAAAATGAAAAATTTTATTAATAAAAAATAAAGTATTATCTTTATGAAGCATATAGAAGATTACTATAAAGATTTAGAAGAAAATGGTTTCACCTGGGAATATAATGGTGACGTACATTATGCTTACAAATATGGTGAGAAAGTGGTATTATTTTGGTCTGACTTTACAGACAATTTAATAGACTATTGTGAAAGAATGACAAAATTAGACAGAATAGATTATAAAAAAGTCGAAAGATATGCCTATTCATTGTTTCATTATGGTATAAAGAAAACTTATAAAAAAGCATATAAAGAATCATTGCGTTGGCATAAAAAAGAATTACAAGGATTAATTGAACCTTTACCTTGTGGCTTTATAGATGAAAAAATATTGAAAATGTATCAAAGAGAAAATAAAATTAAAAGAATCCTTAAATGATAAAATATACCAAATATATCGAACAAATAGAACTTATGAAAGGTAAAAATAAGATTGGATCTACAAAGAAAGGAATTGGACCTACATATACTGACAAGATAGCCAGAATTGGTATTAGAGTTGAAGATACACTTTCAAGAACTATTGCTAATAATAAATATGAAAAATTATTAAGAATACATTCTAATATAATCAATGATAAATTGAAAAAGACATTAGATGATTTCCATTCATGATACTTATGAACAACTACTTGACCACGTAGAATTGTTAATGAAAACAATGACAGAAGATTTTACTTTTTGGTGTGAAAAAATAGAACATATAACAGATTTTACTACGGTGGGTGTTTTTTCATCAACAAATAACAAAGAAATTATAGAAAAGGATGTTATATTAAAAGACCTAAAAATTAGACAAAGAGAACATAAAATTGAAAGGATATTAAATGGAACCAATTAAAATATTAACTGATTATTTAAGAGAACATTATAAAGATGAATTGAAAACCGCCTATGATGTTCAAGAACATTTTGATAATATTAGTAAACTATTATTAGAATGTGACTTACCAAAACAAACACTAACTGAAAAAAATTTAGAACTATTTGAAGATATTAAAATATGTTCAGATGGTATCGAACCCAAATACTACCAAGATGTCTGCTATAAAGGCTTTGTTGAAAGATTTGATGAAATAACAATTCATGAAATCTTTGCAAAAATTTTAGTACTCTTCCATAAAATAGAAAGATTAGAAGATTCCGCCTTATATGATATGAATACATTTGAGTTCTTAGCTCACTCACACCAAGAAGTAAAAGAAGAATTTATGGATATTGAAGAAAGAGAATCTTATATTTTTTACAGAAGAATATTACACCACAAATTTCAACTTTTAGATAATAAAGATATATGGTACAATACCGTTAGATTTGGTTACGAACTCATGGAACGTATTCATAAATTAGATGATGTTCAGGATATTGTTATGGTTAATTGTGATACAATCTTCTACCACAGAACAGACAATGAAGACAATTTAATAATTGATAAAGCCAACGAATATTTAGATGGTTTATTTACTTTTGATTATTACAAAACTTATACAGGCATCATTGATAAAGTTGATAAATACTTTTTCTATGAATTTGAGAAAGGTAAAATAATGGCAATGGCTGGCTATGAAAGAGATGTTTATACACCAAATAAACATGTCTTTAATTCTATTTTTAGAAAACATTATAAAAATGATATTGATTATGAAGATTACACTGGGTTGATTAAGAAAAAAGATCCAGATTTAGTGGAAAAATATAAAGCACATTTAAGAAAACAAAAATTAGAAAGGATTTTAAATGACAGAAGAAAAATATTGGAAAATAGTAGATAAAATTGGTTGGGGCAGAAATTCAGTTGATTATAGAAAACTTGGTGAAGAATTACTACAACACATCCAAGAAATAGAAGATGTAGAACATATTAGAAAATGGACTAAACATTTTAGATCCGAACTTGATAAAATTCTATATGACTCTAAACACAATATGATAGTAGATGAAAAATATAGATTCTGGGGCGGAGATGATTCTTATTGGGATTTCACCGCTCATATCGTAGGTATGGGTAAAGAATACTACGATAGTGTGTTTGATGATATTCACAATTTATTTCAAGTTGGTTCTAACTTTCATGAAAATTTTGAGTATCTATTTAGATACGCAGAAAAATATGCTGAAACAGAAGAAGGTAAAAAAATTCTTAATGTTAAAAAAAGAGAACAAAAATTAGAAAGGATCTTGGATGGTGACAGGAATAACATACGATTGGTTTGATGAATTTTCATATTGTACTAAATGCTTTAAAACTAGTGATGATATATGGGAATGTTGTAATACAACAATGAAAATGATTAGAGATACTAAGAAAAATAGAGATAAAATTGAAAAGAAAAGGCAACAATATCTCAGAGAAAATAAATTGAAACGAATATTGAAATGAGCCCATTACCACACTTTAATACACAACCCAATTACTGGGTTGGAAGTGTTTATATAAATCTATATGAAGCTATAATAGATTTAGATAAAGAACGAACTTATTTATTAGAAACAATTGAAAAAACATCTCTAATCAATAGTGATAATAATGAAATTGATATGACTGTTCGATTTCATCCAGAAAAAATGATATTACAACAGAATATGGTTATGTAGATTGTGTAGTGAAAGAATATGAATATTTTACTGAAGGTAAATTGAAATTTACAATATCTTATGAAGATAGAATCGAATTAGAAAAACAAAACGTAAAAACCTGGAAACGATTCAAAAAATTAAGACGAATTCTTAAATGCGAAAAATAGTTAATGTTATATTTTTAGGTATATTAAATGAAAATGAAAGAATTTATACAAAAGTATCCTGCAACCAAATAATAGAACAATATAATGAACGAGTAGGTAAACTGGGTGTACAATATGGTGAATTACAAGAATATAATCTTCTGGGTGATGATATTTCTATGAAAAATGTTTCACACAAAGTAACAAAATTGTGGTTAGAAAATGGCATATTGAAAGCCGAAATTGAAACACTAAATAATCGAAAAGGTAAAGAACTTGCTGATAATTTTGATGACTATGTATTCTCAACAAGATCAATCGGTTATATTAAACAAAATGGTGCAGTTGATATAAAAAAATTTATATCAATAGATGCAATAGATAAAAAACTTGACGCTTACTATAAATATAGATTAAGAGAGAAAAAATTAAAAAGAATATTGAATGGCGATAATGTTTAATAGAATACCAAAAATTGAAAAGAAAAAATAAATTAAATAGAATATTAAATGTTTAATAATTCAATACATACATTTACTAAAGCAGATTTCTTGGATAGGTCAACTATTGGTGCTGAGGTGATGAAGTTTTATGCTAACCTTTATTGTGAGGGTAATCATAATATGATTCAGAACTTACACATAGGAAATTTACCTTATAAGATGATGTTTGTGACTTATCTTATACAAAAGGAATCAAAGATTAAAAGAAAGAATAATGTAAAGTTAGATGTTCTTGTTGTATTAGGAACAAAACAATTAGCGAAACAATATCAGATGGATATTTATGATCATTATCATAGAGATAGAAATAATATATTGGTAGATAAAAATATGTTAGTTAATAATGATGTTATTATTGATTTCACAACAACATATAGATGTGGTTATATGTTGAGGGGAAGATATTTGCCTGACCTTATTTTTTATGACTTAAGTGACTTAAAGGCGTTTTCAGAACTATTTCAGATGACTCAATATCAAAGATTAAATGATAAACCGATGGTTAAGTGGAATTGTTTTTATGATAGTCATGTAGATGTTAATAGATTTATTGTGAATGGTTTCAGAAATTATGACTTAAATAAAATAACTAATGAAGCATACAAACAAGAATTAAGAAGTAGAAAATTGAAAAGGATATTAAAATGAAAACAATATTTTATTAATACAAATATACAAAATATTACTTAAATCAGGAATAATTCAAAATATTCCTTAAATCAGGAATAATTCAAAATATCGTTGGTTGTTGTGATGGAATTCTTTATGCTCCATTTTTACTTCTCTTTAACTTTAACTTTTGCCATTAAAACCTCGTTTCATAATTTCACATTTTCACATTTTCCAATGACTCAATGAGTTTATACAACTGGAGTTGGGGTAAAACGTTTCATAATATCAGATATATTCAATTCTGATGAATGTTGTTCAAAGGTATATTTATCAATCTTTTTTCCATAATCAAAGTTTATATATTAAAAATCAGAACTGAATATATCTGTGCCCGTTAGCTGCAATTGGTACACCAAAGAACCGTAAGAAATAATTTAGACAAAAATTTACTTTCTCACAAGTTAATAAGATTCACTAGAGATCAAAATAGACTTAAAGAAATCTTTAAGGAAAAATCTCAGATTACATTAATTTGAACCATTAAACGGTATCACTCCCGCAGATGTTATATATCCCGATGTACTTGTGCCACTAATACTTGTACCTGCATTTGATTGTAATCGCCAATATATCAAGATTATTTTTTTTCGGTTTTTGCATTTAATATATAAATTAAGAAAAAAAAATAGATAAAAAAAATGGCAAAAAGATGGAAATTTATTAGAGCTTGTTTAACAAGTATAGATTATACTGAATTTAATTCAGTTGATATTATAAGTATTAATAATGATTTTGATATGACTTTTTTAGATTTATCA
>Ga0265293_10014022_pt1 | contig 10265 bp, 8 predicted proteins | sample Munlanlewell138R_FD_192505 | JGI IMG/M metagenome (GOLD analysis project Ga0265293, IMG submission 192505) | Leachate microbial communities from a municipal landfill in Southern Ontario, Canada - Leachate well 138R | ecosystem: Engineered > Solid waste > Landfill > Unclassified | place: Canada...
CCTTCTTATGTGTACGTAAATGTTCGTTTAAATAATTAATCTTCTCTGTTAATATGGCAATTTGAACTTCAGGTGAGCCTGTATCTTGCTCATGAACTTTATAATTACCAATTAATTCAGATTTACGCTCTGCATTAAGTGCCATATATTTCACCTCCTTATATTATAACCCCATATGCCCAGTATATCGTCGGAGTTCTCAAATACCCGCGCATAGGTTTGTTATCCTGTAAAATAATATCATATGTAAAAAGTAAAGTAAAGACAAAAGCTATAAATCTATATCAAATAACCATTCTCTATAATTATAACTAACAATACTACAATCACAAAGCTAACACTTGCAATTACATCTAATCGCGATATTTTTAAGCGATAGCCATATAAATCAGCAGCATTTACTTCCTTTACATACTTTTCGATAGCATCCATACGTTTAAAAGAATTGACAATGAAGTTCACTATTATACTGGAGATTCCTTTAATATTAATCCTTTGCCACCATTTTTTATTATCAGACATAGAGCCCATACTTTCAGTGAAATTCCTTTTAACTTCAGGACCAATTTGAGTTAATACCTTAATTACACTCATAATAACTTTTAAATGGTCTTCAACCGGAACACCAAAACGCTTTAATGGAGTTAATATCTTGTCAAATAACCCAATGAAAGATTTCATAGATGTCGTATTAAAATAAATACACCCAATATACCATAATAAGAACAGTTGGAACATTCTTATTGCCGTGTCACCTATTTGCTGATAATAGGTAAACATGGCGTTTCCTGAAAATTGATAAAAGAGTAAGCTAATTAAAAAGCCAAAAAGGAAAGGGAAAACAACTATTATAAAATATGCTGTAAAGCTTGTTAAAGCAGTTTTCACTTTCATACCTGAAAATATAGTAATCAATATTAAATAAGCTGATATTATGATAAATGAAATCTTATTCTCACACAAAAAAGGAATAATACTAAGAATAAATGCAAAAAAGAATTTAACTCCACTGTCCATTCTCGGTAATATCTGATGTTTCTTAATTAAAATATCAGATTTCTCCGAGTGTAATATATTACCGAAATCAATATCTGTATTCTCTTGACGATTATTACCGAAAAGATCTTTTCTTCTAATTTCATTAATAGCAATTTCACCAATACTACCTGTTATAAAACCAGTTATCACAGCTGAAACTAATAATACAGGTAAATAATACATTATAACGAATTGCCCTAAAATGAAAGAAGCTACTATAACTTGTGCTGTACTATGGACTAATGCACCGGCAATACTTATCCCCTTAACACTAAACATCCCTGAAAACTTCTTATATAATAATGCCATTACTAGCGCACTCAGAATGCCTCCAGTTAAGCTAAAAGCAAGCATCATTACGCCTCTAGTCAAGACCGCAACGACAAAGCACCTTATAGCTACAATAAACAGAACATCTTTAACTCCTAAGAATGCAATGCCTATCATTGTAATAATATTACCTAAACCAAGCTTAACACCAGGCACTGGAATAGGTATAGGAATAAAAGATTCTAAAAATGATATTAAGATTCCATTTGATACTAAAATAACCACAATAGCATATCGTTTGTACTTACTCATACGCCGTACCCTCTAACCAGTCTATTCGTCATATACAAGTCCCCTATATTGTTACGATAGTTTTTGCAGGTAAACAAGCTGCTGTATCTCCTTGTTCTGATAGCCAGCCAGTATAGACACATATTTGATCAGGACATTTAGATTCTAAGAATCTTATTCTTCCAGGTTCAACCTCAATAGTTAATTCAACACCATCATCGAAGCTAATATATTCAGTTTTTTTAACACTATTTAAATCTATTTTAGCTACTTCTTTACCATTGCGATTTACTATAGCAATTAGTTCACCAGCAGGTTTAGCCTGTCTATCAAAAAATCTCCATAAAAAAAGACCAACTGCCACTAATCCTGCTAGAATAAGCATAATAAAGTCGCCTCTTTTTATTTTACTCGATTCTTTCATGCTTTAATCTGACCCCCTTGGTAGAAAACAGCCCTAAATATATTAATAATAAATAATTTAACACACAAGTATTTAAATATTATCTAAAAAGCTACATATAGTCAAGATAAATAAGAAAGAGAGTATTACATAACTACAATTAAGTAGTATATAATACTCTCTTAGAGATATTATAAGTAGCTAATTACTTAGCTGTTGTAAAGCTTTCTTCAATAACTGGGATAAATGAATTAACATGAACTGTTACAGAAGAAGCAAGATCAGCCAAGTCAGCTTTACTAGCATCAACATATCCGCCTTCTAATAACGGTAATGCATTAATATCTTTTACAGTTTTTCCAACTGTCCATTTACTGAAAGCATTAACTTGCTCGAACCAATGCTTGCCTGAAACTGGACCAGCACCCATTCCGTATCTTTCAGCAAGTTCTTGTTTTGTTTCTTGAGCATCAGCTTTGTTTGTTACTTTACCATCAGCATCAAATTTAACTTTAGCTTCTAAAACATCATAGATATTGCCTACAACTTTACCAGTTGAATCAAATGCTGTTACTGTCATTTCAGTGTTAACTTGAGCTAATGCAGTAACTTTGTTAGCTACATCAGCATTTTTTGATTTATTAAAGTCAATAGCACTACCAATTCCAAGTTTCACAGCACCTTGCTTAATTTCTATTCTATTATTATATGCTTCTTCAATAGCAGCAATATAATCTGCAACTTTAATAGTTACTGATGAAGTAAGTTCTGGAACATCTGGAACAGACGTTTCCGTTTGTTTCATAGCTTTAATTTCGTCAATAGTTTTTCCTACCATCCACTTTTCAAGTTCAGGAATTTGTTCGTGCCAGTTCTTGCCAATAGTAGATGCTGCTTTCATACCATAACCGTCGCCAAGTTCAATTTTAGTAATTTGCTCAGCAGTTAAATCAGTAGTAATTTGTAGATCCTTATCAAAATTCATTTTTTGTTGTGCATGATCAATTACAACTTTAACTACTTTTCCGTCTTTATCAAATCCAGCACCAACAAATGTAGTGTTTACTTCCGCAGCTGGCAGTACGTCAGCTGCTAAATCTTTAGATTTAGCAATACTAGTTACATGACCTAATCCCATAGATACCATGCCAACTTGTTTAACCACTTGTGCTTTCGCATCACCCGCAGCTTGTGAAGGATCTGCAGCGATAATTACAGCTTTAATATAATCTTTAGTATCACGAATTGTAGCACCAGATACTACATCAGCTACAACAGCACCTTCTGCTGATAATGTCTCAACAGATTGCTTTAATTCAGCAACAGTTTTACCGTTAATGAATGATTCTATAGCTGCGATTTGGTCAACATAAATGCCGCCTTTTAAAGTAATACCGTATTTACTACCATTTGTCTTCTTAGAGCTTAATCCTTTGTTAGCTTTGAATGCAGGTATAGATTTAGCTGCATCCATTTGGAATACTACGTCAGTAGTATTGCTGTCAAAGAAGTAAAACTCATCAACATATGATGCAACAACCTTGTCACCTTCAAGTACTACATATGCAAGTCCTGGAGCACCATGAGTGTTATAATATGCTTGCTTTAATACAGGGTTATTTGCATTAAAAGTATTGTAAGTTTTTTGAGCATTTTTAGCTGCTAATACAATTGTGTTTAAGTATCTTTGGTTGTCAGCAAAAGTTGCTCCAGATGCAGCTTGAATTTCCTCTTTAGCATCAACTGAGCTCTTCGCCATAACTGCTTCTAACTCAGCAATTGTCTTACCAACTGCGAATTGTTGAATCTTAGTTAAGTTGTCTGCAGGTAGAACAGTAGAACCTGCCTTGCTAGCCATAGAAGCTCCATAAATATCGCTGTTTACCTTGTATTTCTTAGATGCTAATGTGTAAGCAGGATTAGCTAAATAATCTGTTACTCTGTTTGAATCAACAGCAGGTAATCCTTCATATCCTTGGTTAAGATCAACTAAGAATACATCATCTAAGTATGCTGCTAAAATCTTGCCGTCAGCATCAACTACTGCAGCAGCGGTAGCTATAGCTCCATTATGAGCATTGTAATAAGCTACGCCAAGTCTTTCCCCAGTTACTGTCATTTCCTCGCAACCTACAACACTAAACGTAAGTGCGATCATTAGTGCGAAAACTAATAACTTTTTCAAACTCTCCCCTTCTTTCTTCATAATTAGAATATTTAAATACATAAACAGTTTAATATGTAGCATAAACAGAATCAATAGTCATATTTACCTATAATGACTAGCTGCTACTTGTTTTCTTTAAGCCCGGTAGCGCCATTACTTTTCATCATCTTCTTCATTCCGTCTGTTGCTTCAATAGTACTATCAGGCATAATCCATAATGCTTCAACATTACCTAAGCTCTCTACAAATTGCCTGCTTTGATCATAAGGGAGCATAAACACCACTGTCGATAGATAATCTGCCAACCCTGAATCTTCTGTGACAACTGTCACTGAACGATAATAATTACCAGGCATTAATGTGTCCGGATTAATTAAGTGATGATATAATTCACCATCAACTATGTAATACCTCTGATAGTCACCGCTACTTACCACAGACGCATTATTAAGAAAAATTGTATCTAATAGATTTTCCTCAGCTAAAATGGCAATTTTGTCGGGGTCTTGTATTCCAACGCCCCAACGCTCACGTGTATTATCTAGTGGTTTACCTAATACTCGTACGTTTCCACCTGCACTAATCATCCCTGAAGTAAATCCGTCAGCCATAATTTCTTGTGCTACTAATTCAGTGGCGAATCCCTTAGCTACAGCGCCAACATCTAGACTCATTTCTTTATCTTCAAGGTAAACAGTACTGTTTTCAACATCAACAATTACTTTATTGATGTCAGTATGCTTTACAGCAGCTTGTAGATCTTCCATCGGTGGCAGCTTAGCACTAAACGGGTCATATTCACCTTGTTCACGATATTCATGCCAAATTTCAAGCACAGCACCCATAGCTATATTTGTTTTCCCATATGTTTTGCCATACCATTCCTTACTGAATAATATTAAGTCAATTATTTCTTTATCAACCTTGACAGGCTCTATGCCAGCTTTATCGTTGATGGTTTTAACATTATTAATACCTTCATAATTATTATAAATATCGTATAATTTATGTAGTTCTATGAAACGTGCCTCTATCTTATTCATATAATTGCTAAATTCTGCTTCAGTCTCCGTATAACCTACTACCGTTACAACAGTATTAAATGTATCAAAGAAATTACCACGATATCGCTCATATGCTACTCCATTTACTTCATTGCCATTATCTTGCTTACCCTTGTCTGCTGGATTCTCGCTTGCTAAACCGCATGCTGTTAATAAGGCTATTGCTGCTAGTACTAGTATCAATTTAGTACATATATTTTTCATTGTCATCACCCCAATCTATATTAACAAAAACTACGCATTTATACAATAAACTCCCTCATAATTATGGGGGAGTTTATTGTATAAGATTATTCTAAATATTTTCAAGTATTTTCAATTACTTTGCTTTTTCTTGACTTTCTTCAACTGCTGCAATGTAATCTTGTACAGTAATAGTTACTAATGATGTAAGATCTGCTTCATCAGGCACAGCTGGGTGCGTTGCATCTCTCTGTACTGTTTTCATTGCTTTAATTTCTTCTACTGTTTTACCTGTCATCCATTTCTCAAGCTCAGCTATTTGTTCGTGCCAATTCTTTTTAATTCCTGACGCAGCTATTAAACCATACTCGTCACCAATTTCTACTTTGCTTTTCAATATTGCATCTCTATTGGTAACTTTACCATCAGCATCAAAATTCACTTTAGTTTGCATTACATCAATGATAGTGCCTACAACTTTACCATTATTATCAAAAGCTGTAGCAGCCATTGTAGTATCAACGGCAGCAACAGGAGTCACATTATCTGCTAGGCTTTTTGATCCGCTAATTTTGATGTTATGACCTAGCCCAAAGGAAGTAGCACCTTCAGTTACATTTACAGCATTTTCGTAAGCTTCTTCAACTGCAGCAATATAATCTTGCACTGAGATGGTCACTAATGATGTTAACTCCGGTACATCTGGCACTGCAGGATGCGATTCATCAACTTGCTTAGTTTTTAAAGATGATACTTCATTAATAGTTTTACCTATCATCCATTTTTCAAGCTCTGCTATTTGTTCGTACCAGTTTTTACCTATTTTCGATGCTGCTATCATACCATATTCATCACCAAGTTCTACCTTAGTGACTTGTTCTTTTGTTAAATCTGTAGTTATTTTCATTTCTTTATCAAAAGTTATTTTTTGTTGAGCTGCATCAATACTAACCTTAACGATTTTATCATCTTTTCCAAATGCGACAGCAGCAATAGCTGTGTCTACCTGTCCAAAAGGTAAAACATCATCAGCAAAATCTTTAGATTTAGCTATAGAATTAACATGGCCAATTCCAATCTTAGTAATTGTAGCATCTCCATCTTGTCCTTCATTATTTGGCGTTGGAGTTTCATTACCTGGCGCTGGTGTGGCACCGTTATCATCTGTTGTATCGTCACAACCAATCAGCGGCATAAAGCTTAGCACGATTATTAGAAATATTGGTATTACCTTTTTCACCAAATTCACCACCCTTATATATTTTTGTTTAATATTATCATTGTTAATATTTCAAATAAGTTGTTAACTTATACAATAAAGTGAAACTTCAATCAGAAGGAGTTTTTAAAACATATATAGCAAAAATAGTCACTCTAAAGTTTGAATTTACTTTAGAAGTGACTATTCTAATTGTAGTTAAATTATAATTTTTATTTAAATCTTGCAGTTCTTTTTCTTTATTTTTGTTTATTTTGCGTTGTCAAAGCTTTCTGCAACTACTTTAATGTAATCTTGAACTGTAACTGTAACTAGAGATGCTAATTCAGCTACATCTGGTACTGCTGGATGAGAAGCATCACGTTCAATAGTTTTCATAGCTTTAATCTCATCTACCTTCTTACCAGCCATCCATTTCTCTAGCTCAGCAATTTGTTGGTACCAGTTCTTGCCGATTGATGATGCAGCAATCATACCGTACTCATCGCCAAGTTCAATTTTAGTTTTAAATTCTCCAGCTTTATCAGTAGTAATCTTACCATTAGCATCAAAGCTTACTTTAGTTTGAGCTGTATCAATGATAGTACGAACAACTTTACCATCTTTATCAAATGCAGATACTGTTAACACAGTATCAACTTGAGCAGCTGGTAATACATTTTTAGCAGCATCTAAACTCTTAGATTTAGCTAAAGATATTTCGTGACCAAGTCCTAGAGTAGTAGCACCTGCTGGAATTTCAACAGCATTATTATATGCTTCTTCAATAGCAGCAATATATCCTTCAACTGTAATTGTAACAAGTGATGTTAAATCAGCTTCATCTGGAACTGCTGGATGCGATGCATCACGTTCAACAGTTTTCATAGCTTTAATTTCTTCTATTGTTTTACCAATCATCCACTTTTCTAGTTCAGGTATTTGTTCGTGCCAGTTCTTACCAATAGAAGATGCTGCTATCATACCATATCCATCACCAAGCTCAATTTTGGTAACTTGTGGTGCTTTAAGGTCAGTAGTAATTTGTAAATCTTTATCAAAATTGATTTTTTGTTGCGCATGGTCAATTTGAACTTTAACTACTTTACCATTTTTGTCAAACCCTGCACCAATAAATGTAGTATCTACTTGAGCAACAGGTAAAACATCACCATTAAGATCTTTAGATTTAGCAATTGATGTAAGATGACCAAGACCAAGCTTAGCAATACCATCTTCAACTACTGGCTTTTCCTCCACAGGAGCTGGTGCCGGTGCAGGTGCTGGCGTATTATTAGCTGGCTCAGATGTTTCTTGGCAGCCAACTAATCCAACAACTGATAAAACAAGTACTAAAAAAATCGGTAATAATTTTTTCACAATTTCCCCACCTTTTTTTATATATAGTATTTTTACTTCGAAATTATATTAACATATTCATATTTAATTCACAATTACTATTAGGTTACTAGTAATTACTATAATTATGGTAAAGTAGTGATGCTATTTGATGAGATATAATAAAATATTTTTCACAAATAAAAAAACCGTCAAATTATATATTTGACAGCTTATAATTACTATACTTATAACTAGTAACATGCCCTATCTTTTTCGACTATGATAATAATTCGTAATATTTAGGAAAGGCTAGCCTTGCAACATTTATATCTTGTTTAATTCGTTCAATTAGGGCATCTTTATTATCAAATTTGGTCTCACTTCTAATATAATCTAATATATCAATAGATAAATGATTGCCATAAATATCTTTATTAAAATCTAATAAATGAATCTCTATAGTTGGCTCGACAGCATCTTCTGTAAATGTTGGCTTATAACCTATATTCATAACACCTATTACTTGTTCGCCATCAACAATAACTCTAACTAAATATACACCTTTAATCGGCAATAGGTAATTATCAGACAGTTTAATATTTGCAGTTGGATATCCTAATTTTCTTCCGCGTTTTTCGCCATCTACAACTATACCTCGTATTTGGTATGGGCGATTTAGTAGCCTGTTTACTTCTAGCGCATTACCCTTATTTAGTAATTGACGAATAAGACTACTTGAAACTTTTTCTGTACCACACATTAAAGATGGTATTGTAGTTACATTGAAACCATATAATTGTCCATCTGACTCTAATGACGCTGGATCGCCTTGACCACGGTACCCATATCTAAAATCTTCACCAATAACAACATCAATTGCATTAGCAGAATTTATATATCTTGCCACAAAATCAGATGGTAAGACACTAGCAAAATCATAATTAAATTCTACCAAAAAAATCTGTTCGACACCTAACTCACGTAAAATGTCTGATTTCGTTTCCCAAGGTGTTATTAAATTATTATAGTTATCGTTCTTGCCTATAACAGCCTTCGGATGCGGTGAGAATGTCATTATCGAACATAATGAGTTTTTCTTTAATGCTATTTGTTTTGCCTCTTTAATTAATTTTTGGTGCCCAACATGAACTCCATCAAAATTTCCTAACGCTAGACATGTATATGCACTTTCAGCTACTAAATTGTCCTCTGACATGTGAATAATTCTAATGTTACTCATATCGTATCACCTCTTTAAAGACCTTCTCTGCTTTCCACTGATAATGCATATTATCAATAGATGTTAAACGATAAATCGCAAAAAAATCACCATCACTATCATATATTCGAAATAATTGCCCTACCATTTCTGAATACATACGATTATTAACATCAATTTTCTCTCTATAAGGCATTCCATTCCATATCCTGCCAGTCCACATGTCTGACAAATGAATAGACGGCATATCAACTAATGGCTTATCCATTTTAATTAAAAATTGTTCAATTTGCTTATTATTAGCTAATTGTTCTATTAAATCCAATGATAAGCTGTCTTTAATTTGAAATCTAGCAGATTCCGTTCTTATTAATGAATACATGCAAGCTGGTAATTTTAACAGTTCGCCTAATTGTACACATAATGTTCGCACATATGTACCCTTTGAGCATGTAACCCTAAATGCAATCAGCGGATAGCTAAATTGCCCAATTTCAACTGTAGAAATATCTAAACAGGTAAAAGAATAAATATTAACTAATCTAGGAGTACGCTCAATTTCCTTGCCAGCTCTAGCTAATTCATATAACTTTTTACCCTTAATTTTTACCGCAGAATACATAGGTGGAATTTGTTCTATTTCTCCAGTAAGTTGGCGCATTGTATTTTCAATCTTAGTTATATTAGATATTTCATTAGTTATATCTGGTATGTCATTAGAAGCTAATATATTAGTAATATTCCCAGTAATATCTTCGGTATCTGTACTAATCCCTAACACTAATGTACCTTCATAAGTCTTGTTAGAGTCAAGAAGATATTCTGTCAATTTAGTTGCTTGTCCTATTGCAACTGGCAATACCCCTGTTACCTGAGGGTCAAGGGTTCCGGTATGGCCTATTCTTTTCATTGATAAGATTTTTCTTAGTCTTGCAACAACATCGTGTGATGTCATTCCTGAATTTTTATTAACATTAATAAAGCCATGGAGCATTATCTACACCTATCATCATTCTCACATTATATGTGCTTAGTTATTTCATCAATTATTTTTTCTTTAACAATATTTAATGGGGCAGCTATGGTACAAC
>Ga0265293_10014023_pt1 | contig 10265 bp, 9 predicted proteins | sample Munlanlewell138R_FD_192505 | JGI IMG/M metagenome (GOLD analysis project Ga0265293, IMG submission 192505) | Leachate microbial communities from a municipal landfill in Southern Ontario, Canada - Leachate well 138R | ecosystem: Engineered > Solid waste > Landfill > Unclassified | place: Canada...
AGACCAGCATGCCTGCCAGCGGCAATAACACGACCAAGCTCAGATACACCAGCGTGTAGCCAAGGGTCAGGTTAAAGCCGGGAATTACCGGGGAAGGACGTACCGCCATGATTTTGCCTTGTCAGAATGCATGAATGGCAGGGATTCTAGATAATATTACTTATTCTTAAAAATACTAATTAGTAATCTCCTTATTCCTAATGTCGCAGTTGATGCTGGCAGGCAGCTTCTTGGTCGAAATCAATTTAATATTCTATTTCGTGTGCTAGGATTGCCCGCATTTGTTTTGCCCACAAACAGGAGAAGCGCCGTTATGGCCCACGTTAAGTTCTTTGGCGGAGAGTCGGTTCCGCTGGAAATGCACAAGGTTCGTATTGTACAAAAGCTTAATCTGCCCCCGATTGAGCGCCGCCTGGAAGCCATGACCGAGGCTGGCAACAATACCTTCCTGTTGCGTAACGAAGATGTTTTCATGGACATGCTGACAGACAGCGGCGTCAATGCCATGAGCGACCAGCAGCTGGCTGCCATGATGATTGCCGATGACAGCTATGCGGGCAGTGCCACCTATACACGGCTGGAAAACAAGCTGAAAGAAATTTTCCACATGCCGTACTTTTTACCGGCGCACCAGGGCCGTGCCTGTGAAAATATTCTGGGGCAGGTGATGGTCACCGAAGGTTCGGTCGTGCCCATGAATTATCACTTCACCACCACCAAGGCGCATATCGTCCTGAATGGCGGCATTGTGGAAGAGCTGGTAGCCGATGACGGATTGGAGGTAACCAGTGACCTGCCGTTCAAGGGCGACATGGACATCGGCAAGCTGCGCGACTGTATCGCACGTTACGGTGCCGACAAGGTAGCCTTTGTACGCATGGAGGCCGGTACCAACCTGATTGGCGGACAGCCGATTTCTGTCGCCAACCTGGAAGAAATCCGCACAGTGTGTGACGAACACGGCCTGATGCTGGTTCTGGACGCCAGTTTGCTGGCCGATAACCTGTACTTCAACAAGGTGCGCGAAGAATCATGTAAAAATCAGAGCATTCGCGAAATCAGCAAGCGCATTGCCGACCTTTGTGATGTGCTGTACTTCTCCGCTCGCAAGCTGGGTTGTGCACGCGGGGGCGGCATGTGCATCCGTAGCGAAGAACTGTACAACAAAATGCGTGGCCTGATTCCGCTGTATGAAGGCTTTTTGACCTATGGCGGTATGTCCGTGCGCGAAATGGAAGCGCTGACAGTTGGGTTGGACGAAACCATGGACGTGGACGTGATCAGTCAGGGGCCATTGTTTATCGAATACATGGTCAGCGAACTGGTCAAGCTTGGTGTACCGGTAATCACTCCGGCAGGTGGTCTGGGCTGTCATATCAACGCGATGGAATTTGTTGACCACATTCCGCAAACCCAGTATCCGGCGGGTGCCTTGGCTTCCGCGCTGTATCTGGTTAGTGGTGCGCGCGGTATGGAGCGTGGCACCATTTCCGAGCAGCGCGAGCCGGACGGCAGCGAAACACTGGCCAACATGGAGCTGGTGCGTCTGGCCATGCCGCGTCGTGTATTTACCTTGTCGCAGGTGAAATATGTGATTGACCGGGTGGAATGGCTATATGCCAACCGTCACCTGATTGGCGGACTTGAGTTCACCGAAGAACCGGAAATCCTGCGCTTCTTCTATGGCCGCCTGGCTCCGATTTCCGACTGGCAGCAAAAGCTGGTCGCCCAGTTCCGCAAGGATTTTGGCGACAGCCTCTGACAATGAGGTTGCTATAAGACAACCGCATGTTTCCATGGCAGGAAGCATGCGGTTTTTTATTGGCTGAGTGATGACAGCTATCCTGCCAGAGGGGGCACCTCTGCGGAGCGTCAAGTGGCATTCCTGGAAATGGCAAAACGTGATGATGAGTTCATTACGCGAACAGCTGACTATCAAAGTGCTTTAAAAGGTAAAAACGACACTGTTTACAGGAGTGAGGATTTTGCCTTTCTTCGGGATGCTCATCTGGCGTCAGCAATGAGCGAAGAAGAAAGGGCCTGGCGTGGCTGGCCTACAGCAGATGAGTTGGCTGCACGCGCCAGTTCCTTGATGCGTGAGCCAGAGGTGAAAGATCTGGATTTCTCAGTCATGTATGGAAACTTGAAAGGGCAAGAAGATTCGGCTTTGGTGGTAGCCACCGATAAGACAGGTGAGCAACCCGTCTGGCGAGGTATCCCGGTAAAAAACCTTGATCCTAAGGGGGTAAATATTGCTCTAATTCAGGCGGCTGTGATTGATCCTGTTTCAAGCAAACCGACATTTCAGCCTGTTGATAGTAAAGTCGGAGAATGGCTGACGCTTTATACCTCTATAAACAATTTGAAAACACATACTTCATAAATCTGAATACACAACCGGCTTGTCGCTACACGAGCATGGAGAAGCACTCATGATTGCCCCAACTCCCTACACATCTTTGGCAGATAGCCGCCTGGCAAGCAGTACTACTACCCAAGCAGGAAAACACCAGAGACAGCTGCTACTGATAAGGGCTGATCAGTGTGGGTTTGCTTTCGATAACGAAATGCTGAAAGCTTTTGGCGAATTTCGCATGATGATTGCTGGCCACATGCAGCCGGGCCACTGATCCGGGCAATACCGGTGAACCGTATAAAACCAGCAGAAATAAAAAACCCCTCCGAAGCAGGAGGGGTTGAGAGGTTACTTGCCGAACGAGGCGCAATGCCCGCCGGAAGGTGCCTGGCCGGAGCCCAGCGCAAAAATGGATGATTCCAGCCGTAGATTGACCGGGTTGGAGTGGGTCCAGTCCCAGACAAAGAAGCCGCAAAGTACCAGCCAGAACGCCAGAATCCGTGTGGTTTTCAGTTGTGCCATGGTTTAGTACCTGTAGTATTTGCGAATGCGTACACCCGCCAGTGAACCGATAAACGCCAGAGCGACCCAGATCCAGCCGTGCAGGCTGCCGGTGGATATGCCGCTGACCATTGCGCCGACGTTACAGCCAAAGGCCAGACGCGAGCTGTAACCGAGCAGGAAGCCGGCAATGATGCCGACAATCCATTGGGTGGTGTTCAGCTTGGCTTGTCTGTCATCTTTTTTACCGGCGAAAATCAGCAGGGCACCGGCCAGAATACCGAGGCTGGTTATGCTGGTGACATCCAGAAATATGGATTGTTGCAAGGCGGTGGCGTTGCTGGGCTGGCTCCAGAAGGCGTTGACGCTGGGGTCAAACAGGTGAGTGGCCTGAGCGATTTTTGCGCCCCACAAACCAAAGCTATAGACAATGCCCCAGGGCTGACCGGCAATCACCAGGTTAAGCACAGCGAGAATAGCCAGTAATACCGCACCAATCATCAGACCTTTGCTAAAGACGGGGCGTTGTACTGTGCTGCCTTTGCTCCACCAGTAGCACAGGCCGGCAATCGCAGCCAGACCGGCAAACGTCAGGATCAGTGCGCCAGTCAGGCCGGCACTGTCGAGCAGGCTGACCGGTTGCATGGCACCCAGATCAAGCCACCAGCCCAGGTGCGCCGAGCCGAGAAAGCTGCCAAGGGCAAACATGGGCAAAATGGCCATGTTGAGCGGAATGCCCAAGCCTGCCTTGTATAGGGTACCGGAACCACAACCGTCGGCGATTTGCATGGCGGCACCAAACACCACGGCACCGACCAGTAGGCTGACACCGGGCGGGCCAAGCGCTGCGCTCAGTTCACCGGGATAAGCAGCCAGCAAGGGCAGGGAGATGGCAGCGGCAATCGCCAACAGCAGGAGCTGGGCATAGGCACCGCTGGCATCGCGCTGTTCAATCAGGTGACGCCAGCCGGTAGTAAAGCCAAAGCGCATACCGGCCAGTACCAGACCCAGTCCGATACCGACGACAAATAACAGGCTTTGGCGAATTGAGACAAACCAAAGCAGAAACAGGGTAAAGACGATCAGGGCCAGAAGTAGCCCGCTACGTTGTTTAAGCATGAAGTTATTGCACCAGTTGTTGGAATTTGGCTTTGATTTGCTGCCAGCGTCCCGGCGTATTACTCATGGGCAGGGCAGCAGGGTTTTGCGTCCATTCGGCCATGGAGCCGGGGTACAGGCGGACATTGTCCAGGCCGGCCAGCTCGGAGAGCACGAACCAGTTGGTAGCGGCCCAGTGGCCGGTGTTACAGAACGACAGGGTTTCGGCAGCGCCGGTCAGTTGCTGTTGTTCGACCAGTTGGCGAATTTCTGCAGCTGGACGAATACGAGTGTCGTTGGCATTGAACCATTGCTGGAACGGCAGATTTTGTGCACCGGCAATGGTTCCGCTGACCCGGGCTGTCGGTGCCTTGACCGTGCCTTCAAAAAAAGCCGGCGGACGTGAGTCGAACAGCTGAAAATCGCCCTGTTGGCGGGTGATTTTGTCCAGCAGCTCGTTGGTGCTGATGGCCAGTTCCGGTTGCAGCTGAATCCTGGTCTGGCTGGCGGGTAGCTGTTGTATGGTCTGCTCGGTGTTGTTGTGCTGTGCCCAGTATTTGAAGCCGCCATTGAGTACGCTCAGATTGGTAAAACCGAGGTATTTCAGGCTCCAGTAGACACGGGCGGCTGCACCAAAGTCGGTTTCGTCATCACCGGTGGAGTAAACCAGAATGTGTTGTTCGGGAGTGAGGCCCAGTTCCTGTACCAGCTCCTCGAATTCTTGCGGGCTGAGCAGTTGGCCGGGGTTATTGGCCGGGCCACGCCAGCGTCCGTAAGGGGCAGAAATGGCCCCCGGAATATGGCTGGCCTGATACAGCTCGGGGCTGCGAATATCCAGTGCCTGTAACTCGCCAGCGGACAGCGCGGCGGCGGCCTGCTCGACCTCAAGCAAGGGTTGGGCAAACAGGTTGCTGCATGCGAGCAGCAGCGCAAAGCCCAAAAAGCGGATCAGTGACAACATGGCAACCTCAGTGGTGCGACTAACAGGGCAAGCATTCTTGCATAGCTGTTAGGGAATTAAAAATAATCTTTCTATATATATTTAGAATAAGACGGGCATGAAAAACCCGGAGCAGTTGCTCCGGGTCGTTTAAGGCTTGCCTGCAACATCAGGGATGTGCAGGCGATAGACTGCTTACTTGTTTTCCGCGAGGAAGAACCAGGTGTCCAGTACGGAGTCAGGGTTCAGCGACACGGTGTCGATGCCTTCATCCATCAGCCAGCGGGCCAGATCCGGGTGGTCGGACGGGCCTTGACCGCAGATGCCAACGTACTTGCCAGCTTTGCGACAGGCCTGAATGGCCATGGACAGCATTTTCTTCACAGCAGGGTCACGCTCGTCAAACAGATGAGCGATGATGCCGGAGTCGCGGTCCAGGCCCAGAGTCAGCTGGGTCATGTCGTTGGAGCCGATGGAGAAACCGTCGAAGTGTTCCAGGAACTCGTCAGCCAGCAGGGCGTTGGAGGGCAGTTCGCACATCATGATCAGGCGCAGGCCGTTTTCGCCACGCTTGAGGCCGTACTCGCCGAGCAGCTCGACCACCTGGGCCGCTTCGCCGGGGGTGCGTACGAACGGAATCATCAGCTCGACGTTGGTCAGGCCCATTTCGTCGCGCACTTTTTTCATGGCGCGGCATTCCAGCTCGAAGCAGTCGCGGAAGCTGTCGCTGATATAGCGTGACGCACCACGAAAACCGATCATCGGGTTTTCTTCGTGCGGCTCGAACAGTTTGCCGCCGATCAGGTTGGCGTATTCGTTGGACTTGAAGTCAGACATGCGGACGATGACTTTCTTCGGCCAGAATGCGGCAGCCAGTGTGCTGACACCTTCGGCAACCTTGTCCACATAGAAATCAACTGGCGAGGCGTAACCGGCCATGCGTTTGCTGATGATTTCTTTTAGGTCGGGTGCCATTTTGTCAAAGCCGAGCAGGGCTTTGGGGTGTACGCCAACCATGCGGTTGATGATGAATTCCAGGCGGGCCAGACCAATACCTTCGTTGGGCAACTGGGCAAAATCGAAGGCACGGTCGGGGTTGCCGACGTTCATCATGATTTTGAAGTCCAGCGGCGGCATCTGGTCGATGGCGTTGGTGCGAATGTCGAAATTGAGCGCACCGTCAAAGACAAAACCGGTATCACCTTCGGCACAGGAAACAGTAACGTGCTGACCGTCTTCCAGAGCTTCGGTGGCGTCGCCACAACCGACTACAGCAGGAATGCCCAGCTCACGCGCAATAATTGCCGCGTGACAGGTACGGCCACCACGGTTGGTGACAATGGCGCTGGCGCGCTTCATGACCGGTTCCCAGTCCGGGTCCGTCATGTCGGAAACCAGTACATCACCGGGCTGCACCTTGTCCATGTGGGCTACGTCATTGATGATGCGTACCGGGCCAGAACCAATGCGTTGGCCAATGGCGCGGCCTTCGACCAGCACTTTGCCGGTTTCATGCAGCTGGTAGCGCTCCATGACGTTGGCGTTGCTGCGGCTTTTTACGGTTTCGGGACGGGCTTGTACGATATACAGCTTGCCGTCATCACCATCTTTGGCCCATTCGATGTCCATCGGGCAGCCGTAGTGTTTTTCAATGATCATGGCCTGCTTGGCCAGCTCGGTAACTTCGGCGTCGGTCAGGGCAAAACGCTGACGCTCAGCCGGATCAACATCAACAGTCTCTACCGATTTGCCGGCAGTGGCTTCGCTGCCGTAGATCATTTTGATCGCTTTGCTGCCCAGGTTACGGCGCAATACAGCCGGACGGCCAGCAGCCAGAGTGGGCTTGTGTACATAAAATTCGTCTGGGTTGACCGCACCCTGTACTACGGTTTCGCCCAAGCCATAGGAGCCGGTAATGAACACCACATCACGGAAGCCGGACTCGGTATCCAGAGTAAACATGACGCCAGCGGCGGCAGTTTCGGAGCGCACCATGCGCTGAACACCGGCAGACAGCGCCACGTTGCGGTGGTCAAAGCCCTGGTGTACACGGTAAGCAATGGCACGGTCGTTAAACAGGGAAGCAAACACTTCTTTCGCCGCGTGAATGACGTTATCGACACCGCGAATGTTGAGGAAGGTTTCTTGCTGGCCGGCAAAAGAGGCGTCCGGCAGGTCTTCGGCGGTGGCGGAAGAACGCACGGCAACGGCCATGTTGTCATTGCCCTTGGCCATGTCGGCAAAAGCGGTGCGGATATCGCTATCCAGCTGGGCCGGGAACTCGCCGTCCATAACCCACTGGCGGATTTGTGCACCGGCAGCAGTCAGCGCGTTGACATCATCGACATCCAGACTGTCGAGCAGCGTATGGATGCGCTCGTTCAGGTTGTTGTATTCAATAAAATCGCGATAGGCCTGCGAAGTTGTGGCGAAACCACCTGGGACGCTAACGCCGGCTCCGGCCAGATTGCTGATCATTTCGCCAAGGGAGGCGTTTTTGCCACCCACCCGCTCGACGTCGTGATTGCCGAGCTTATCGAGGGAAACTACGTATTCAACCAAGGTGATCTCTCCACGTTTATATGCAAGGGCCATTTGGCCAGCGGACGATTTTAGAGCAAACAGGAAAGATTGTCATGACCCAGAGCTGGATTTGCCACTAAATGCGGTGTTGGATGCGGCTTTTATATAAATTCACTGCCTTAAGTCATGGCCCTTAGTGTGAGAATGCCGTTACAGTGGCTCATACTTGACATTGTGTAGCTGGCTTCCTTTTGTAACTGCCTTGAGCAGAAAACAGGTGGAAGTGCGGTCATTTATGGCCAGAGTGTTATGATGCGCCAGTGTCTGCACATGCCCAGATTATTACCCAGGATATTTTATTGACATGAAACGTACTGCACTGTTTATCTCGGACGGGACCGGAATCACTGCCGAGACGCTTGGACAAAGCTTGCTGGCACAGTTTGACGGGGTGGAGTTTCGTTATGTAACCCGCCCCTATATTGATACCGCAGAGAAAGCTCACGCGCTGGTGGCCGAGATTAATGCGATGGCCAGTAACGAAGAGGGCAGGCCGATTGTGGTAGACACCATTATCGATACCCGCATTCGCGATATTCTGGAGCAGGCTGATGCCTTCCGGGTGGACATTTTTGCCAGCTATCTGGGACCACTGGAAGAAGAGCTGACGATTCGTTCCAGTTATTCGGTCGGCAAATCACACTCGATTGCCCACAGCCGCAACTATATGGAGCGGATTGATGCGGTACATTATGCGCTCGACAATGATGACGGTGGCCGCACACGTCACTATGATTCAGCCGACATCATTCTGGTCGGCGTATCCCGTTGTGGCAAGACACCAACCTGCCTGTATATGGCCATGCAATACGGCATCCGTGCTGCCAACTACCCGCTGACCGAAGACGACATGGACAACATGTTGCAGCTGCCCAAGTCATTGCAGGAACACCGTGACAAGCTGTTCGGCCTGACCATTGATGTGGACCGCCTGGCGGCAATCCGTAATGAGCGCAAACCCAACAGCCGCTATTCCAGCTTTGCCCAGTGCGAGTTTGAAGTGCGCGAGGTGGAGAATCTGTTTTCCCGTGAAAACATCAAGTTCATCAACACCACACATTTCTCGGTAGAAGAAATTTCTGCCAAGATTCTGGTGGACAAGGGTATTGAGCGACGCTTCAAGTAAGCGCTGTATCTCCAATAAAAAACCGCAGTCAGCCGGGAGCTACTGCGGTTTTTTTGTTGCTGTCCGGTTTAGAAATCGCTCCAGCCGCCCATTGATTTCCAGCGGTTGACGATATCGAAAAACAGCTCGGCGGTTTTTTCGGTGTCGTAGCGGGCGTTGTGTGCTTCGCGGTTATCAAACTCGATATTTGCAGCTTCACAGGCTTTGGCCAATACCGTTTGGCCGTAGGCCAGCCCGGCCAGTGTGGCTGTATCAAAGCTGGAAAACGGATGAAACGGATTGCGCTTGATGTTGCAGCGCTCAGCAGCAGCCTGAACAAAGCCCAGATCAAAGTGGCTGTTATGGCCGACCAGAATGGCGCGTTTGCAGCCAGCACTTTTCATCGACTTGCGAATGCTTTTGAAAATTTCGGCTAAGGCATGCTCTTCACTGACCGCCATGCGTAGCGGATGGTCCAGCTTGATGCCGGTGAACTCCAGTGCGGCAGGCTCGATATTGGCACCCTCGAACGGCTCGACACGGAAAAACAGTGTGTGCTCGGCATAGAGCAAACCTTGCTCGTCCATGCCGGGAATGACCGCAGCAATTTCCAGCAGGGCATCAGTGGCGCTGTTGAAACCACCGGTTTCAACATCCACCACCACTGGCAGGTAGCCGCGAAAGCGCTGTGCCAGCGGAGATTTGGGCTTGCTTTTGCTCTGGGGCGCATCCGGGGTTTCGTAGTCGTCGTAATCGTGGAACTCCTGACTCATGCCGGATTCTCCAGCAAGCGCCAGTTCAGCGTGTCACCGGCACACAGGGGGACCACCTGTTGTTCGCCAAACGGCAACTGGGCCGGTACCTGCCAGGATTCGCGTACCAGGGTGATGGTATCGGTATTGCGTGGCAGGCCGTAAAAATCAGCACCGAAGTGGCTGGCAAAGGCTTCCAGTTTGTCCAGCGCATTTTCCTGCTCGAAGGCTGTGGCGTACAGCTCAATGGCGGCAAAAGCGCTGTAGCAGCCAGCGCAACCACAAGCGGCCTCCTTGGTGTGCTGGGCGTGGGGCGCAGAGTCGGTACCAAGGAAGAACCTGGAGTTGCCACTGGTGGCAGCTTTAAGTAGGGCTTCCTGATGGCTACTGCGCTTGAGGATGGGCAGGCAGTAAAAATGCGGTTTGATACCACCAACCAGCATGTGGTTGCGGTTGAACAACAAGTGTTGCGGGGTGATGGTTGCGCCAACATTGGCCCGGGCCGACTCGACAAACTGCACCGCATCGGCGGTGGTGATGTGCTCCATGACGACTTTCAGTGACGGAAAACGGGCGACCAGATCAACCAGCTGTTCATCAATAAAACGCTTTTCGCGGTCGAAAATATCCACTTCGTTACCGGTTACTTCACCATGTACCAGCAGCGGCATACCCACTTCCGCCATGGCTTCAAGAGCAGGGTAGATGCGCTCAAGTGCGGTTACGCCCGAGTCGGAGTTGGTCGTGGCTCCGGCAGGATACAGCTTGGCCGCATGGACAAAGCCGCTGGCCTTGGCTGCTTGTACATCTGCGGCACGGGTCTGGTCGGTCAAGTACAGGGTCATCAACGGCTCGAACTGGCGGCTGGTCGGTACTGCAGCAAGGATGCGCTGACGATACTCGCCCGCTTCGGCTACATTGCGTGCCGGT
>Ga0265293_10014024_pt1 | contig 10264 bp, 4 predicted proteins | sample Munlanlewell138R_FD_192505 | JGI IMG/M metagenome (GOLD analysis project Ga0265293, IMG submission 192505) | Leachate microbial communities from a municipal landfill in Southern Ontario, Canada - Leachate well 138R | ecosystem: Engineered > Solid waste > Landfill > Unclassified | place: Canada...
TGTGTTGGCGTATTCGTTACTAACGTAAACGAATTGGGTGCTGCCACAGCACGTTTGTATCCTAACCCTGCAACTGAAAACGTTACCATTGAAGCGGCCAATATGAACCGCATCACTGTAATTAACGCAATAGGTCAGGTTATTTACGACCGCGAAATCAATGCTGAAAGTACACAGCTAAATATCGCTGCTTTTGAAGCCGGTATTTATATGGTACGTATCAATACCGAAAATGGTATCGTTACCAAACGCATGAGCATCGTACGCTAAATACTGAAATCGAATTTTATTTCGATATAACTATCAACCCGGGTCGCCATTTTGGTGACCCGGGTTTTTTTTCTAACACTAAGTAGCTCAATTACCTGAAAAACAAGAAATAAACCCACTGGCGTAACTCTCCAGACCCGTGCCAATTCATATCAGTCTAAACCACTCATAGATGTATGCCGTTTCAAAATAAAAATTCGATTTACTCGCAAGCTTTAAAATAAAATAAAACGATTGGTTGCACTATGAATATGAAGTAGTGTAATTTGAGACACAGGTCTGGAGACCTGCGCCAGCGTCCTTTAATTGCAAAGTCAGGGCGCGACTAATGAGACGTCGCTAATCAGTCGCATCCTGACTTACAGGCACTATAGCCCCCGGATTATTGGATTATTTTTAAACCTCAAAGGTTTTTGAAACCTTTGAGGTTTTTAAAAATAAAAGGTTTCGTGCAGCCGATGCTGTTACCACGAAATAAATGTAGGAAGCTTCGGAGAGGCAGGGCGCGACTTTATTGCAAAGTCAGAGCGCGACTGTTTGTCGTCGCAGGATAGTCGCACCCTGACTGGCAAACGCTGGAAATCAGGGCGCGACTATAAGGCCTCGCTAATCAGTCGCACCCTGACAGGCGAACAATTCAAGGCTGAAAAGAACAGCATCCCTAAAAATACCTATCGAAGCGTCTTGATTAACCCCAGCCTTCAGGCTGGGAATTTGTAAGCAACTCGCGCATTGGGCTTTAGCCCTGATATTTGCAAGTACAATCTAAGTTATAGAAAGTCAAGGCGCGACTGTTTAATGTCGCAGGATAGTCGCACCCTGACTGGCAAGCCCATCTACGCTGGCGCGGATTTCCGAATCCGTGCCACTCATAGCAATAATACCAACTCTACAAGCATCGGCTTTTTAATCACACACTACTTAGATTCAGTTTTAGTCAGAGCGCGACTGTTTGTCGTCGCAGGATAGTCGCACCCTGACTGGCAAACGCTGGAAATCAGGGCGCGACTATAAGGCTGCCCAAATCAGTCGCCCCCTGACTTACAAACAATTCAAGGCTAAACAGAACAGCACCTCTAAAAACACCTATCAAAGCCTCTTGATTAACCCCAGCCTTCAGGCTGGGGATTTGTAAGCAACTTGTGCATTGGGCTTTAGCCCTGATATTTACAAGTACAATATAAATTATCGAAAGTCAGAGCGCGACTGTTTATCGTCTCCACATAGCCGCAGCCTGACCGGCCAAGCACTAACAGGAATCATTCTAAATTATCAAAAGTCTTGCATTTAATCACTCAAACACATCTTAAAAACCCGGTGATTGTCTATTTTTGTTTCCTTGGTGATTAACAATAACATCCTCATCAAAGTTTAATAACTGTAAACCAATATCATATAACATGAAGAGTTTCTCCTTTATGCGCCATTTCGGTCTTCTCGTGCTGCTAAGTCTATTTGCCAGCGGGCTAAATGCGCAATCGCTTTCATTCGATTTTGATAATGAAGCAAGCCGCGAAGGCTTTAAACTGACTGCCTCCAGAACCAACGGTATCAGATTGACACACAACTTGACAAGCATGCGCCTGGAGAATATGGAAACAGACAAAGGCAACGGTCAGGTGATCAGCCTGAGTGGCATTTATTTGCCTAACAATGCCGGCGCACCAAACCTGCCTGGCAACAGCCGCTATATCGCTGTTCCAAATGGTGCTTCAGCAAAGCTAATCGTGCACAGCTACCAAAAAGAAATCCTAGAAAATGTTGATTTGTTACCGGCAGCTCCTATTCAATTAGACACCGATGACAGTCCGGCCGATTACAGCAAAAATCAAGTTATTTACAGTAAAAATGCACCCTATCCGGCAGAACCTTTCCTGCTTTCAGCCGTCGAAAATATCCGCGGTCTGGATGTGGTGATGCTTGGTATTACGCCTTTTCAATACAATCCTGTAACCAAAGAACTTGTTGTGTATCATAACATTGACATGGAAGTGGTGTTTGAAGGTGGAAACGGAAGCTTTGGCGACAACAGGCTTCGCAGCCGCTGGTGGGATCCGATTCTAAAAGATATGGTTCTCAATGCCGATATGCTGCCCGCGATGGATTACAGCCAGCGCCGCTCAGCTCGTGAAACGGGTGCCGAGTATCTTATTGTGATACCTGACAATCCTGTTTTTGAATCCTGGGCCGACAGCATCCGCCTGTTCCGCACACACCAAGGCATCAGCACCATGATAGTGAGCACCACCGAAATGGGCGGCAATACAGTATCCGCTTTCGAAAACTATTTCAACAACGCCTATAATAGCTGGGATGTGCCGCCATCAGCCGTTTTGATGCTGGGCGATTACAACACCAATGGCAGCGCCGGATTGATTTCTCATTTGCTCAACGACCATCCGGGTGGCTACAACCCTTATATTTCTGATAACCCATTTTCTGACGTGAGTGGCAACAGTCTGCCGGATATTGTTTTTGCACGTATCACCGCAAATAATGCTGCCGAACTGGAAAATATGATTCATAAATTCCTGGACTACGAGCGCAACCCGCCAACCAATGCTGATTTTTATGATAACCCTATCACAGCAATGGGCTGGCAAACAGAGCGTTGGTTTCAGTTGTGTTCTGAAATCGTAAATGGTTTCTGGGAACATAGCCTGGGGAAAAATCCGGTGCGTGAAAATGCAATCTACAGCGGATCGCCGGGCGGCAGCTGGTCGTCCAACTCAAACACCTCACAGCTGGTGAATTATTTTGGCCCTTCCGGCCTTAATTATATCCCCGCTACAACGGCACATCTCACCGATTGGGGAGGCAATGCCACGCGCATCAATAACGATATTAATAGCGGCGCATTTATGTTACAGCACCGCGATCACGGCTTTGAAAAAGGATGGGGCGAACCTGATTACAGCAATTCTAGTTTGGATGGACTAACCAACGAAGACCTCACTTTTGTATGGTCAGTGAACTGCCTCACCGGGAAGTTTAATTATAGCAGTGAGTCGTTTACCGAAAAATTTCACCGCCATCAATATGGCGCACTGGGGATTATAGCAGCCACCGAAGTGTCGTATTCATTTGTTAATGACGTCTATGTGTGGGGTGCTTTCGATAATATGTGGCCTGAATTTATGCCTGAATATGGCAGCACCTTCGAGCAAAGATCTATTATTCCAGCCTTTGCCAATGCAGCCGGGAAAATATTTCTGAAACAGTCGAGTTGGCCATACAATCCTGAACACAAGCCGATTACTTACAATCTTTTTCACCATCATGGTGATGCCTTCCTGAATGTATATTCAGAAATACCTCAGCAATTGGCAGTCAATCATATGCCTGTTTTACTCAGCGGTCTCGACTTTTTTGAAGTTACCGTAGAAGCTGGTGCCTGGATTGCGTTAACCAATGGCGATCAAATCATCGGCACAGCAGAAGCAGTGGCCGGCACAACTTCAGTTCCTATCGCAGTGCAGGAGCCGGGCTCACCAATTAGGCTAACTATCACAAAACAAAACTATTACCGCTATGAAACAATCATTGAATGTATCCCTCCTGATGGCGCGTATGTTATTTTCAGTGAAAAAATAATTAACGACGAGAGCGGCAATGCCAATGGTCTGGTTGATTTTGGCGAGACAATTATTTTAGATATCGCCCTCAAAAACGTTGGAAATGAAGATGCCGATGGTGTTTCGGCTGTTTTGAGCTGCGAATCACCTTATGTAACTATTCTTCAAAATAATTACGACTTTGGAATGATAGCAGCCGGTAGCCTGATTTTGGAAGAACAGGTTTTTGAATTTGAAGTAGCCGATGATATTCCCGACAACAGCTTATTGAGCTTTGAGTTGACTATGAACAGCGGCGATGAGAGCTGGACCAGCAATTTTAGCCTAAATGCCAATGCACCGGAATTCAAAATCAACAGCTTTACGGTTGACGATAGCCAGGGCAATAATAATGGTCGCTTAGACCCGGGTGAAACAGTTATTTTAAACTTTAACCTGGAGAACATTGGTGGCAGTGCTTCAGCGGCAAGTCTTGCCAGCTTAATTATGACCAATCCTTTTATAAATCCGGTTGATACTGAAGTGAGTTTTGAAAGTATTGAAGCGGAAAGTATCGTTCAAGCAGCCTTCGAAGTATTTGTAAATCCTGCTGCGCCTATTGGTGTTGCAGCCGATTTTAGCTTACAGATTTCCTCTGGAGCCTATAGTGCAGACAAATCATTCTCAACAAAAATTGGTCTGATTGTAGAAGACTTTGAAAGTGGCAACTTTGAAAACTTTGACTGGATATTTAGCGGTAACCTTCCGTGGACATTGACTGAAACCGGTGCTTTCGAAGGCCAGTTTGCAGCCAAGTCAGGTAATATCGGCAACAGCCAGAATTCGCAAATTATGGTCAGCTACGAAGCCGGAAGCAACGATACCGTCTCCTTCTATTATAAGGTGTCGTCAGAAAAAAATTACGACAAACTGAAGTTTTATATCGATGGCCTCAAAGTTGGCGAGTGGTCGGGAAGTATTTCGTGGACAAAAGCTGCTTTTCCTGTTTTGAAAGGCATGCATCAGTTCCGCTGGGAATATTCAAAAGACATTTCTGTTACCGGCGGCGAGGATTGTGCCTGGATTGATTTTGTTGTGCTTCCACCCGAAATCACTACTATGGCCTGGGCAGGATACGACCTGCAAAGCTGTGAGTCGGAGCCCATCCAGCTGGAAGGCTACGCGGCTTATTATACCGATTTGCTTTGGGAAACCACCGGTGATGGCAGTTTTGACGATGCCGCCATCCTGAATCCTGTATATACGCCGGGAACGGCTGATAATGAAAACGGCGGTGCTACACTCAAACTCACAGCAACTGGCGCGACCGACCCTATGACAGACAGCTTGATACTCACGATTATAAAAAATCCAACACTTAGTTTTGAGCCTGATGCAGCCATATGCAGCGGCGAAAATTACATCTTTACCACGGGTGAAGCCAGTGATTACGAATCGCTTTTCTGGACAACTGCCGGCGATGGTATTTTTGATGACGCAAACGCACTTCTTCCGGTTTATATCCCGGGAGAAAATGACCTGCAGGCCGGAACGGTAGCACTGAGCTTAACGGCAGCGGCAAATGGTGGTTGCGAAGCAGCTTCCATAGATTTTGTGTTGACGATTCACGCCTTGCCAACAGCCTCTATCAGTGGTGACCAAACCATCTGCGAAGGCGAAGAAGCAACGATTGAAATCGCGCTTAGCGGCCAGTCGCCCTGGATGCTGATGATGGAAGGCGCTGTTGGCCCCATGGAGATAGAAACCGCTACTTACCTGATAAACCTGAGGCCGGAAGAAGCTATGAGCATGACGCTGGAATCAGTTGCCGACGGCAATGGCTGCTTCAATACTGCCGAAGGAAGCGTAAACATCTTAGTGAATTATGCGCCTCAAACGCCTGATGCACCAACCGGTTCCGTTTCTTTAGACTTGAATGAGATTGCGGAAAGCACTTACGACATCTTACCGGTGACGGATGCCGAAAGCTACAACTGGATGCTGATGCCCGAAGAAGCCGGTGCGCTTAACGCTGATGCTACTACCGCCCTCGTCAACTGGGATACTGATTTCAGGGGACAGGCCACGCTCAAAGCAAATGCCGTAAACGACTGTGGTGAAAGCGATTGGAGCGAAGAACTCCTTATTGATCTATTCAGCACGATTGGCCTGGACGAAAATGGAATGGGAGCAGTTAAAATTTATCCCAACCCCGCCAAAGACCAGCTGACACTGGATTTCGGCAGTATGCTGAACGAGAAAGTGGTGCTGCGCATAAGCAATATGATCGGCGAGCTGATATTGGAGAAAGAAATCCCGGCCAACAGCAACCAACACTACCAGCTTTCGCTTCGCGAATTTGGCAACGGAAGCTATATTTTAACGCTGGAAACCCCTCAAGCAAAAGTTAACAGACCATTAATCATCAACAGATAAGCTGATTAACAGCAACAAAAAAAGCCAGCCTACGGGTTGGCTTTCTTTGTTTGAAGTGGGTTGGGGATGGGAGTTTTTTGGGAGTAGGTGCTGAGGTCTGTTTTTTAGTTCTATGCCGATAGATCGGACGCCAGCTATACAACAAACTAAAGTGAGTTTTATACAGTAGTTTTCAAACCTCAAAGGTTTTAAAAATCGTTGAGGTTTCTAATAGAGCAAAACCAAACAAATCTACGCCGTGCTGAGGTATTATTTTTGCACAGTGGAAAAGACGCCGAGCGATGATCGGTTCAAATAAAGAGTGGAGCATCCGTCCAAAATTATCCATTTATTGGACATAAGGGCGATAAGTGTTCATTTTTCCCTTTAAAGCGAGCAATTGTCCAATAATTTCCAAAAAATGAACAATTGTGTGCTATGGTTTCAGTATTTGGACATATATTTTTATGTCCAGAATTTAAGAAATATTGAACAATTATGGAAGAGCCGAAATTTGACAGAAAAAGACCTTACAATGAATTGCCTTTATTGCCTCCAAATAAAGATATTGAAAATAAGTCGGCTTTTTTAAAACCTTGAGTAAGACCTTGAATGTTTGGATAAAGAGACGGAAATTCTAATTGCTATCTCAAGGTTTTCATGTCCTTCTGCGCAGGATGATGGGAAGTTTAGGATTATGTGGACGCAAGTATTTGAGCATCCAGATGGACTTCAAAACGTCAGATAGATGACTGGAAAATGAAGTGTAAATGACTAAAATATTTTGTGTTATGGCACGGATTGCAAATCCGCGCCAGCCGTGACATAACTATATTACGTTAGATACATCAGTTTTTAAACCTCAAAGGTTTCAAAAATCGTTGAGGTTTCTTAAAAAATCAAACAAATACTAAAGCCTTACTATTGATTTATTTCCTTCTAAAAAATACTTTAAAAAACAAACGTATATCATTCCGATTAATCAACAAATCACTAAAATCTGTTGAAGTTTTTTTATGAAACACCCATCCCTGATACACCACCGCCATGCTATAAGCCAGCGATGCGCTGATGCCGGCGCCTACCAATCCGAAGCGCGGAACTAAGATGATCAGCGAAGGAATTGTTACGGCCAGACCGGTTAGCGAGGCGTAGAGGTTGTAGCGTGGTTGGCCGGTGCCGGAGAAGTAGTGGCTGAATATGGTGTTGGCTGCCAGCGCGATAACGCCGGGAGCAAGGCTGAAGATTACGATTTTGATATCGCCAAACTCCTTGCTGAAAACCCATTCAAAAAGCTCCCGCGGGATGGCGATCAACACCAGCAATGCCAGCGTGGTTAGCCCGACGGAGAATTTCATCAAGGTGATGCTAAGCCTTGCGCTTGCGGCTTTGTCGTTGGAGTTGCTGATTTCCGAGAATTGCACCAGCGAGATGCTCTGGCCAATCAGGCGCAGGCCTTCGGTAAGCTGCACGCCGGAGTTGTAAATCCCCACCGAACCCAGCCCTGTCATGCTTTTTAGGAAGAAATAACTGAGGCGTTTGTTGATGATATGCGCGATGCTTGAAAGCTGTGTCATGCTGCCGTAACTAAGTATAGTATTGGCTTTCGCGGCGGTGGCAGGCGACTTTCCTGATTTAAAAAAGGGCGCAATTAATAGCCAGCCAACCAGGGCAGGCAGCAGGTAAGAGACGTAAAGCGCATATACAAAAGCCCGCTCGTCTTTGAGGCCGGCGAAATAGATAAAACCCGCCATTGATAGCAGTTGCAGACTAAATTGCAGCACGAAAAGGCTGTTGAAAGCGGCGATTTTTTTGTGTCCCAGCAGCACATTCATATTGAAGCCGTGTAGGGCATTGATAGCTGAAAGTGCCAGGATATGAATACCATAGCCTTCCGGTACTACAATTTGATAAAGCTTTGGGAACAGCGACAACATCCAAAAAAGTAGTGCCGTGCCACCAATTACCATAACCATCCAGGAATAGGAAATTTTCAGCAGGCTTTTGAGACTGTAGCGCGAGCTGAAATATACCAAACCGCTTCCGGCCATCAATTCCACAACCAACAGTATCAGGCTGATATTTAATAAGATAATACCCGAAATACCCCAAGCTTCCTTGCCCAGCTCGTTGGTGGCCATCCACAGGATGACGATACCGCTGAGGGCGTTGAGGGCGCGGGTGCCGGTGGTGCTGAGTATTTTGCGGAGCATCAGGCTTTTTTATTGAGTTTGAGTTGTAGCTGGTGCCAAAATCCTGCCAGCGTAAAGTCAAAGCGTTTGCCGTCAATAACGGTAAATTGCGCGTTCCCGTTGAGGCTGTGCAGTCCTTTATTATAGGTGTATGTTGGTAGCGGCATCAAGCGTTTAACGGGTTTTTCTTCAAAATGTTGCGGACTTAGCTTCTCGATTTCCAGCAGCTCTACGGCCCTGCCATAATGCAAGCTGCAATCTTGTGCGGGTCGCAAAAGCTTGTTATTCAGTGTTGTAAAAGCTCCCGCCGGACGAGAAGCGCGGATATCGGATTTCACCGGGTTATTGGCGTGAGCGGTAAAAGGCCCGAACGGACTATCCGCATAATACACATATAAATGCACGCTGGGCAGGTCTTTCAGCGTGAAAAACAGATACCAGCGGCCTTCATGTTGCAGCAAAACCGGGTCAATAACCGGCATATCGCTGAGCAGGTCTTGTACCCAAACCAACTGCCGCTTTTGGGTGTCAAAGCGGTACAAGCTGAGTTTATTGGCGCTGTAACTTTCTGGCGTACAATACAATTCGCCTTCATGTTCAAAAACAAATGGAAATGACAGGTGATGTGGTTCTTCCAGCACAATATGCTGCTGCTCAAAGTCTTCTGATGCGAGCCTGCAAGCCAATACAGCTTTTCCTTTGCGGTAGTCGTATAGCTCGTAAAACAAATAGTTTTCGCCTTTAAATTCAATAATAAAAGGGTCGGCGAGGTAAGTAGTTGCGCTGGGTTTTTTGAACCATTTCGCCTGCGCGAGATGGGCTTCGGGACTGTCAATCACGGCTTGCAGCGGTGCGTTTATCAAACCTATATTCCAGTCTTCCTGCCGAAAAAGATCATGCAGATGAAAGCCAATCCGACGGCTGACGGATTTCAGAAGATAATTTATCATCTGCCAATTTCTCGGCGGATGCTTGATAGGCGCTGTAGATTGCGACACTTCCGCTTTGTATTCCGCATTGGCAGCCAGTTCCCGACAATGTTGCAGTGGCATTTGGTAGCTCTCAAAATAAAGTTGATCCAGATGAGCTGCATACGAATGGGTAATTACTTTATAGAAATGCCGTTTCAGGATATAACCTTTATCAAGCTTCTCATTTAACTGCTGCAATATCACGCCATTGTATTCGTGGCGCTGCATAAATTCCCAAAAACCGGGTGGTCCTCCGCGAACCTGCCGTTCATCGTCGTGATGAAACGACCAAACGCCGTATTTGGCCGCTTGCAGTATGTCGCCATGGATGATGTTGAAGCCAAATCGAAGCAAGAAATCCAGCTTTTTTGATTTTATCTGAGTAACATCTTCATCCTTAAAAATAGTGGATATGCCTTTATTGGTAGTCCGACACAGCAGTTGTTCGATGCCTTTCGCCCCGGTGGAAATATCCACGGCAGCCTTGCTTTTAGGCCGAAACAAAAACCTGTTCCACAGCCTGAATAGTATCTGGTGAAAAGGGTAGGAGCGAAGCCATTGGCCAAAGCCGGGCTTGCTTTGCGGCGACTCGTCTTTCAGCACGATTAGCGCTAACTCAACGCCATTTTCACGCAACAGGCGAATGGTTTCGGCCTGCCAGCGCTCCAGCACCAGGCTGTTGCAAAGCAGACCAAACCGCATATTTAGTGAATCAGTTTCAGTTTTTAGCACACCTAAATTCTTGTTGAGCAAAAGTAAGGAACTTTAGTTAGCTTACAACAAAGTCTGTGTTTGCAGATGTCAGGGCTAAAGCCCAATGCGCGAGGCGTCGTACAGATCCCCGGCCTGAAGGCCGGCGTTA
>Ga0265293_10014025_pt1 | contig 10264 bp, 6 predicted proteins | sample Munlanlewell138R_FD_192505 | JGI IMG/M metagenome (GOLD analysis project Ga0265293, IMG submission 192505) | Leachate microbial communities from a municipal landfill in Southern Ontario, Canada - Leachate well 138R | ecosystem: Engineered > Solid waste > Landfill > Unclassified | place: Canada...
GTTATAATGCTTCTTGACCTGCTCAATCACAGCAATACGTTCCTTAGGAATATCAAAAAGTAAAGCATTCCAGGCCTCATCAATTTGCTGGTCGCTAGCTTTTATCCCTAAAAAATCGCGCACTTTTTCTCTGAAAATTTCGGGTGTAAGTATGCCGCGCTCAAACTTATTCATGATGCCCTCTTTGAAAGCAGGACTCTCCAAAAGCCCTTCATCTTCAAATCCAAGCTTTTTGAGTTCATTTAAGGTTTGTGACGGATCGATGTCCAACACTACACCACCAAAGTCGAAAATTATATTTTTGACGGGCTGAAAAGTAGCCATATTAATTTTGTTTAATTTCTATTCTGGAAATAGGTTACAAATATGCAACATTGCCAATTCAAATCAAAAGAATTTGCGATTTTTTAATACAGAAAATCTTAATAAATATAAAGGTTGTAAATCAGTTAATTAGAACAACTGAATCCTTCGATAGCTATCGGAGCAGTAATTTGCGGATTCATTCAAAACAAAATTCCGACTGAATTCCGATAGCCACAATAAACGCGCAAGCAGTTAGAACAAGAGTATTATTTTTGTTTGTTTTCTGTGTTGGAAATAACGTAAAGTAATATGCATTGTTGCCGTATGTTTATTCTTCATGCGCTAATTCTACTGTTTTTGAGATTAATTTTGTATTTAACCAGGTTCCTTTTTCGTGAAGTTCTGTCAGGAGTTCTTTTATGGCATTCACAAATCCTCTTTCTTTTGCTTTTAGCAATACTCCAATTGTACCAGTCACAGTTAGGTTGAATTGTTTTGCATTCTTCTTCCCATTATTTCGTCCATTATTACTAAGTCTGCGTCTTGTTCCTTTGCAAGAATTATTACTTCGGCTTCTCCTTCATCTAAGTCAAGAAAATACGCTTTAGAATCAGGATTTCTAATTTCCCATATTTCAATCCAGTCAATGAGTTTTAAGTCCAAATAATATGGTTTTCCTTTGCCTTTTTCGATTTCTTTATAAACTGTAGTTGGAATAATAATTGTTTTCGTACAAATCTTCTAAAAGGCTGAGTTTGTTTATTTTCAACAAAGATAAAATGGGGGTTGTGTTGGAAATTGTTTTACGCATTTGAGAAATCTGATTCTAATTCGTTTTCGAGTCCTTTGAAGAAATAGGAGACATTGTATTTTTCAAGAAGATCGAGAAAGTCAACACGTTTCATGTCCAATAGTTTTCGGCAAGTCCAAAAGATATTTTACCTAACTCGTACAGTTTGATAAGAGAAATTATTTTCATTTCACGCTTAAATTCCTGGTCTCCCATTTTAAGCGAAAGCGCCAAAGATTCTGGATAGTTTATTGATATCAGGTGTTCTATTTTACATTTTCGTACAAAGTTAGTTAATTAGCTATTATTCTGTTCATTTCGGGTTCTCTTTTTTAAATGTGTGGTAAGTAACAAAATATGTAAATTGCAGATTTAAAATTAGATACCTCAGTTGCTCGTTTTATCGATTAACTTTTGCAGTAATTCAGGAGATTTTTTCAGGTTTCAAATTGAACCCTACTCGTCATGGCTTTAATAGCGTGTTCTATCCGAATTGCATGAGGAGAGTCAATACCAGGAATTTCTTAAAACAAAGTCCTATCGTTCGTAGTTGCCGCGAAACGGTGTTCGCCATAATTATGCACGTTTTATTTGCGGATACGTTCGACGAAATTTTCCTGATTGGCGTCTGCCCGAGTAATTGCTGTAGAATTTCAGACTGGTAACATTGTAAAAACAAGCTGACATTGGTAGGTTTATTAATAAAAAAAGACTGCCGAAGCAGTCTCTTTTATGTTTGGTGGGCCCACCAGGACTTGAACCTGGGACCTACTGATTATGAGTCAGTTGCTCTAACCAACTGAGCTATAGGCCCTAAATTTGCTTATTTCCCATTTTTAAGGATTACAAGCGCTATTTAAAACGGCAAAGTTACATATTTGTGAGTTATTTCCAACATAGAAATTAAACAAAATTGCTAATGCTAATCATCAATGCCTAAATAGATAGCATTCAATGTCTGGTCATCTGATATAAGGAAAGCGGATATTTGTGTTTGAATGAACCTCAGACTTACTGCCCTTTTAGATATCGACCTTTTCTCTTTTGCGTATTAATTATATTGACAATCTGTTAGATTGAGTTTACCGGCGAATAAATGTGCTGGTCCGGGTGCCATGCTTATCCAATCAAAATTATTTGCAACAAATCCCGAAGGAGAGATAAAATCAAGCGCCACGATCTCATCACCGCGCTTATAAATACTATAGAGGAACTGTATTTTAATTTTGAAGAAAACGAATACAGCAAGATATTCAACAACGAAGATTTTGGTTTTATCAGATAACGGTACATCAGCCCGAAAAAGATGAAAACGGCAAAATAATAACCGACAGCAAAGGTAAACCCAAAAGCGACAGCAATCTGAAAGACTTTGAAAACATGCCGATGCGTAAAGGCGTTTCGTGGAATGTATTGACTGCCGATTATTTAAAAAAAAGATGTTTTGCCGTTTGCACCTCTGGCCTGGCACGACAAAACCAAAATATAAGTAGGTTACGAAATTGCCTTCAATAAATATTTTTACCAATACGATGCCATACGCCCGCTGTAAGAAATTACTACTGATATTTTATATTTGGAACAAGAAACCGTTGGTTTGCTAAAAGAAATGATTGAATGATGGCAGAACAAAATATAAATACAACGAGCAATTATCTTTTTGATAATATTGTGTTGCTTGTTGAAAAAGCGAGAAGTAAAGCAGCGATTTTTCTAAACACTGAAACAGCCTTACTTTATTGGTTTATTGGGTTTTTTATTCAAACAGTATTAAAGCAAAAAGGCGCACTTATCTATGGAAAGCAGATTTTTGCGACACTGTCGCAACAATTTGCAAAAGCTCAAACCAATGCTGCCTATGAATAATATAAAACCATACATAAAATACAAAGCCTCCGGCATTGAATGGCTGGGGGAAATTCAGGAATATTGGCAGGAAAATAAACTCAAAATTATTGGAATACTTTATAGTGGACTAACTGGTAAAAGAAATATTTAATAGGAGCTTGTGCAAGATGGGATGAGCCAATGCGATATGCCAGCAGCAACAACGCAAAAAAATCTTTTGATTTTTCTGCATCACTTTTAAAGATGTTTTTCAAAACGCTAAAGTTCAACCGAAATTTGAAATGTCGGTTTAACGCTTTATGAATCTGGCTGTTAGCACGGTTTGTTTGCCATCATTCTGTAGCTTAAGAATATATAAACCAGTGCTTAAATTTTCGATATCAATGGATGTTTGATTTCTAACTGCCAAGACTTTCTTGCCATAAATATCATAAATATTTATTGTGAACTCTCCACTATCCCGACTTAAAGTAAGATTTATTTCTTCATGAGCAGGATTGGGATAAAGCGTTATTTTGCCTTCATATTTTTCATAAATGGCTGTGGGATTTATGTTTAACAACGCCCCAATTTCTTCCTGGCTAATGGCATAATTATAAATCCGCACATCATCAATATAACCTTTGAAAAACTGATCTAAGTTATTTCTGCAGCCGATAAATCCTTTTATATCATCTCCATAAATTGGAAGAGATTGGTAGATATTCAATTCATTAATCATTTCACCGTCAAAGTATAGTTTTATAGACTCGTAGCTTCTTGTATAAACAATAAGATGCCATTCTTGATCATAAACAAGGCTGCCCTGACTCACCCAGGATGAAGAGCCATCAGTATTGTAACCTTGTCCTAAAAATCCATAAAGGTTGTGAAGAGAATAACGATTTGTATAGGCAACATATTGATCAACACCGTATGCTGAGCCTATGTCAAAAATAAATCCTGCACTTTCAAAATAAGGCTGATCTTCAATTTTCACCCACAAGCAATAGGAGTAGGTGTCAAAATCGAATTGCTCCGCGTCAAAATTTATAAAACTATCACCTTTAAAAAACAAAGCTTTATCTCTTTCTCCAAACCTATCTTTTGCAGGCCAGGTATGAAATGCTAATCCTCTGTTGTCATTACCACTTTCATCGGGAACATACATATCGTATATTTCATTGAAGGGATAATAGAGTACAAGTGTGCTGTCTTGGGCTGTTAATTTGCCAAAAAATAAAAACAGGCAAATTATTATCGGTATAAATTTTTTCATTGTTTAGGTAGTTTTGATTCATCATTTTTTATAAAAAGGCATATCCTCTCTTATTTCTTAATCATCTTTTCAGTAAAAACCTGGTTTCCAGATTCTACCACAATAAAATATATCCCGGAAGGCAAGAAATCAACCGACAAATACTCAGCGGTAAAATTCTCTTTATTGAAAACCATGCTGCCTAGTGAATTAAAGATTTTTAGCTGTTTTTGGCCGGGCAGCAACAATTGAATAACATTCCTTGCAGGATTGGGTTTAAAGATTTGTGGCTTATTGGCAGCTGTAAAGGTGGGTATGGATAAAAACTCATCAGTGTAGCGCATCACCAGACCATTTTGGCCGGCAAGCCAGCCATGTCCTTCATCCAGGAAAAAGTTTTTCGACATAATTGGACTTTCAGCTGAGCCTTCATAGCGTATTTCCCAGTTTTGGCCACCATCAGCAGTAATCGCTACCATACCGCTTCTGTAGCTGGCAACTGCATGATCTGCAGAAAATAACTGAACAAAATTAGGTGGATTTCCACCAATCAACTGTGGTTCTGACCAAGAAATTCCACCGTCTTGTGTGCTATAAATTCCTTCATACAAATCCGTTGCCATTCCATTTTGGGCATCGCTAAAACTCATGCTCATAATCCGGTTCGGGAAATTTTGATCCAGCATCGTCCAGCTTTGGCCGCCATCGGTAGTTTTTATGATGGTGTTTATTCCCATTGAGGATTTTCTCAGGTTCATAAAACCGGTTTGTCCGTCAACAAAAACCAGCTGGTAGTCAAAGATAAGGCCGTCTTCAAGTGTGGGACTGATTTCTGTCCAGCTTTCGCCACCATCTGTTGACTTAATCATTTTAGCGTCGAGTGCCGTCAGAAAGATGACGCCATCAGGTGAAATGCTGACGTTTGCGAAAGCGTATGGAAAGCCGGTATCTTTCAAAGTCCAGTAGAGACCGCCATCTGTAGTTTGCAAAATCTGAGGGCCACGAACGGTGGCAAAACCTTTAAGTGGTGATAAAAAATTGATGGATTCTAAAGGCTTGAGTAATTCCGTCATTTCGCAATTGGCGTCCTGCCAGGTATTTCCGCCATCTTCTGTACGCCAGATTATGGCACCGCCAAGCTTGCTGGTTCCAACAAAACCGTACTCTTCGTCCAAAAAATAAATGCTTTGCCAACTGTCGGTTCTTCCTTTTACCAATTCTGTCCAATTTTGGCCGCCATCCGTGCTTTTCATCAACATTGGACCTGTTCCGGCAGCTACTAAAACGGAAGCATTAGCTGCTGAAAAATCCATAAATCTACCAAATGGAACTTCTTTTATCTCATGGTTTTCCCATGTTTGGCCGCCGTCGTGGGTGATATACAGGCGCTTATAAGTCATCACGTAACCATCATTTTCGTTTAGAAATTTCATCTTCTCAATAGGGCTTCCGTCCGAAGGGCCAATCTCAACGTCCGTCCAGCTTTCGCCGCTGTTATCGCTGTAAAAGGTTTTAAAAACCGGCTCAGTGCTATCTTGATTCGGCATAAGGTAATGGGAAGCTATCCAAAGTTTCTCAGGGCTAATCACCGACATATCAGCTAAAATCCGGAGATGCTCTGGCAAATTGACGGCAGTCCAGTTTTCGCCTCCATCAAGTGTTTTGAAAAGTTTTGGCGGCTCTTGCAAATGATCTTTATTTCCGGCATAATAACCAACTTCAGCTGATGCAAATTCGAGTGCTTCCATATTTAATCCCGGTGGATTTAACTGATCCCAGTTGGCGCCTCCATCTGTGGTTTTAAGCATTTTACGATAAGTGCCGGCAATCCAGCCTGTGCTATCATTAATAAAGTGAGCAGCAACGAAATCACTGGTCAATTGCTTATGGCTGTAGTTCCAGGTTTCGCCACCGTCAGAGGTCATAAAAATATGGCTCCAGGCTACCACGATCCCGTGATTATTATCCCAAAAATCTACAAAACGTATTTGTACGCCTTCAACAGGAAAATCAATTTTTTCCCAGCTGTCGCCTCCATCGATGGTTCGCATTACGGTGGAATTGTTGCCCACAATAAAGCCGGTATCAGGCGATGGAAAACTCAGCGAATAAATAGAGTTAAAGGTTGGATAAGGATTTAATATCTCCCAGGATTGGGCGTGTAAAATACTGAATGATAATGTTATAAAAAGTAATGTGAGTCCAAAAAATCTTTTTAAAGCGTTCATAATTTGTAGGATTTTGGTTTGTTTTGATATGACGCAGCAAAGCGAATATTAAATATCCTGTAAAAATAAGCTAAAGGGGATGAAATTCCAAAAAAATCCTCATTTTTCAAAGCCTAATAAAAACCGTAATTTTGCACCTTCTTTTAACTACCTAACTTATCTTATGCAAAAATATCTCATAACTCTTCTCTCTATAACTGTTCTGTTTGTTGGAGGGTGCAGCCCGGCAATAAAACTGACCAAAACCCAACAGGCGAAACAGGCTTTTGATGCCGGGAAATTAGAAACATCACTGCAACTTTATGAAGAAATAATTGCTGCAGAAGAAGAAGCCGGCACTCTCACGGAAGCAAATCATTATGAAGAAGCCGGAAAAACTGCTGAAGCCCTGGGCGATATGTCAAAGGCTGAATCTTATTACAAACTGGCTATTTATTACAAAACAGCCTCCGCTGATGTGTATCAGAAATTAGCTGCGTATTATCGCCAACAGACTAATATTTCAAAAGAATCAGGTATGCTGGAGCCTTTAGTCAGCTTGTTTCCAGAAAGCAGTCAGGCCAAAGCCGAAAAGGCACGTTTATACCAAATTTATTTCGAGACCGAACAATGGGAGAAAGCTGTAGCACTATGGCCGCCAAACGCCGGTGCAGCACAAGATGAAAGCCTGCTAAACACCTATTTCACGGCCCAAAAAAAGCTGGGAAATGATGAACAATTAGACACATTATCCTCCGACCTCTTGGCCCTCAATCCCGAGAATAAAGCTGCGCTCGAATGGAAAGCCATCACACTTTATAACAAAGGCGAAAACCGCTACCAGAAAGAGATACAGGAATACGAAAACAATAAAACCAACAGCCAATACAAAATTATGCTCGCTGGCCTGGACACAGCGACAGCATACTTTAAGCAGTCGTTACAAATTTTAGAGCAGCTTTATGGCCGTGAGGCCGACAAAAGGTACGCGCTCTACATAGCCAATATATACGCCCGCTTTGGCGACGAGCCAAATGCCAAACGCTATCAAAAACTAAGTCAATAACCTTATTTACAACTATATGTCCAATAATAATTCTGAACGCACTGAAATTTCCGGCTTAGGTGAATTTGGCCTTATCGATCACCTCACACAAGGTATTGAGCTAAAAAACCCTTCCTCGCGCTATGGCGTTGGCGACGACGCTGCTGTTATAGATCAGGCCGGGCTGCAAACGCTGGTTTCCGTTGATTTGCTGGTCGAAGGCGTTCATTTCGACCTCACTTACACGCCGCTGAAACACCTGGGCTACAAAGCCGCCATTGTCAACTTTTCTGATATGGCCGCCATGAACGCCCGTCCCACGCAAATTGTGGTGGGCATCGCGCTGTCGAACCGCTTTTCGCTTGAGGCTGTTGAAGAAATTTATGCCGGCATCCGTCTGGCCTGCGAAACCTACAAGGTAGATTTGGTAGGCGGCGACACCACCAGCAGCCGCGCGGGATTATTTATCTCCGTTACCGTGATTGGCGAGGCCAAAGAAAGCGATATCTGCTACCGCAAAGGCGCGTCGGAAAACGATTTATTGTGCGTGAGTGGCGATTTAGGTGCCGCCTATATGGGCTTGCTTTTGCTCGAACGCGAAAAAGCTGTTTTTAAAGCAAACCCCAATATGCAGCCCGATTTGGACGGTTTTGATTATGTGCTTCAGCGCCAGCTAAGACCCGAAGCCAGAATTGATATAGTGGATGCTTTAAAAAATGCAGGCATAAAACCAACATCCATGATCGATATTTCCGACGGACTGGCTTCTGAGATCAAACACCTGTGCAAAGCTTCAAAGTTGGGCTGTACTATTTACGAAGATAAACTCCCGATCGACGTGATGACGGCCAGTGTTGCCGAGGAGTTTAAAATGGTTCCTTCTGTTGCTGCGCTAAATGGTGGTGAAGATTATGAGCTGCTTTTCACCGTTAAAGTTACTGATTATGAGAAAGTGAACAAAATCCCGGGAATCAGCATTATCGGCCATTTCACTGCCAATGTTAGCGAGGAGGTTATGATAACAGCCGACAACCAAAGCTTTGATATCAAAGCCCAAGGTTGGGACGCCATCAGAAATAATATTCAAAAAGACAGTTGATTTGTTAAACTTTGACGGCTAATCATTGTTATTTTATTAAAGTTTACTTTGAATCGCGAAAAGCACATACAAGACCGTCTTGCTGTAATTCCATCAAATCCGGGAGTTTACCAGTATTTTGACGAAAAGGGGACTATCATCTATATTGGCAAGGCCAAAGATTTGCGCAAGCGGGTGATGAGCTACTTTGGAAAACAACAAACCGGAAAGCTGCGGGTGCTTGTACGCCGGATTGCCGACATCAAATTCATTGTGGTAGATACTGAGTACGACGCGCTTTTGTTGGAAAATAACCTGATCAAGGAATTCCAGCCGCGCTACAATGTGTTGCTCAAAGACGATAAAAGTTTCCCATGGATTTGTATCAAAAAGGAGCATTTCCCACGTATTTTTCCTACCCGGAATGTCGTTCACGACGGCTCGGAATACTTTGGTCCATACGCTTCCGTGAAGATGATGAATACGCTGCTCGGCCTTATCAGGCAGCTTTATACGGTGCGCAGCTGCAACCTGCGGCTAAAGCCGGAATTAATTGCCCAGGGCAAATTCAAATTGTGTCTGGAGTATCATATCGGCAACTGCAAAGCACCTTGCGAAGGCTTGCAAACAGAAGAAGATTACCTGTTGATGATTAAAGAAATCCGCGAAATAATCCGTGGGAATATCCAAATGGTGATCCGGCAAATGAGAAACCAGATGATGGCTTATGCCGAGGAAATGGCCTTTGAAAAGGCGCAGCTGCTCAAAGAAAAAATTGAACTGCTCGAAAAATATCGCAGCAAGTCGGCCATCGTGAGTGCCAGCGTGCACGATGTGGATGTGTTTTCATTGCTCGACGCGGATACATCTGTTTACATAAACTATCTTAAAGTAATAGAAGGTGCTGTTGTTCAGTCGCATAGCGTAGAGCTAAAACGTAAGCTGGAAGAGTCAGCTGAAGATTTGCTTACGTTGGCCATCACCGATATCCGCAAAAGGCTTTCAAGTGATTCCAAAGAAATCATTGTGCCTTTTGAGCTTTCTTTTGTGCCCGAAGGCGCAAAAATTACCACGCCATTAAAAGGAGATAAAAAGCATCTGCTTGATCTATCGGAGCGTAACGCGAAGCATTTTAGGCTGGAAACAGAAAAACGACGTAGTCTGATAGATCCGGAGCGCCATCAAAAACGGGTTTTAAATCAGTTGATGATAGACTTGCGTCTGCCTGCACCGCCAACAATTATTGAGTGTTTCGACAATTCTAACTTTCAGGGCGATTATGCGGTGGCTGCTATGGTGCAGTTTGAAAATGCCAGACCGAATAAAAAAAATTACCGCCATTTTAACATCAAAACTGTTGAAGGCCCTGATGACTTTGCTTCGATGGAAGAAATCGTTTACCGACGCTATCATCGGCTTTTAAATGAAGAAAAACCGCTTCCACAGCTTATCGTGGTCGATGGTGGAAAAGGTCAGTTAAGTGCTGCTCTGAAATCATTGGATAAATTAGGCTTAAGGGGAAAAATTGCCATTATTGGCATTGCCGAACGGCTTGAGGAGATTTATTTTCCTGGTGACAGCACGCCATTATATATTGATAAACGATCTGAATCGCTCAAAATAATTCAACAACTGCGTGATGAAGCACATCGTTTTGGCATTACACATCACCGCAAACAATTTGAAAAAGGCGTCATAAAAACTGAACTCACCACCATCGAGGGTATTGGTGCTAATACAGCACAAAAACTAC
>Ga0265293_10014026_pt1 | contig 10264 bp, 10 predicted proteins | sample Munlanlewell138R_FD_192505 | JGI IMG/M metagenome (GOLD analysis project Ga0265293, IMG submission 192505) | Leachate microbial communities from a municipal landfill in Southern Ontario, Canada - Leachate well 138R | ecosystem: Engineered > Solid waste > Landfill > Unclassified | place: Canada...
GAAGTCTACCTCAGGAGCGCCGAAGACCAGTAAGTCTTCCTTGCCCTCCTCGTCGAACTCGTCGAGCTCAAGCGGGCGGTCGGACGGGCGGTACTCCATGGGGTACACGAACGAGGTGCGGACCTCACTCTCGACGTCGGTCAGGCAGCGCCTGCACTCGTTGACGGTGGTGCCCGTCACGGAGCCTTCCAGCACGAAGTCGTCGTCGCCCCCGGTATTGATGACCGACAGGCGCCACTTCAGCGGGCCGGCGAGCCGTAACCCATCGCGGTCGAGCAGCTCGTGGGCGGGCTCCAGCAGTCCCTCGCCGTGCACATCGAGCGGGGCGCCCGGGCTGTGCGTCAGCAGAGAAGACAGGTTGAGAGTCGCGTCACTACGAGACAGCATCCCTACAAAGTATAGGCACAGGCGGGCCCATGTCAAGGAGTTGTGATGCATAGAAACGCACGTTCCGGCCGGTAATTTCTGCCTCCCACAGGCTTCAGAGCTTGCCCCGGTCCGGGGCTATACTCACCCGCGATGCCAGAACTGCCCGAAGTGGAAACCGTGAGGCGCCAATTGGCGCCGTGGCTCACCGGCCGCACCATCGCCCGGGTGGAGCTGCTGGCCCCGCCCGGACCCAAGTACGCCGGCCTGGAGCGCGCCGCGGGCCAGAGCATAGAGAGCGTGAAAAGGCGCGGCAAGTTCCTGCTCATGCCACTGTCGGGCGGCGACGAACTGGTGGCGCACCTCGGTATGACCGGCGTGCTCACGCCCGGTGGCGTGGCGGCACCCCCGAAGCACCTGCGTGTGGCCGTTGACTTAGAGGGCGCTACGCCCAACCGGCTCGAGTTCAACGATCCCCGCCGCTTCGGCCGCTTCCTGGTGGTGAAGCGCGGTGAGTACGGCGCCCTGCCGACCCTGGCCGCGCTCGGCCCCGAGCCGCTCGACGCGGAGTTCACCGCCGAGGGCTTCCACGCGGCCCTGCGCCGCTCGCGCGTGGCTGTGAAGACGTACCTGCTGAGCCAGCGGCCCGTGGCGGGCGTGGGCAACATCTACGCCGACGAGGCGCTGTGGCGCGTGGGCCTGCACCCCATGACGCCCTCGGAGCGGGTGAAACCGAAGCAGGCGCGGCAGCTGCTGGACGCCATCCGCGACGTGCTTTCGGCGAGCATCGAGGCGCAGGGCACCACCCTCAGCGATTACCGGACCGTGTACGGCGAGAGCGGCGATTACGCCGACCGTCTGGAGGTCTACGGCCGGGCCGGCCAGGCCTGCCACCGCTGCGGCGGGCTGCTGGAGAAGATGGTGGTGGGCCAGCGCGGCACCACGTACTGCCCGGACTGCCAGAGGCGGCCCAGAGCATGAGCGGCCCCGGTACCAGCGGTCCCGTAACTAGTCTGGACCTGCAGATCCGCTTCGGCGACACCGACGCGCTGGGTCATGTTAACAACGCCGTGTACGCCAGTTACGCAGAGTTAGGCCGCATAGATTACATAGCCCGAGTCGGCCTGCCGGCCACGGGCTTCATACTCGCGCGCCTGGCCATGGACTTCCGGCGGCAGGTGAAGCTGGGCGAGCGCTGCCGCATTACCACCGAGCTGGCGCGGGTGGGTAACACCAGCATGACCATGCGGCAGGTCATGTATGCGGAAGAGGAAGTGGCGTGCGAGTACGAGGCCGTGGTCGTGTGGTTCGATTACACCACCAACCGGCCCGTACCCATCCCCGCCGAGTACCGCAATCTCATGGAAGGGTAGTCGCCCCCCACGCGGCTACGCCAGTTGGGCGCTTGCCGTCAGCGCGGGTGAGAGTCGGCCCCTCTGCGGCCTCGCCGGCGCGGTGCTCCCCGCCATCACCGGCACGGTAGGATGAAGCCGTGCTCGGACGAGGCGCATCTACGCAGCCGGGGGTAGTCGTCGTCACAGGCGCGTCCACGGGCATCGGCAGGTCTAGCGCGCTGATGCTGGCGAAGCTGGGGCACGTGGTTTATGCGGGGGTGAGGCGCGCGGAGCACGGTCAGGAACTAATGCGCGAAGCCGGCCCCGGCGCCAAGTTGCACCCGCTCATCCTCGACGTCACAGATCACGAACACGTGGCCAGCGCCGCCGAGCGGGTTAGGACCGAGCTGAACGGGTTGCCGTTCACGGGCGTGGTCAACAACGCTGGCATAGCCGTAGCGGCACCGCTGGAGTTCCTCCCGGTGGACGACCTGCGCGACCAGTTCGAGGTGAACGTCATAGGCCAAGTGGCCATGTCGCAGGCTTTCCTACCCATCCTCCGTGAGTACGAGGGGCGGCTCGTGTACGTGGGCTCGGTGTCGGGCCTCGTTGCCAGCCGGCTGCTGGGCGCCTACGCGGCGTCCAAGTTCGCTTTGGAGGCCGTGGCCGACGCGTTCCGCCGCGAACTCAAACCGCACGGTGTGGGCGTATCGCTGGTGGAGCCTGGCCGTATCGCCACTCCTATCTGGGACAAGTCCATGGAAGACGGCATGGCGCGCCTCCGGGCCATGGAGCCCGTAGCGCGCGAGTACTACGGCGGCGTGGTGGAGGAACTGGTCGACAGCGCCAAGGACGCCTCGGTGAAGGGCACGTCGCCTGACGCGGTGGCGCGGGCGGTGGTGCGGGCCCTGTCAGACAAGCGCATGCGCACGCGCTATTTCGTGGGCACCGACGCTCACATAGTGAACGTGTTGCGCCGCGTCATGCCAGACCCCATGCTCGACCGGATCGTTAGCGCCACGCGCCGCTGAGGAACGCTCAACGCCAGTTAATTTCGCCTCACCTATGCGCGCCCTCTGCGGGTGATATCTTTACCCCATCCTGCGCGAAGTTGCGCCGAACCGGCTACCGGTCGGTTGCAGCGCGCCAACCAAACAGACCGCGGCACCGGTGCGCCACCAGCACGCCGGCACGCGGCCTACGGGGGCGCATAAGCATGGCCCCACACGAGAGGTGGAGCATGAGAAGAAGCCTGATCGCGGTACTCGTTGCGGCGCTCGTGGGCGCCGCCTTCGCCCAGAGCGAGGACTCCCAGTGGGTGTGCCCCGCCGGGTTCGAGGGCCAGACCCTCAACGTCTACAACTGGGCCACTTACATAGCTGAGGACACCATCGCCAACTTCGAGGCGGCCTGCGGCGTGAACGTGGTGTACGACACCTACGCTTCAGACGACGACATGCTGGTGCGCCTGCGCCAGGGCAACCCGGGCTTCGACCTCGTGGTGCCGTCCGACGTCATCGTCACGCTGATGGTCGACGAGGGCCTCATCCTCGAGCTCGATAAGGCCAACATCCCTAACTGGGCCAACCTGGACCCCACCTTCCTCGACCTGCCCTTCGACCCCGGTAACCGCTTCAGCGCGCCGTACCAATGGGGCACCGTGGGCATCGGCTATAACGTCGAGAAGGTCGGCGAGATAAGCACTTGGGCCGAGCTCTTCGCTTACGACGGCCCCGTGGCGTGGCTGGAGGACACCACCGCTTTCATCGGCGTGGGCCTGATCATGACCGGTCACGACCCGAACGCCGAGGGCGCCGCCGCCATTCGCGAGGCCGCCGAGTTCCTGATCGATAACGGCGGCAACGTGGTCTACATCGCTAAGGACGACGGGCAGGAGATGCTCGTGCGCGGCGAGGTCGACATTGCCGTGGAGTACTCGGGCGACATCTTCCAGATCATGGACGAGTGCGAGTGCGACACGTACGCGTACGTCATCCCTGAAGAGGGCACCAACTTCTGGCTCGATAACCTCGTCATCCCCGTGGGCGCCCCCAACAAGGCGCTGGCCGAGACCTTCATCGACTACGTGCTCGACCCGCACGTGGGCGCCTCCATCGCTAACTACACCGCTTACGGCAGCCCCAACCTGGCCGCCATAGACATGGAGCTCATCGACCCCGAACTGGCGGAGGACCCTGGCATCTACCCCAGCGCCGAGACGCAGGAGCGCCTCTTCTTCGCCACGCAGTCCGCGGAACGCGAGCAGCTGCTGTTCGAAGCCTGGGACGAGATCCGCATCTTCATCGGCCGCTGAGCCCACACGCATGAGCAAGCCGGCCGTCGAGATCCGTAACCTCGTCAAGGAGTTCGTCGACGCGCGCACCAAGCAACAGGTGCGCGCCGTCGACGACGTGAGCATGGAGATAGCCGACGGCGAGTTCTTCGCGCTGCTCGGCCCCTCCGGCTGCGGCAAGACCACCACCCTGCGCGTGATAGCCGGTTTCGAGGACCCCACCTCAGGCGAGCTGCTGTTACGCGGGCAGTCCATGGAGGGCATCCCGTCCTTCCACCGGCCCGTGAACACCGTGTTCCAGGACTACGCGCTCTTCCCGCACATGACCGTCATGCAGAATGTGCAGTTCGGTCTGAAGATGGCCAAGGTGCCGGCCGCGGAGGCCAAGAAGCGGGCGGAGGAGGCGCTGGAGATGGTGCGCCTGCCGCACGTGGGCAGCCGCAAACCTAAGGCCCTCTCCGGCGGGCAGCGGCAGCGTGTCGCGCTGGCGCGCGCCCTCGTCAACCGCCCCTCCGTGCTGCTCCTCGACGAACCCTTAGGCGCGCTCGACCTGAAGCTCAGGCGCGCCATGCAGTTCGAGCTAAAGCAGCTGCAGCAGCAGGTGGGCATCACGTTCATCTACGTGACCCACGACCAGGAGGAGGCCCTCACCATGGCCGATCGCATAGCGGTCATGAACGAGGGTGAGGTCCTGCAGATCGGCCGCGCCGATCAGATCTACGAGCAGCCCACCAGCCGCTTCGTGGCCGACTTCATAGGCGAGACCAACTTCGTGGAGGGCGCGCTGGAGAGCAAGAACGGCCGCATGGGCCTCCTGCGCCTGACCAGCGGCGCCTCGCTGGAGGGCGTGCTGCGCGACCCCGATGTTGAGGTGGGCGGCCCCGCCACGCTGGCCGTGCGCCCCGAGAAGATGGAGGTGTCCGCGGTCGCTGACGACGCTGCTGCCGCCGACGCCGCGCACACCGAGCTCGCTGGCCGCGTGATCGGCGTGCACTACCTCGGCACCGACGCCCGCTACCTGGTGGACGTGGGCGGCTTCAACGTGGTGGCGCGCGTGCAGAACCAGCGGCACGGCTACGCCGGCATGCTCAGCGAGGGCACGCCCGTGCGCCTCGGCTGGCGCACCGAGGACGGCTCCATCCTCTCCTGAGCCCGTTCGGCGCCTCCTACGCATGCATGACGCCGGCGACCCACTCGAGAGGCCTAGGATGTGCACATGAAAGTACCCACACTGGAGCTTCGCGGCTCTCCGTACGAGTTCGGGCTGGCTCACGGCCGCGCGTTCCGGGGCGCCATACGCGCTTACGCGGTTGAGCGCATGCGGCTCGCCGGCGAACCGGGTTGGACCGGTCGCTCCTCCACCCGCGCCGAGGTGTTGGCCATGGCCGAGGCGTGCCTGGAGCACCACCGGCACTTCTCACCTGAACTCACCGAGGAGCTAGAGGGCATGGCCGCCGCCACCGACCTGAGCCTCGCCGAACTGATCGTGGTGGGCGGCTTCACCGACTTCGTCGACACCATGGCGGCCGGCTCACAGGTGGTGCTGGAGACCAAGGCGCTCGACGACTGCACGGCTTTCCTGGTCCCTAACGCGCGCATGCGGGGCGGCCAGGGCGCCATAGGCCAGACTTGGGACATGCATGAGGGCTCGGCCGAGCACGTGGTGCTCCTGCGCGGCAGGCCGCAGGACGCGCCCGCGTTCGATGTCTTCACCACCGCTGGCGCGGTGGGCATGATCGGCATGAACGAGGCGGGCCTCAGCGTCGGGATAACCAACCTGCTCGGCGCCAACGGCCGCGCGGGCGTGACCTGGCCGTTCGTGGTGCGCCGCATACTGCAAGAGGAGACGCTGGACGCCGCGCTGGCGGTGCTGAAAGGCGCGCATCTGGCGGGCGCGCACTACTACATGATCATGGACGCTGCCGGCAACGGCGCCCACGTGGAGGCCATGGTCAGCACGACCCACGTGCAGCGCCTGCAGGACGCGGCCCTGGCGCACACCAACCACTGCCTGTTGCCTGAGACCCGCGCCGTGGAGCGCAAGCGCGAACCCGCCTCGCAGAGAGACTCGGAGGCGCGCCTCGCGGACGCTGACCGGCTGCTCGACCGCCGGGACCTCACCATCGACGACCTGCAGGCCGTAACGGCCGACACCGCCAACATCTGCCACGTAGGTGTGGAGCCGCGCTTCGTGGGCACCTGCGGCGCCGTCATCATGCGGCCCGCCACGCGCGAGCTGTGGACGGTAGCGGGCCGACCGAGCGAGGGCGAGTACGAACGCTTCGTGGTGAGTGCTGGCTCGGGCCAGGGCGTGCCCGCTGGCGGCACCGTCGAGGTCTGAGCATGGCGGCTAACGGAACCAAGCCTAGGGTGCGCGTGGCGCCCGCCGCGCCCGAACACGCTGAAGCGCTGGAGGAGTTGCAGCGCACCGTGTTCCCCAACCTGGCCGACCACGAGCTCATGAAGGCCGCGCACTTCCGCCAGCATCAGGACGTCTTTCCCGAGGGCGAGTTCGTGGCCCTGGCCGCCGACGCGCCAGACGGCACGCCGTTGCCCGAGGAGCGAGTGGTGGGCCTGGGCTCCGGGTTCCTCGTGCGCTTCGACCTCTCCAACCCGGACCACTCCTTCAACGAGATGATCGCGGGCGGCACGTACGCCAACCACGACCCTGAGGGCGACTGGTACTACGGCGCCGACATCAGCGTGCACCCCGACTACCGCGGTCTCGGGCTGGGCCGCGAACTGTACGACGCGCGTAAGGCGCTGGTGCGGCGGCTCGGTAAGCGCGGCATCGTGGCGGGCGGCCAGCTGCCGGGCTACCCGCAGTACCGGGAGCGCATGAGCCTGGCCGAGTACGTGGAGCGGGTGGAAGCCGGCGAGCTAACCGACCCCACGCTGACGTTCCAGTTGAGTAACGGCTTCGAGGTTTACGGCCTCATAAAGGGTTACATCGAGGACGCCTATACCGACGACTGGGCCAGCCTCATCGTCTGGTTCAACCCTGACCTGATCTTCCCTGACATCTGAGCATGCCCGCCGAGGCGCCGGAACAGCCGCCCGAACAGCCAGATGGACGGCCGCGCGCTTGGCCGGCCAAACTGCCGCCCGGCTACTCCGCGCGGCCCGCCACTCTGGCGGACGCCGCGGCCGTGGCCGCGGTCATAGCCGCCGACCAGGCGCAACACATGGGCAAGGGGGAGACCACCGCCGCGCACGTGCTGGCCGACTGGGGCGGTGCTGACCTTGCCGAGGAGAGCCTCGTCATTGAGGACCCCGCTGGCCGCGTGGTGGCCGCCGCCGACTTTGTGCTCAGCCGTGCCGAGCTGGTCCTGGCTTACGGCTACGTGCACCCGGAGTTCACGGGGCGGGGCATAGGTACCTGCCTGATCAGTTTCTTCGAGGGAAAGGCAGCGCGCCTGAGCGCAACGCCTGCCCGCGTGCGTCACTACCTGCCCGAGCGGAACGGCCCCGCCGCCGCTCTCCTCACGACCAACGGTTACCAACTGGTGCGGGCCGTGCTGCGCATGGAGCGCGAGCTGGCGGAGCCCCCACCCGCCCCCGCCTGGCCGGCGGACGTGAGCGTACGCGCCTACCGGGGTGAGGTCGACGAACCCACCGTCTATGAGGCGTTCGAGCTTGGCTCCACTGGCATGTGGGGACGGCCCGGTAACGACTTGAAGCAGTGGACGGCACGCGCGTTCACCTACGACCCGACGCTGTTCCGCATTGCGCAGAGCAGCGGGAGCATAGTGGGCTTGGCCATCTCGGAGGTGCCGGCTCCTGACGACCCGGCAGCGAACGGCCACGTGCAGAGCCTGCGCGTGGTGCCCGAGTGGCGCCGGCGCGGCCTGGGCGGGGCGCTCCTGGCAGACGCTTTGTGGCTCCTCCACGGCCGCGGTGCCAGGTCCGTGCATCTCACCGTCGACTCGGAGTCACCCTCGGGTGCGCCGCGCCTCTACCTGGCGGCAGGTATGCGGGTCACGGCGCGCTACCTCGTGTACGAACGGCAGCCGGCACCAGCCACCCCATGAAGCCCGTGGATCCCCTGGCACCCCATGAAGCCCCAGAACTCCATGAACTCCCAAAGCTGGCCGATCCTGAACCGGCGGCTTGTGTACCAACACCATCACCCGGCCCACCCGCGGCAGCCAGAACCGCTCTAACCTCATAGCAGGCGGTTAAACGATTAACCGCTCCTTCCTGCGGGAGGCGGATATGGCGAGCATGAAAGACGTCGCCAGGGAGGCCGGGGTCTCCGTGGCCACCGTTTCACACGTTCTGCGCGGCACCAAGCATGTCAGTGCCGAGCTGACCGAACGTGTTCGCGCCGCCGCCTTAGCCCTCGGCTATGTGCCGAACCTGCAGGCCAGCGCCCTTCGCACGGGCCGCACGCAAACGTTGGGCGTTCTGCTCCCCGACCTCGCCAATCCTTTCTTCGTGGCCCTGCTGCACGCGCTGGCGCCAGCCGCCCGCGCGGCCGGCAAGGTGCTCATGGTTTACGACGCCGAGAACGACGCCGCTCTCGAACTGGCGGGCCTGCAGCGCATGGCCGCCGGGCAGGTCGACGGCATCATTTGGGTGCCTGTCGACGTTGACGCCCCGCACGTGGCAGGGCGCTCCACGCCGGAGCTGCCGGTGGTGACCATCGACCGCCCGGTTCCGGACACGGACGCCGTGGTGGCCGACCACGTGGCAGGCGGGCGGCTCCTGGCAGAGCACTTAGCGGGTCTAGGTCACAACCGCGTAGCGCTGCTTTCCGGGCCCGAAGAGCTACCTAGCTCCCGAGGCCGGCGTCGCGGTTTCATCGAGGCTTTCGCGCCACTTACGCCCGTGTGGGAATCGCATACGGGTTTCTCGCACGAGCTATCCGCCGAGGCCAGGGCGCTACTGGACGGCGGGAACTACGACGCCGTGGTGTGCGCTAACGACATGGTCGCCTCGGGCGTCATGCGCTACCTGACGGAGCGGGGCCTGTCCGTACCGAACGACGTGTCGGTGGTCGGCTTCGACGACGTAGCCTGGGCCTCCCTCATGCAGCCGGCACTCACCACCGTCAGGCAGCCGCTGGCGGCCATGGGCGCCGCCGCAGTGCGGTTACTGCTGGAACGATTAGGCGACCCGCAGCGCGCCACCCGCCGGGTGGTCATGCCTGTCGAGCTCGTGGAACGGGGCTCCACCGCGCCCCCAGATCTGGTCACCTGGCCGGGTGAGGCCACCGAGATGGCTCTACTTGGCAGGGAGGAGCGTAATTAGCGTGGCAGAACAGGGCCGCACCCCCCAACCGGGCGCCCGTGAGCCCGGCGCGCCCGTCATAACCGTGGTAGGCAGCGTGAACATGGACCTGGTGGTGGGCGTGCCGCGCCACCCCGCCCCCGGTGAGACCCTGATTGGGAGCGATTACGTGACGCACCCTGGCGGCAAGGGCGCCAACCAGGCCGTGGCGGCGGCGCGGCTCGGCGCCGAGGTGCGTTTCGTGGGCCGCGTCGGTAGCGACGCGTTCGGCGCGGAGCTAAGAGAGTCGCTCGAGGCGGACGCCGTGGACGTGGCGCACTTGGGCGTCAGCAAAGGCTCGAGCGGCGTGGCTTTCATTCAGGTCGACGAACGCGGGCAGAACAGCATCGTCGTCTCGCCCGGCGCCAACTTCGCTGTCACCACCGCCGACTTATCCGACGAGGCCTTCGACGGCGCCGCGGCGCTCATACTGCAACTGGAAGTGCCGCTGGAGGTCGTGCTGGCCGCCGCGCGCAAAGCGCGCCTGCAGGGCATGGCCGTGATCCTCAACCTGGCGCCCGCCGAGCGGCTCAGTAGGGTGCAACTGCAGGACGTTACGCACCTGCTGGTGAACGAGTACGAGGCAGGCCTGCTGCTGGGCACCCCGTCCTTCACGGTCAGCGCGGACGCTGAGGCCGCCGCCAAGCGCCTGCTTGAGCTGGCGCCCCACGTGGTCATCACCCTCGGCGAGCGGGGCGCCGCGTGGGCGTGCCGTGACGATGAGGGTCAGGTCACTTCGGGTAGCGAGGAAGCGTTTAGCGTCAAGGCGGTCGACACAACCGCAGCGGGCGACTCCTTCACCGGGGCGTTCGCTCTGGCGGTGGCGCGCTCCCACGGCGCGGACGACGACCCGGTCACGCGCACGCAGGAAGCAGTGCGCTTCGCCAGCGCCGCCGGCGCCCTGGCCGTTACCCGCCACGGCGCGCAGCCGAGCCTGCCGCGCCTGCAGGAAGTGGAGCGGCTGCTGGCGGGGGTGCAGGCATGAGCCCCGCCGCCACGC
>Ga0265293_10014027_pt1 | contig 10263 bp, 3 predicted proteins | sample Munlanlewell138R_FD_192505 | JGI IMG/M metagenome (GOLD analysis project Ga0265293, IMG submission 192505) | Leachate microbial communities from a municipal landfill in Southern Ontario, Canada - Leachate well 138R | ecosystem: Engineered > Solid waste > Landfill > Unclassified | place: Canada...
TGACAAACAATATGAAGCATTGCAAGAGCAATATGAATTGCAACAAGAGCAAAGAGATATTGAAATTCAAATAAGAGAAGAATTAATTAATCAACAAAAGCTTAATGGACATTATTGGAGATTGGTAGATCAATCAATAAAAGATGGTCCGACAGCTATTGAAAATATATTAACTAATACTAATGACTATTTACAAATGGATCCATTAGCCAAGAGTACAAAATTAGATGAGTGGAAAAATCAGTTAACTATATTGATGAATGCATATAATGAGGGTTTAAAAACTATAAAAGACAGTGTAGTTGAAGCTATACTTGCCGGACTTAAGGGAATAACAATTGGCGGTGGTAATGGTAACAATAGTGGTGATCGTGATGGCGGTAGTAGTGGTAATGAAAAAACCCCTGAAGAAAATCTCCAAAGAACTTATCAATTAATTGTAAAAGCAAGTAACCCTAAATCATTAACAAAAAGTGAAATTTCAGAATTGCAAACTTTATTGAATAAAAATCCACTTTTAAAAACAAAATTGGATATTGATGGAAGTTTTGGGCCACTTACCCGTGCTGCTACTGAACTTTGGTGGAACCAATATTTAGAAAAAGCGCGTTATCGAAGTTCAAATACCAATTGGCTAGCTCAACAAATGGGTTTCTCAAAAGGAGGTCTTGTTGACTATACTGGACCAGCACAAGTTCATGGATCAAAAACCAACCCTGAGGCATTCCTCAATTCAGATCAAACAAGAATTTTCGCTGGTTTAAGAGATTTCTTAGAACACTCAATGAATTATGGTTTTGGTGGTCAAACATCTAATAATGAATCAATAACTGTTGGAGATATTACAGTAAATCTAGCAAATAGAGTAAACTCATCTGAGATAGAAATTGGTAAGCTAGTGCGTAAAGAAATAATGGATGCTCTTAAGAATAGATCAACAATATCTATTCCTAAGGCGAGATAAAGGAGGATAAATAAATGATTAGTAATTTAGATTATACAGCAGACACAGACTATGAATTTATTGGATTTATTTTTGACAACAGGCATTGCAGTGAGTTCAAACTCACTGTAGTGTCGCCTTCGGGCATGAATTCTCAATCACTGTTCGCTGATTTTGAAGACAAAATTGTTGAAGTTAGTGGTAAAGATGGTGCTTATTATTTTGGAACAAAAATAAAAACAAAACCAATTTCAATTTCTTTGGCATTTGATAATTTAACTAGTGCAGATAAAAGAGCAATAATTACTTGGCTAACTCCCAACAATGTTGCAAAAATTATTTTTGATGAGGCGCCATATAAATACTATTGGGTAAAAGTCGCTAGACCTCCAATATTTTCATTTGTTCCTTTTGAAGAAGATATAACAAATGGAAAGCAACATATATTTAAAGGAACACTAACTATTGACTTCATTGCTGTTGACCCTTATGGTTATTCTGACTATGCTTTAACTAGTGAAGTTCCTATATTTAGTGGAAACATATCAAATTGGGCAACAAACAAACCCTATAATAGCACAAATATTCCTGGTTGGTTGGGAGAAAGTGGATTACATAGTGCGGCACCTGGAGCATCAGACCCCAACTATCCTCTTCCTACTCCAAAACCAAATAGTTCTACTGGCTATACTTCTGCTACTGGAATATTAACTCCAAATTTCTATAATGGTGGCGATGCCGCAGACCCAATCTATTTTAAATTTACTGTAGGAGTTTTTGATATTGATGCAGATCCAATACAGTTTAAAAATACTACGCAAGATCCTGATGAAGTTTTTGAATTGAAATCATTAAATAACTTAACTGCTCTTTCAGAGCAAACAGCAGGAACTTGGACAATTACTTGTGATCCATCCAAATGTTTGGTTAGTGCAATAGCAAATAGTGGAACAACCATATATAATTTAGGTTCGTTGCATAATGGAACATTTTTGAAAGCATACCCTGGGAACAACACTTTAACTATAAATAAAACTATTACCAATTTAACCTTAAAATATAAATACAAATACTGGTAAGGAGGTGTTATCATGCCAGACAATATTTTCAATTACGAACTATCACTTTGGGAGCATAATGACACTTTCTTAGGTTTGCTTCATGGGCAAGAACAATTTGATGGGCAAGCATATAATGTAAAATTAAAAAGAAAAGTAAATGGAACTCAAGAATTAAATTTTGATATTCCACTATATATTTACAGCGTGACTGAAGGTGATTTTGTTGAAAATCACCTTTGGTCTCAAATAATTAATGAAAAAAAGATTAGATTAATAAAAAATAAAAAAGAAGAAAATGAAAAAATTTATGATTTTGTTATCAAAAATTTTATTGAAAATAGAGAAGAAGATGCTATTATTGCTTCTGTTGTTTGTGAAAGTTTTTTTGTTTATGAATTAAATAAGTTGGGATATAGAGCTACATTTAACCAAGATTTTCTTTTTTCTAAATATCCTGATGATACATATAACCTTGAATTTTGGGTAAATTTAGTTTTACCTTTCACTAGAAATGATAGTAGTGGTGGTTGGCAAGCAACAGTTCCAACTCTTTATGAAGATACTCAAATTATTGATTATGAGTTAAACGATGAGGTTTGGGAAGCAGTAGAAACTAGTACTCCAATTGAAAAAGTAAGAATAATTAATATTGAAAAAAGTAATGTTTTTAATATAATTCAAGAGCTTGCTGAAAAATTTCAAGTTTGGCCAATTTTCACTTATACCTATGATGATTTTTATCAAGTAACAGGTAAAAATATAAGCTTTGTTGAAGAAGTAGTAGAAGAATCAGATTATCACTTTTCTTATGGTTTGAATTTAAATAAAGTTAAAAGAGAAATAGATACTAATGAAATTGTTAGTAAAATGTATGTTTCTAGAATTGAAAGTGAATATGAAGATGATGGTTTTATAAATATTGATGATGCAAAACCTAATTTTATGATGGAAAATTTTCTTTATAATTTTGACTATTATGAAGAAATTGGACTTTTTTCAGAAACTCAAAAAAATAACTTAGAAATCTTAAAAGCAAATTTAAGAGCTTATAATTTAGAATTGAGAAGTAAACAAGCTGAACTAATAAATATTAAAACTTTAGAGTCAGATTTAATTGGAGAAATTGATTTTTTAACTTTTCAAAAAATTGGCGCAACTGAAACTAAAAATGATTATATAAATAGACAATCAGAAATGTCAACCTCTTTAAAAAATACAACAGCTTTTTATAAAACACCTTTTAAAAATTCTAATAATAGGTGGGAAATTGATTTATCTTATGCTCAAGGAATAATTAGTGGAAGTTTTAGTAATTTTAGAAACGCAGCGGGAAATTCTTTTTTACCTACTTTTTATTATGAATATAAAGATAAATACGACCCAAAAACAATTACTGGGATATCTTTTTTAACTAATCCCGGAACTATTTCTTTTGAATTTAATTACAATCCTTATAATTATTATACAAAATTAATAGCTTGGCAAACAGGAATTATAAATCAAACTACTGAATTGCTATCTTTAAAAGAAAATGAATTAGGCACTTTAAAAGGCTCAATCAGTACTTTAGAAAGTGATATTGAAACCATTAAAAATAATAAAAATTCAATAATTGATACTTTTGAATCAGCAAATTCTACAATTATTAAAGAAGGAGAATGGCAAAATACAGACTATGAGGTAATTACTAATTCTATCTCAAATGAAGATGTGAGTATAACATACACTCCAACTTCTGGAAATTACTACTATACAATTAGTAATATTAATGAAATTGATATTGACTCAATAGAAGTTTGGGCAACAGACAATTTTACTGGATATTGTTATTCAAGATATTTAGATTATGATATTGCTTTTGGAACTCGTTCTGGAACTAATGCTTTATTATTGAAAATAGTTTCAGGTGGTCAATTAGAAACAGGTTCGCACCCAAACATTTATATGAAATATAAATTAAAAGGGGAAAATTCTTTTTACAATGATAGTAAAACTTTAATTTATGGTTCTTGTATAGAGTGGACAGAAAGAAAATTCTCTTTTACAGACCAGAATTTATTGCCCTTATCTTTAGAAATTTTTAGTGAATATGATTCAGAAGAGTCTGAAAATAATGTTTTGTTAATAGAAGGAGTTGACTTTAATGTTTCTACTTCTTATAACTCAACAACAGCTCAAGTTGTCACCACAATTACTTTAAAAACTACAAATAATGCTCAACATTTTTCTACCTACCCATTAGTACGATATGAAAAAAACGACTCTATAAATAGATACTACTATGACGCAGTTGAAGTTTTGGAAAGATCTGCTTGGCCAAAAGTAAGTTATGAAATAGACGTTATTGATTTGTCCTCTCTTGTTGGTTTTGAAAGCTTTATTCCAAAAGAAGGTCAAAAAGTTTTCATTACGGATAGGCCTTTAAAAATTGTTAATATGTCTGGTTTTATTTCTGAGATTGAAGAAGACCTAGATAGCTCAAAAGACAATAAAATTACTATTAGCAATTACAAGGAAAGATTTGAAGATTTATTTCAAAGAATTGTCGCTTCTACTCAAAGTGTTCAAAGAAGAGAAAATAGTTTTGACATCGCCGCCGAAGCACTAACTCCTACAAAAACTATTAATAGTGACTTTTTTCAAAATACTCTCAATCAAAACTATATAACTATAGGAACTAGTTTAAGAAACTCAGTTCTTTGGAATGAAAATGGGATTAGTGTAACCGATTTATCTGGAATCTCCCCAGTCTCTGGAATGGTAAGGATAAATGGTAAAGGTGTTTTTCTTTCTAATAGTATGAATGGTAGTGTTAGAGAATGGACTACTGGAATAACCGCTGAAGGAATAAATGCCTCTGCAATGACACTTGGAAGATTGGATGTTAAAAAAGTAAATATTTGGAACTCTAATCAAATTCGTTTTAGTTGGATTGCTGAAGGATTGTTTGCTTATGGGGTTGATGACACAGGAGCAACAGATTTTGATACTTATGTTCGTTATAATGACCAAGGGCTTATTTTTAAAAGAAGTTCTAGCTCTAATCCAGAACTTGCACTTACTTGGGAAGGATTGGATATTCAAGGACAAGACGGTTCTATTAAACTTACTTCAGATTATGGTTTACAAGTATTTGATAATTCTTCACAAGAAAGAATACAAATTGGTAAACTATCAACTACTGATACTTATGGTATGCGTTTGAGAGACAAAGATGACGCAATAACCTTAGAAACAGACAGTGACGGTAAACTCTGGTTAAAAGACAAATTAACTATTGGAACCTCAACTTCTACAGTTGGCCTTTATGGAGGAGGCACTACTGGAACAGACATAGCAATATGGGCAGGAAATACAGCTTCTACATCTGCTCCTTTTAAAGTAAACTATGATGGAGACTTAGTTGCTACAAGTGCTACAATAGAGGGAAACATTACTGCTGAGGATGGCTCAATAGGTGGTTGGGAAATTTCAACCGATGGGCTAAGCAATGGAACAACAAATGAAACTGCAAAGGGTATGTTAAGTGGAGACACAATTGCTTTTTATGCTGGTCATTTGACTCCTTCAAGTGCTCCTTTTAAAGTGACACAATCAGGAGTTTTAAATGCTACTGGAGCAACAATTAGTGGGACAATTAATGCAACAGCGGGCAATTTTCTTAATACAATCACTATTGGTAGTCATGCTACAAAATTAAATATTAGTGGGACAAGCAGTACAACAACAACTGCTATTTATTCCACTGGAGCTGCTTTTGGAACTAGTGGAATATGGCTTGATGCTTCTGGAAGATTTAGTTTAGGAAGTGGTTTAACCTACAGTGGAGGAAATTTAGGAATCACTGGAACAATCGTTGGTTCGGAATTTAAAACAGCGACTAATACTGGAGATGGTTCAACAGCAGGTGTAATTATTGATGCTACTTCGGCAAGATTTTTTAACAATTCAAGCGATGTGCCAGTAACAACTATTTCTACTTCAGATGGGACTCTTTCAGGAACTAATGTTAATTTGAGTGGAACTATTTCATCCACTGTTTTTCAAAGTGGAGTCACTGGTTGGCAAATTAACAGTAATGGCAATGCTGAATTTGAAAACATTACCGCTCGTGGTTCATTAAAATCTACAGTCTTTGTTTATGATGAGGTTAATGCGCAGGGTGGCACTCTAATGGTTGCTGAATCAGGTGTTTTACTTGAGGATGTAACTAAAGCAGATGAAGCCACTGATTTAGTTTTCAAAATTAAAAACACTTATTTAAACCAACCTTATTTATTTGAAGTTGGCGACACTTTGAAAATTCAAACATATATTAGTGCGACACAACAAATAATATTGTGGTTGAAAGTGATGAATCAGAACAGTAACACTGGTGAATTTTCTGAATATACTGCAAATATTTTGAGTAGCACGCCAACAACCTCCTTCAATATTCCTGCCGGAACAGCGATCATTAACTATGGCACAGATGGAAGTGGGCACATAATTTTAAAAGGCGATGACTTGACTTATGGCCCTTATCTTGATATAATAGTAAATGAGGGTTCTAATATTCATTTGCCAACCACTCAGGAAGTAAAAACTAGAGTTGGTAATTTAAGTGGTATTACAGACAGCTTGTTTGGAGGCCAATTAGAGGGATATGGTTTATATTCTCAAAATGCTTATCTAACTGGCTCTTTAGTGCTACCAAATGCGGGTATTACCAATGATAATTCTGCGGTACTTGAAAAAGACAATATTAGAATTTGGGCGGGAGCAAACTATCTTAATAGAAACGATGCTCCTCTTAGGATTTATCAAGATGGCAGAATGATTTTTAAAGATAGTTTGGGGAACAATGTTTTAGAACTTAACCCAGAAACTGGTTTTACTCTTGGTCCAAATCAAGTAATTACTTGGAGCAATATTAGTGATCCCCCAACTATTCCAGACAGTTATGAAGTAATCATTACTGGAAACCACATTTTTCCTGGAGAAACCGAAACTACATTGTCTGTAAAAATTTATAAAAATGGAGAAGATATTACTTCTAGTATAGATGGAACATCTTTAACTTGGAAAATAAATGAAACAACAATAGTTTCTACAGACCCAACTAATAAAACATTAACTATTACAGAAGATAATATACATCAAGTGGGCAATATTTCTTGCTCATATGCTTGGTAGTAAAAGGAGGAAAATATGGCTATGGCAACAGGGCAAATTACAATTATAGACCTTAACGATGCTGTTAATTTACAGGGGTATTTATCAAGTACGCAACCAAAAATACAGTTTTTAAATACCACTGGAACAACATATAACCCAAACTGGGTTTCAACTAATAACACAATTCAAGCTGAATTATACAAAATGGGAGAAGCAAATAATATTATCACTGCTTCACAAGTAAAAACAATTAAATGGTTTAAAAATGATATTGAAATTACTGTTAGTGGTGGTGGAATTACTTTAAACCCCTCTGGAACTGGCAATGGGTTGAATACATCAATTACAATTACTCAAAACATTTTAACTGCTCTTAACCCAGCAATTAAGTTTACTTGTCAAATTACATATTCACCAAGCGCAGCGTTTGATCTTACACCTATTAAAATCACTCTCGACATTGATTTTGGTTTAACTAGGCAGGGTGAAGCTGGTGCAGACGCACAAATAATCACTTTAAGCTCTACTGGACAGGTTTTTAAAGTCCCAGAATCGGGAAGCATTACTCCTTCAACAATTACAGTTACGGGTTCTGCCCAAAATACCTCAATTAGTCTTTGGCAATATAGTGTGAATGGAGGCTCTTTTAGTACAACTGTTCCCTCTGGAGTCAGTAGGACTGGGAACACCATAACAATAACTGGAAGCACCATGACTGCAAACACAATTGCAGTAAAAATGGGAAATGGCTCTGGAGTTGAAGACGTTTTATCTATTGCCAAATTGGTAGATGGCGCATCAGCTCCAGTCGCAGTTTTAAGCAATGAATCTCATAGTTTTTTAGCTAATGTGAGTGGGTCAGTTTCTCCCACCACTGTAGAAATTGATGTTTATGGTTACTTAGGTTCTACTCAAGTTGCAACTACTTTAGGCGCAGCGACAGGTTTACCAACAGGAATGACCGCTACTATTTCAGGCTCAGGGACTACTAGTGCAAAATACACCATTACTGTTGCCTCTGCATCAACTTTTGGTGGGGTTAATTCTGGAACAGTCACTTTGCCAATCACGGTTAATGGACAAACATTTAATAAAGTTTTTTCATGGGCTAAAAGTTTAACAGGTGCAACTGGTGCATCTGGTGCGACTGCAAAAACAATCTCTTTAAATGGTCCGCAGGTTTTTAGTTATAATACTTCAGGCACTTTAATTGGTCCTTCTTCAATAACATTGTCTGTTTCAAAGCAAAATGTTTCATCTGCTTCTTATACTTGGACTTATGGAGTTGATGGAGCTAGTCCTACAACATCTTTAACAGCATCCGCTGGTGCAGTTGTTTTTGGAACTGATAGTGTTCAAATTTATCCTACTGCCAGTATTTGGGGAACAGGCAAATCATTAACTATCAAAGCAGTTTCTTCTGAAGGAGCGTCAATCCTTGATACTTTTACAATTTTTAAGGTGCGAGATGGTGCAAAAGGAGATACTGGCGAGGAAGGATTAGATGCCCTAACCCTCATTCTCTCCAATACTAATCACACTGTTCCAGTTGACGAAAATGGAAATGTAACTTACACAGGCTCAGGTACAACAATTAGACTTTTTGAAGGAGCAAATGAATTAACTTACCAAACTGGAACCACTAATGGAACATGGTCTGCTACAAGAGCGGTTACTAGTGGCACTCTGACTGCTGGAGTAATTTCAGACTCAGGCACTTATGCTACAGTAGCAAATCATAGTTCAATGAATACTGATTCTGCTGTGATTACATACACAATTACAGGTAAGCGCGCGACCGGAGAAATAATTTCTTTAACGGCTACACAAGCACTTTCTAAAGCAAAATCAGGTATTTCAGCAGTAACTCCATCAGTCTGGACACCAGATGGTACAGTATTTAAAAATGCTAATGCAACAGATGAAATCACTTTGCAAATGGATCTATACAAACTAGGTTCAGTTCTCTCTAGTGGAGTTACTTATCAATGGTACAAAGGTCCTGCTTCAACAGCAATTAGTGGCGCAACAAGTAAAACTTATGATGTTGTAGCCTCTTCTGTTGATAGTATGGAGGTTTTTAAGTGTATTGCTACATACAATGGTAATCAGTATTCTGATACAATTACCATTATAGATATTACTGATCCATATCAAGTAGAAGTTTATTCCTCAAATGGAAATATTTTTAAAAACGCGGTTGGAAACACAACTTTAACAGCAATTGTCCGTAGAAATGGAGTCGTTGTCGATCCATCAGGCGCAACCCTACAATATGCTTGGCATAAAAATGATAAAGACGGTAACCCAGAAGAAATTGTGGGAAAAGAAACAGCCCTTGCTGGAATTACTTTTACTCAAAGTGTAGCTGGAACAACAGGAACTATTTCGGGAACAAATGCCAACTTCACAATTGGTAAGTTTTATGTTTTTGGAAGTGAAATTTACGCAAGAAGAGTTATTGGAATTAATGGAACGACAGTTACTTTAGACGAAGCGACAACTATTGCTTTAGGAAGTAGCTTATCAATCTACCCAATTACAAGTAATAAAGAAATTTCAGTTGACTCTACTGATATTGATGAAAAAGCAACTTACTTTGTAGATGTGGGTGAATAGGGGGTGAGTAATTAATGGCAAGAGGACAAATAACAATAACTGAAGTCCAAGATGGCGCCGCAGGAACAAATGGAACAGATGGTAAAACATATATCGGTGTGATTAATGGTGGAGTGCGCTCTATTACTTTTGATGCCAATGGAAGTAATCCTACTCCAACACAAAGTGCATTTAGTTGTCAATTATATCAAGATGGTAGTTTGGTTACTCCGGAAACTTATGCTTGGTCTGCAAGTGGTCATTTGAGTGGAACTTCTAGTAATCCAACATTTACTCCAACTTGTTCTGGGACATTTGATGCTTCTAATAATGACACTGTTTCATTGTCTTTAACTTATAGTGGACAAACTATAAAAATGACTATCCCAATTGCGGCAACAAAAATTGGGAATACTGGTGCCGCTGGAGTAGATGCCAATTTACTTCCTTGGATTTCAGCTTGGAATAATGATGCACCAGCTGTAAATAATATTGGAAACAATT
>Ga0265293_10014030_pt1 | contig 10262 bp, 10 predicted proteins | sample Munlanlewell138R_FD_192505 | JGI IMG/M metagenome (GOLD analysis project Ga0265293, IMG submission 192505) | Leachate microbial communities from a municipal landfill in Southern Ontario, Canada - Leachate well 138R | ecosystem: Engineered > Solid waste > Landfill > Unclassified | place: Canada...
AAAGCAGGTAAAAAGAATAAGATAAAGATTTTCTCCGCCGGCATTGACCATCCAGTTTGTAACGCCCATTGCTACGCCAGTCTTAAGCAGCCCTACGAGTATAAAGCCCATCCCGAGAAAGATTGCGGCAGCATAGTTAATGAGACTTGCCGTTTGAACCAGGCCAGCTTCAGCTTGCTGGAGAACGTTTGTTAATAGTGTTCCAAGAGAAGGTCTCTGCTGTACCGGACCAATGGCAAAAATTTTAACTACTCCTTGGAGGGTCTTAAGAAATAACACCAGTCCCGCCGCATATATTGGAGTAATAGCTCCCCAGCGCATATACACCATGCCAAATACAAGTAATGCCAGCCCTGCAATGTAATACCAGCCTTCCCCAAGAACCTGCTGCCAATTTGGAATGTTTTCAGGGGGAATTGGTTTAAGTTTATGGCGGGCAGCATAACCATCCACCTGAACAAGTAATCCAAGATAAAACAATGAAGAGGGGATAAGTGTGGCCAGAATCACGTCAGCGTAATCTATACCGAACATGACCACCATTAAAAATACCAGGCCGCCTAATACAGGTGGTACGGTATCACAGCCTGAAGAGGCGCAGGCTTCTACAGCAGCTGCATATTCGGGCTCATACCCAGCCTCTTTCATGGTTGGAATGGTGAATGAACCGGTGCCTGCAATGTTGGCCACAGGGCTGCCAGTAATAGTGCCGAATAATGCGCTGGCAACTACGGCGGCTTTTGCCTGGCCCCCCCTCACCTTTCCCATCAAAGAGGTAGCGAGGCGCATGAAAAAGTTGCCCCCGCCCATGCCCATCACCAGGCCGGCAAATAGGAAAAATCCCAAGATTGTATCACCGAGCAGGCGCCCGGGCGTACCCAGCATTCCGTCTGACCCGAAAGCAAAAGAGCCGATCACTTCTTTGAAAGGAATCGCAACCCCATAGAAAACTCCTCCCAGGTTATTAGCTAACCAGGGGTGTGAAGCTACCAGCGGGTAGATTATTCCTACCAGCAGCAGGGCAGCATATCCCCACCCGCCGACTCTTCTTCCGGCTTCTATGGCAAGTAAACCCAGGATTATTGCTGAACCAAGTACCCACCCATTTGGAGGTACGTCCCAGTCGTGGTAATCAATTTCCCTGGCGTTTGCAATAAACATGATGATTATCCCAAACAGGATGATCGCCATGGCGTAGTCATACCATGGAGTTGCTTTCCGGCCTTGTTTACGGGTTGCGCCAAGTCCTATAAAAATGTTCAGCCCCAGCAGGGCATATATCAGGTAATAATAAATTATGCCGGATAGCACATGGCTAAAAACCGGTATCGAGAACCAGTGAAGGATAAATAGGGTAACTGCCAGAATTGGGATTGCTAGGTAAACTGCTTTAACCGGTGCTGGGAGCAGGCTGTATCGGGATAGTCTGCAACGAGGAGAAGCCCCTTCCCGGTTTGAAGCAGAGGAACTTTCAGTTGGTGGTGCTGGGTATTTTAGGCTAACGCTGGGATTCATTTTTGCGGTGCGCTTTATATATTTATCCGACCGGTTTTTTTAAGCTGCCTGGCTGATAGATGCAATAAGGTTCAGCTTCGAGGTAATCTCCGGTTGCTTCATAGGCGCGGGCACGACAACCTCCGCACAATCTCTTAAACTCACAGATGCCGCATTTTCCCTTGAGATTTTCGATGTTTCGCAGCTCGTTAAACAAAGGCGAATCGTTCCATACCTTGGCGAAGTTTTGCTCACGTATGTTGCCCGCGGATACATCAAAGTAGCCGCAGCCTTGTACTTGTCCAACATGAGAAATAAAACAAAAACCTGTTCCGGCCATGCATCCCCGGGTGTTGCTATTAAACCCCCTTTGTGATGAGGGAAATCCTCTCGGGTGGCTGTGCGCACTGGTCGAACAAATTCCGCATTCGCGCATTATTCGCTGGTAATGAGGTGCATCGGTCGGTTTAAAAAACAGCCGGTTCCCCAACTCCTTTTGTTTTTTACAGATCCAGCGCAGGACATCTTCGTATTCTGCCGGAGCGAGTTCCTGCTCGGCAAGCCCTTTGCCGCGCCCGGTAGGGACCAACAGGAAGGGGTGGAAAGCAGCAACTTTAAGCTCAAGAGCCATATCAACCAGTTGGGGTAGGTATTTGGAATTAAGGCGTGTAATCGTACTATTTATCTGCACTTCTATACCTGCGTTGTGGGCGTTTTGAATCCGTTCCAGGGCTTCATCAAAAGAACCTTTTTTGCCACGAAACTCGTCCTGCAAATCTGCAGTAGGGAAATCAATACTTATACTTATGCGAGAAACTGGTATCTCTTTTATGCACTGCGCGGTCTTGACGTTTATCAGGGTTCCGTTGGTTCCAACGACCACCCGGAATCCCTTTGAATTGGCGTACCTGCCGATATCATAGATATCTTCCCTCATCAGAGGTTCGCCGCCGGTGAGAATCAGTATGGGTTTTGCAACTTCAGATATTTGGTCAACAAGCCTGAAACATTCCTGGGTTGATAATTCACCAGTGTATTCTTCATCCATGGCTGCAGCCCGGCAATGAGCACAGAATAGGTTGCAGCGGCGTGTTATCTCCCAGGCTACCAGCTTCAAATCAGGCGCAACCAGGCCTGTGGCTTTGCGTTTTGCCGTGTCTTCCAAGCTTTACTCCATCTAAACCGGTTGTATATCTTGGCTTACCAAGCTGATACATAGACGTAAAGCTATTAAAACAGGCTTATCGGCAAGGCAGGAAATAGACGCCGGTTGGTAAAAATCTTAAAGAATATAACAGAATAATAATAAATCTGTCAAAATCTAATAAAATCTAAAATAAATTGAAGCAATTTGGGCTAATGGGTGAAGCTTGTATTATGCTTTTGTGTGATTCTGATGAGCTTCCACCATCGCTACCATAGTACGGTCCATGATATCATCGATCAAGGGTAATGCAGCAAGAATTTCTTCTGCAATTATTTCCTTCTGTTTCATCATGGCCATAACGCCTTCGACAGTCGGCTTACGGTGGCAGACAAATGCTTCAATTGATTCAGTGAGTGTAAGCCCGGCTTCAGACATTGTTATGCCGAAATCCTTACCAATTTCTTGAGCTTGTTGTACGGTTATTTTACGGTCGACTGGTGAGGAAACATACTGGATTATTAGTTCCAGAATGCTTTTGCCCAGGCTGGCAAGGTGGCTTCTTAGCCGTTGATTCAGACGGATGCCATCGCTAAGTGATGCGGTTATATTTACAGCCACTTCCCGGTGGGGCTCAGCGGTTTCCTCGAGTTTTGCTACCAAATCCTGAATACCCAACGTTTTTCGGCGCGAGACCATAAATTCATCAAGCTGGCTTCTTTGATATCGGCGGTGACCACCGGGTGTAATGAAAACCTTTATCTGCCCATCATCGGTCCATTGCCTGAGGGTGGCTTCACTGACACCCAATATACGGCATGCCTCGCCGATGCTCAGCCATGAATCTTGTATTGGTTCTAAGTTCATTTCCATAGTCATTGTTTTTATTCCTCTTATAATAACACGAAAGCAAGGCTGAACATAGCAATTGGATTTTATCCTGATACGGCAAATACCAGATTGCAGTTTAATTTTAACTTAACATGGTCGTAATAATCTGGAAACATTTTCCCGTTATACTGTTTACAGTTTTAAAAAAGGAGGCAAAAGAGTGTAATGATAAACGCGGGTGATACAGCCTGGGTACTTATTTCAGCTGCTATGGTAATGTTTATGACCCCGGGCCTTGCTCTGTTTTATGGTGGTATGGTCAGGAGGAAAAATTTGCTCTCAACCATCATGATGAGCTTTGCATGCATTGGTCTTGTCACCGTACTATGGATGACGTATGGTTACTCCATAGGATTTGCTCCCGGTATAGCCGGAGGTCTTGTCGGGAACCTGGAATACCTTGGGCTCAAGGGTGTAGGCCAGGAGCCTTTGGCAGTTTATGCTGCAACTGTTCCACACCTTGCCTTTATGACATTCCAGGGCATGTTTGCAGTAATAGCACTGGCTACCGGCATTTTTGCCAGCGCAGCGATAAACCCGACTGGAGCAGACGGGCTAGTAAATGGCGGGGGGATGCAGGTAGTTATCCAGATGATCAGCGTTGTTGCCGTAGCTGCGTTTGCTTTCATTGGAAGTATTGTGATTGGAAAAGTAGTTAATGCTACAGTTGGCTTAAGGGTAAAACCGGTAGAGGAGACTATAGGACTTGACCTTTCCCAGCATGCCGAAAGTGTTTATGGAGGTAGCATGCGATGAAAAAGGTAGAAGCGATTATTCGTGAAGAAAGGTTAAAAGCGGTGATCGAAGGCCTGGAGGAAAACGGTTATTTTGGGCTTACAGTAACAGAAGTTAGCGGCCGGGGACGCCAGAAAGGGCTGACCTTGCAGGGAAGATCTGCCCAGTACCAGGTTGACTTGATACCCAAGATTAAAATTGAGGTGGTAGTTATGGATGGAGATGTTCCCTTGATAGTCAATACGATATCCCGGATTGCTCGTACAGGAGACATCGGAGACGGTAAAATATTTATAATCCCAGTAGAAGATGCGATAAGGATCCGTACCGGAGAAGTTGGCGAAGACACACTTTAAATAAAATTAGGAGGAAAAAATTGGCCGACAAAAGAGAAAGCAAAGAGTATGTATTAAAAATGGCAAAGGAGCATGATGTTAAGTTTATCAGGCTCTGGTTTACTGATGTACTTGGAATGTTGAAAAGTTTTGCCATAACGGTTGAAGAGCTTGAGACAGCGCTTGAGGAGGGGATGGGGTTTGATGGTTCGTCTATCGAAGGATTTGCCAGGATTGACGAAAGCGATATGATAGCCCTCCCGGACCCCGATACGTTCCGGATGCTGCCATGGCGGCCACGAGAGCATCAAGCAGTAGCGCGTATGTTTTGTGATATCGTAAGACCGGAGGGAACACCTTTTGAAGGTGATCCCAGGTATGTACTAAAAAGGATCTTGAAACGAGCTGCTGATATGGGATACACGTTCTATGTAGGTCCTGAATTGGAGTATTTTTACTTCAAGGATAATAAAAGTACCGAGGTTCTGGATGCTGGTGGTTACTTCGATATGATACCGCTGGATATGGCTACCGATCTTAGGCGGGAATCAGTCCTATCTCTTGAGAAAATGGGGATAGCAGTAGAATATTCTCACCATGAAGTGGCGCCTTCACAGCATGAAATTGACGTGCGTTATACCGATGCCCTTACTATGGCAGATAACGTAATGACCTATCGTTTGGTAGTAAAGCAGATTGCCCTGAACGCGGGTGTTTATGCAACTTTTATGCCTAAACCGCTTTTTGGGGAAAATGGTAGCGGTATGCATGTTCACCAGTCTCTGTTTAAAGGTGATAGTAACGCGTTTTTTGACAGAAGTGACAGCTATAACCTTTCGCAGACTGCAAAATACTATATTGCCGGGCTTTTAAAACATGCACCCGAGTTTACCTCAATAACCAACCAGTGGATTAATTCATATAAAAGACTGGTACCAGGTTATGAGGCGCCTGTATATCTTTCTTGGGCAAGGCGCAACCGTTCGGATATGATTCGAGTACCGGAATACAAGCCTGGCAGAGAAAAAGCCACACGGGCGGAACTGCGCAGTCCTGACGCGGCATGTAACCCTTACCTTGCATTTGCAGTCATGCTGGCTGCGGGGTTGGAGGGGATTGAAAAGAAATATGAACTACCGGCACCAATCGAAAGTAATGTTTTTGATATGACTGATGCAGAAAGAACAGAAAGGGGCATCGGCACTTTACCTTCCAGCCTCAGCGAAGCTGTTAAGTTAACTGAAAAAAGCCAACTCGTGCGTGATACTCTGGGTGAACATTGCTTTAATGCATTTTTAGAGAATAAAAAACTTGAGTGGGATAAGTACCGCATACAGGTTACCGAATATGAGCTAAAGCGTTACCTTCCTATACTATAAATAATTATTTACAACAGTTTAATAAATCGCCCACGGTAATGGTATTATATAGGGCATGACTAAATTGAGATTGGGCATGTCGCAAATCAACGCCACCGTGGGCGATTTTGGCGGCAACCGGGAAAAAATCATTAACGAGATTGCCAGGGCAAGGGAAATGGATTGTGACATAGTGGTTTTCCCGGAACTGGTGGTTACAGGCTACCCTCCGGAAGATCTCCTTTTTAAACCTCAATTCATTCGCGAAAATCGACAGTCTCTAGATGCCATTATTGATGCCTCCAGAGGAATCACAGCTGTAGTTGGTTTTGTAGATAGCGAAGGGGGATGCCTTTATAATGCAGCCGCAATAATACACGAAAGAGAGCTTAAAACTGTCTATCGTAAAATTATCCTGCCCAACTATGGTGTATTTGACGAGCAGAGATATTTTAAATCCGGAAGAGAATGTCCGGTTGTAATAGTTAAAGGAGCAGGGGTGGGGGTGAACATCTGTGAGGATATCTGGTTTGAAAATGGACCAGCGGCGATACAGGCATATAATGGCGCAGAACTTATAATTAATATCAGCTCTTCCCCATATCACTCTGGTAAATGGAGAGAACGCGAGGACATGCTTGGCAGGCGAGCCAGGGATTATAAAGTAGCTGTGGCTTATATTAATCATGTGGGTGGTCAGGACGAACTGGTATTTGATGGGGGTTCGGTTGTCATTGACAAGAATGGATGCCCGCTTGCAAGAGCGCCTCAGTTTGATGAAGCATTTGTAGCCGCTGACGTCGATCTTGGTCAACTTGATTGTAGGCTGGAAGTAATCGAGAATAAAGACGACAAACCAAAAAAACTGGATGCTTCCAACTGGAAAAGCACTCAATGCTTGATCTCCAAGTCTGTCGCTTTGGAACAAAAAACCCCAATTGAAACTAGTCTCATCGAGCCATTAGAACCGATCGCTGAAATTTACAAAGCCCTGGTTATTGGCACACGCGATTATGTATTTAAAAATGGATTCGAGCATGTTGTTATCGGTTTATCCGGCGGTATGGATTCAAGCCTGGTAGCAGCAATAGCAGTAGATGCTCTGGGTAATGAGCGTGTTACCGGAGTAGCTATGCCATCGTGTTTTTCATCTGGAGAAAGCCTTCCTGATGCCCAAGAGCTGTGTGTTAACCTTGATATAAAACTGATTACTATACCGATTGAAAAAATATACAACAGTTATCTCCAAACATTAGAAGAGGTCTTTTCGAGCGTTCCTCGTGATACAACTGAGGAGAATATACAAGCTCGTATCCGTGGCAACCTGCTAATGGCGCTTTCCAATAAATTTGGATGGCTGGTACTTACCACTGGTAATAAAAGCGAGATGGCGACTGGTTACACTACTCTTTACGGTGATATGGCAGGTGGTTTTGCAGTGATCAAGGATGTGCCAAAGACTCTGGTATATAAACTGGGGCTTTATCGTAATCGCGGCAATGGAGCAAAGCCAATACCTGAACGTGTTATGGCGAAAGCTCCCTCCGCAGAGCTTAGACCCAACCAGAAAGATAGTGACTCACTTCCTTTGTACGAAGTTCTTGACCCAATCCTTACCAGCTATGTTGAACAGGACAAAGAAGTAGCAGAAATTATTGCTCAGGGGTTTGATGCAGAGGTGGTAAAGCGGACTGCCCGTTTGGTGGATATGAGTGAATACAAGCGCAGACAAGCGCCTCCTGGTGTAAAAATCACATCGCGGGCATTTGGCAGAGACCGGCGCCTCCCGATCACGAACCGCTTTCGTGGCGTATAAGCTGCAAGTTAGTTCAAGTGTATTTGTTCTTACGCCTGTTATTAATAAGGAGCCTGTTATTAAGTGAAAATTGGCGTTCTTGCCCTCCAGGGTACTTTTTTTGAGCATATACATTCAGTCAGGAAACTAGGAGCGGAAGCAATTGAAATCCGCAAACCCCAAGAATTGGAAGGTGTTTCGGGGATTATCATCCCTGGTGGCGAAAGTACCGTTATCACCAGGTTAATACATGATTACAATCTATTTGATCCGTTGCGAAAGCTGGCGGAAAATTCCGTCCCATTTATGGGTACTTGTGCAGGCATGATTTGTCTGGCTAGCGATATAGGCAGTACGGTTGAACTGGAGACTCTTCATCTTATGGATATACGGGTAAACCGCAATGCATTTGGGCGTCAACTATCCAGCTTTGAAACAGAATTATATATTCCGATACTCGGAGAAAAACCCTTCCCGGGATTATTTATACGAGCACCAGAGGTGGAATCAGCTGGCGAAAGAGTGGGAATAATTGCCAGACTCGGTGATGGCAGAATTGTAGCTGTGCGCCAGGGCGGAATTCTGGCAACTGCCTTTCATCCAGAACTGATAGATGACCTCAGGCTGCACGAATACTTTCTGCAACTAGCGCGACAGTTTGCCTGCAAAGAAGCTGCATAACAACTAAAACAAAAAGTTTAGTATATTGGATTATGCAGCCAATACCCGGAGAATTGTAATTAAAAGATTACGGTAAAGAATTAGATGGAAGGGGATTATTGGCACTCTTCATAATTATATCTGTAATCACTAATGGCAACCCTTAATGTGTTACTTGCCAATTCGGCGCAATGCTCATCTTCGGGCAGTCCGCCAAGAGCACCTAAAATAGTGTTAGCGTCAATTTCCATGGCTTCATCCAGTGTTTTGCCTCTTGCAAGTATTACTGCCATACCACCTGCCGCGATGGAGTTTTTACAACCATCAGTATTGAAAGAGGCATCTAATATGACACCATTGTCAACCTTTATCCACATCATCATAGAATCTCCACAAAAACCATCAATCATGCCGAAAGCATTGTGATAGTCGCAAATGCGCATGTCTTTGGGATCCAATATCAGGTCAATTGCGGTATCCGAATAACCGTGCTCAATCATAACTTGCCTTACAAGTTGTTTTGCCTTTTCTTCCATCTCATCTATCATAGTGTTCTCCGAATTGGTATTAGAGTATTTTAAACCTCATTGATTTTGAGTTCAAGAAAGCCTGATGTGTTTTCCTGTGCTAAGCAGGGAAAAAGATGTCCCTAGCATGCTTTTCAAGCTGCAACAAGCTCCGAATCCGGTACAGTGTCCTGCTGCTACCAGATCTATTCCCAGTTGTTTGAAAGTTACTGCTGTGAGATTTATCTGTTCCTCGCTTGCGTTATATAAGTGAAAGCCGCCGATAACAGCGCGGATTTTACTTTCCTTGGTTATTGATTGGGCTTGTTTAATTGCATTGATAATACCTCGGTGGCTACAGCCAGCTATAACTACCAGCCCCGAGCCGCTATTTATCACCAGTGCAAGATCATCAAGAAAGGGGTCGGGGAATGTATTGCCGCTTTTTGCCTCAAGCAAGTTCTTGTCCGGACATTCAAAACTGCTCTGTAACGGAATTTCACCAGTGGTGGAAGTTGAATTGGAAATCCTATACGGAAGTTCGGTTAAAATCAGTTTAGCATTATGAGCTTCTATATCTTGCAAGGTAAATGGAACCCCAATATAATCCGGATTTGAATTGCCAGCGCGAATAGCATATTTGGGATTAAAAGCTGATGGGTGGGCAATTAGCCTGGTTCCCTCTCCGGCTTGTTTCAAAACGTTTATCAATCCGCCAGTGTGGTCGTAATGGCCGTGGCTCAGAACTACAGCCTTGAGATTATTAAAATCCTTGCCAGCCAGCCGTGCATTATGCAGGGCGGTAAAACTCCTGCCAGTATCAAAGAGGATTTTCTCGTCATCTATTTCTACCAGCAAGCTTAAGCCCCACTCTGCCAGGTAACAAGACGCTGCTATATTATCGGCAAGAACGGTGATATCAATCTTCATCGCCAGTGCCCAATCTTATGGAATCGACGTATTTTTCTGTGTTGGGAGAGAATTCGGGCCCGGTTATTTTATAGCTGCCACCCTCGATTTTTATGGCTTTTGCACTAAGAAGGGCTGTCGCTATTTTATTACGAGCCGAAGCAAGTATCCGTTGGAATGTCGGTCGTGATATTTTCATTTGACTGGCGGCTTCTTTCTGTTCCAGCCCTTCTAAATCTTTTAGTCTTATCGCTTCGATTTCTTCGAATGAAAGAGAAATCTCCTCAAGGAAGCGCATTGGTACTCCCTGGGGTTTAAAATACCTGACATTCGGTAAAAAACTGATGTGGCGGCATTTACGCGGCCTTGCCATATAACAACCTCTGGTAAAGATATACGTCCATTGTAGGTTAAGCATCACCCTTTTTCAATCGG
>Ga0265293_10014031_pt1 | contig 10261 bp, 14 predicted proteins | sample Munlanlewell138R_FD_192505 | JGI IMG/M metagenome (GOLD analysis project Ga0265293, IMG submission 192505) | Leachate microbial communities from a municipal landfill in Southern Ontario, Canada - Leachate well 138R | ecosystem: Engineered > Solid waste > Landfill > Unclassified | place: Canada...
CTTAGCTTCAGAACTATTATTAATAAGACATCCCAACGCTCTGAGTATAGATGTATTATGATTTATTAAACCATTAGCCATAAAAGTTTTGGTGGAAGGCACAGTTATATCGTAAGAAATACCCTCTGTATCTTCTATATTTGTAACTTTGGATATAGTATAGTTGTATCTAATATCCTCAATATCCTTTATTCTATTACTATTAAAATAATTAACAACTTTTAAATAAGTATTATAATAAAAATTATGACTTTTGTTGAAACTATAAAGTAAATTAAATATACTTTTATTATTGATTCTTTCTTTTTTAGAAGCCGGTCTATATAAATCCTTAATCTGATTACACAGATACTTAAATCTAGGTATAGTAAATTTATCTAGACTTCTTAAACTATTCAACTGTTTTCTTTTATTAGATTTTAGACATAACCCTCTTACATCCGCTAATTCTTTTTTTGGTACTCTTAACACATAATAAGTTCTATATTCATTTTTATATTTGACTTTTCTTTCTCTTAGAGAAGGATATAGTCCCTCCAAGTGGAATAGCTCACAGACCTTCTTTAAAAGAATAAAGTCTTTGCTAGTAATACTTAAATCTTTCCCACTAAACGTCCCGTCTGCATCTATGTATCCAGATAGTAATCCTGTGATAAAGTCTCTATTACTTCTGAAAACCCATTCTGGTATATCCTTAACTCCAGATTTATTTATCAGTCCTTCTCTTTCTAAGAAAGATATATATTTTTTCTTATACACTGAGAAAATATTATAGACACTTCCTCTCCTAGTATACTCTTTGTTTATAAAAATATCTTTAGTTAGTTTTCTTAGATAATCCCTTATCTCATCATCGAAAGTTAATAATTGAAAAGCATTTATGTTACCTTTTTTATCGTACTTTAAATTTCCATCCCCTAGAAAACTCCCGATGATATATCCATACTCTTTAGATTTATATCCCCAACCGCTAGGTTTATTCACTATATTATTAAATAAATAATTTATTTTTTTATCTAAGAGTATATAATCACCTACATGTATATCTTCTATATTCCTCCAAATAATACCCTCATCACATATAATTTTAACGGGATGATTTAAAGTACCTGTTAAACTAAAATTATTTCCTTTTATAGTTCTCATCTTACTATAACCATTAGAATAAAAGTGAGTACATTCTTGATTATCTTTAACCATAAAATTGCAAGTAGAAAAACCATCTACGTTTTCCCCATTGTTAGGTACATCCTTTATCTTAATGTATCCTAAAGAAGTGTGGATTCTACTGTCTTCATGAATACACTTCCCGGAGTTAGAAGGTCCTACTATTGCAGTAATACCTTTTTTAAATTCAAGTTCAACATCTGAAAGAATTTGAAAATTCTTTATTCTAAGCTTCATTAATCTCCTCCATAATAATCATTATAACATAATGATTAAAAAAGTCTAGTACCCATTTTTATTTTAAATATTTTAATTCCCAGAATTATATTACCTAAAATAGATAATAATAAAAATGAAATAAAAATTATCCCGCCATACCTAGTCTCTTTATCAGATATTGCTCGAATGTACGATGCCTGATAAGTATCCACTAACTTAACTAATCCATCATTTAAATTCTCATAATTTTGAATCTTTAATTTAAGTTCTTCATTTTCAGACTTTAATTTATCGTAAGCAATTTTCCAAGCATTCCACACTTCCAAACTAGTAGCTTCTTTAGAATAACTTTTATGGTCTGGTTCAACTGTTCCTCTTTCTCCAGTCCACGGATTTATGTTGCCTCTAGTAGAATAATTATCCCTATTAGTATTGTTTGAAACAGTTCTATAATATCCTTTAACGTAAGTCCCATTACTCTTAGTATATCCATGTACATAAGTATAATTAGGATTAACTTGTGCAAAGGATACCGTAGAAATCATAATAAAAATTAAAGCAATTAAAAACTTTCTCACTATCTACTCCTTCTAACATCTAACCTACTCTTTCCATCATCTTTCTAACCACACAACTATTTTTATTCACTACCCACAAAGGATTCTCACCGATTCTCATAGACAAACCATTTCTATCTGTAGTAAAACCATTAGTCGGCTCTGCCTCTATACTTATAGTTCCATCTATATTATCTCTAACAGTGGCAACTACTTCGATACCAAAATATTCAGTTCTCTTGTATAAGAATCCATACTCGGAGGCTAACTTCTCACATTCTTGCATTTCCCGTTCACTTCTATTCTCCTCTGATATTTTAACACCATTACTAAATATATCTGTAATAGAAACAAGTATTAAAAAAATTAATAAACTAATAACATGAGTTCTATTTAACATATTTGCTTCTCCTTTAACTTAATCTTATATAGTTATTATATAAAAAAGAACACCTTATTTCAAGTGTTCTTTAAATAAATATTAATAATTGTTTACATACTATATTTTATATTTTTTTCTTAATAACCAATACGATTTTCCTACCTCATTATATCTTTTACCGAAAGAGGTATTCTCAAAATTAGTGGCGTTAGGGTTTGTGGAGTCAAATATTCTATGCCATATTGATTCTTCTGGATAACTTAAATTATCAAACCCGCTATTCTTACATGTCTCCTCATGAGATTCTCTAAGTTGATTATACCAAGTATTTATCAGCTTCCTATCTGATTTAGAAATTTTAGAATTTAAGAGTAATTCTTCTAAAGAACGATTTATATATTTTTCCACAATAATTCTCCTTTATTTCTTAGGTATCTTTATGAATGGAAACCTACTTCCATTATCTACAAGGTACTTTTGAAAATCGTTTTCATCGAATTCCTTATTCAAAAACTTATCCATGAAATAAGAGAGTAACAAAGTATCTTCTTGATTATAAATATCAGCTATTTTTTCCGGTCTTCCACCCCCATCATTTTTTACAAAAATAGAATATGTATTTTTTCTTTCCTTAACAATTAATTTAGAATTCATACTTAACATCTCCTCCTAATTTATTTAGAACAAAAACTTCATCCTTATCCAAAGCTTTATAAATTTCTTCAAAATTTTCACTAATAAACTTAACCACTTCATTCTTACCTTTAAAAGACCACACTCCATCCTCAGAATCAGGATTATTGATTATGTCTATCTTATAAGAAGAACCAGATTGTTTTAAATAGTTTCCATCTTTCATAATATTATATAAGAAATATATATTATGTATACCAAAACCATTTATAAAAGGACAAGTAACTTCTACATTACCACATTTCTTATTCTTTTCATCTGTTACTAGATTTATATATCTTCCTACTTTAAAATCTTTTCCATCCTTTGAAGCTTTAATGTAAGTATTATTACCTTGCTTACCCTTCTTTATTTCTATAAGAACATCTGGAACATGATATAAGCTAGTACCTCCAGCCATCTTATAAGTCTTCTGTCCAAATCCGGGGTTAGTTTGTATATTACTTCTAACCTGAGCAACCAAAAGCAATATCATATTTTTCTCTATTAATTCCCCACGAATCTTTTTGAATAATAGAGTTATATCTTTAGACTGAGAACACATCATCTGATTATTTAAATCTCTCTCAACTTCATTTTCAGATAACAATTGAGTCATTGAATCTATTAATATAATAGTTTTATCAAAATCTGGATTATCAAAAGCTAACTTAAAGAATCTTTCTAGCTGAGTTAATGTTTGTATCTTATAGCTTATCTTAAGCTTACCTTTTTCTATATAAGGTTTTAATCCAAATTTATCAATTTGATTTCTAGTACCAGCTTCTACATCAATATAATAAACAGTAAAGCCATAATCATCTATTAAATTCTTAATAGCTTGAGAATATATAGTTGATTTACCCAGACCTTTCTCAGCGAATAATCCTATTATATCCCCATAACAAAGACCTCCATCTAGAATCATATCCAGAGGTATGATACCTGTTTTAAAACTCTCAGAGCTTTCTAGAAGTTCCATCCTATCCTTACCTATAAACATGTCATCTAGATTGAAATCCTCTTTTTTATTTCCCTTAGCCATTTATATTCCTCCATTAATTAAAATCTTAAGCACATCCAGAAGCAAAGTCCTTAGCCATCTGCTTTGCATCTTCTATAGTTTTAGCTTCCCATTCACCTTTACCTAATCTTATCTTATGTTCAAAAGGCATAGGTTCTACTTTACCTATATGTTTTAATTCTCCAGAAGGTAAAGAGACCCAGTTATCATCACAAAATTCCTCTATACCTCTAATAATAACATAATTATCTTCAACAAAAAATTCTACATTCTTATGATACTTACTGTAGTATTCTTTCTCAGCTTCTATTATTTCTTCTGGATTACTTGGAACATAAGCTATATCTCCTCTTTTAACCTCAGAACCTATTCCAAATCCACATACAGCTCTAGCCCACCCATAATATTTATTATCTCTGGGAGAGTATCCTACTAAAATAGTCTTAGATGTCTCATCTATAGTAGATAAATCTTCTTTTATATCGTATTTACTAAAGAATTCACCCATCTCTTTAGGATTACCTATATACTTACCATCTTTACTGTAAAGACTAATCATATAAGTACCTTCCTCAGAAGGATTATGCCTCCAATATTCTATATGAACATTAAAATATTTCTTTTCTATTAATTTAATTAATTCAACTTTCATTAAATAACGAATCCCTATTATCTTTAGCGTAAATCGAAAGTAGGAGTGCTTCAGCCCTTCCGTCATGCTTCTTTAAATTTATATATTTCTTAGATTGAGGTATAACTTGTAAAGCCTTCTCAATAGATAAATCTTTATTGTAATTTAATTTAAAATGTTTCTTCCAAACATTAGGTTTAATTTCTTTATAAGATATTCCATAAGCATCTAATACTCCCAAATATCTGCCATAACCTTCTCCATAATTAAATGCACTAGATATACCCTGACCCGGCATAGATTGTGCATGCTCTATCAGACAATACAAATCCCTACCTTTATACTTATCGAAAACTCTCCCTATAGAATAACTATCTACTCTGTATTTTACTTCTTCTACTCTTTTAAGATTAACAATCTTTTTCTTACCCGTCTTAATTTCTAACAGAGGACAATCAATTAAACATTTTATCCTCATATTATCATCTATTATACAAATTGAGCCGTTAAGTCCGGGGTCTATACCCACGAAATAAATAACCATATTAAACCTCTTCTAAAGTAAAGGGGAATTTCCCCTTTACTTTAATCATCAATAATATCAGATAAATCAAAATCTTCAAAAGTATCTTCAAGACTATCTAGACTAACTTCATCTATAGGTTCAAAATTCTCTTCTTTGGATTTAGATGATATAGTAGCTTCTACTTTTTCACGTACGTCTAAATCATCTCTTAATTCAGGTTCTGGTTTAGATTCTCTTTCAGGTTGATTTGTTATCTCACCCTCTTCTATTTTAAGATTCTTAACAATTCTTAATAGTTTTTCTTCATCTAAAACTTTACCTAAAGAAGTTTCTATAAGTTCATCCCATCTAATTAAGAAATCACTAACTTCTTTCTTTATGATATTATCTTGCATTAAAGGATTCTTCTCACTTTTTATTTTGAATTCTGGAGCTACCCTTTTAAATTGACCAGCACCATCTTCAACACCACGAACCCTTATAACACATTTAGTAATATCCTCAAAATCAATACCTTCATCTTCTATCTCACGAAGAAGTTGATTATAATCTTTCTTACCTAATTCTAATCTACAATAGGTTAAAGGAACATCATACTCGTTATTACCTTTAGTAGTATATACAGCTACAGGTAATATATATTTAATAGATGGATAACCTTTTGCATCATCTGAAATTTGTTCCATTATTTTACAGCAACTTCCTTCAGTTATTATACCATCCTCATCTTCTGTTCTCCAACAGTGAAATGCTCCAACTTGTTTTAAATAATGCAGATTAGCTTCACAGAATCTTTCAATATCTAGAATAGATATGAATTTAACTTCTCTATCTGCTAGTGTAAGTCTTGGTATTATATTAGACTGTACAGATTCACCAAATTTTACTTTTTTCTTTAACATTTAATTTTCCTCCAAATCATTTAACTCTTCTATTAACGGTAAAAAAATACTATTAAATATTTCTCTGTTTCTTTTATCTGACATATTTAATCTATCTGGTATATCTTTTATGTTATTTCCTATCTTAAATCTGTAAAAATTTCCAATTTTCTTTATATTTATTTTTTTATTTATGTTTATAATGTCATCTTTATTATTTAAAACATCACCTATACTTTTAAAAATTATTTGAACTAATATATAAATATCAGATTTATCTATGTAAATACCTCTATCAGCTAACTCATCTCTAATAGAATCATATAATTCTTTTGTTTTATAATTATCCATATTAATCTGAATCCGTCATGCTTTTTATTCTGATAGATTCTTTGAGTACAGATAATCTTTGAGATAAATTAAAGACTTGATTTTTATAATGTTCTAAGCATTCTCTTATTTCCTCATAAGCAGCTTTATTTTTAACTATATCAGTTCCTCCTTTTTTTATCATAGATTTTAATCTAACCATTATGTTATAAGATATATTAACAATTAAATTAGCTTGAAACTGTAAAGCTAGAGTATCGTCAATACGTTTACTATAATTTTTTAAGGAATTAGTTCCATCCCCATTCTCTTTCATATCATATAAAGTATTTTCAAATACTCCTATATCATTTTGTAGTCTTTTTCTAAGAGCTGATATTCCCTGATAGTCTGTCATTTTTTAAGCTCCCTAATCATTTTTAATTTATTTATATAGAACTCATCTACATTCTGGTATAATAATATTAAATCTAAACCTATATTTTGATTTATTAACTCATTAACTATATCATATAGAAATTTTCCAGATAGCTCTCTGGTAAAAATTAAATTATGTAAATTAATTCGGTTGATATATTTATACAAGAACTCCTCAGATAATAATTCTGTTCTAGCACTAACTCCATTCCAATCCAAGTAATCCTTAAGTTCTTCTACCATCTCTTCCTTTAAAGCATAGGAGAAAGATAAACCTTCAGGATTATCTAAAGCCATCTTGAATAATTGTTCTTTATCTAATGTATTTTCCAAAATACTACAAACCTCAAACCCTAATTAAATTTTAACATAACTTAATAAATTTTGCAATACCCTAACTTATAATTATTAAAATAAATATAATATAAAACTATAAATAATACCACCTATAGCCACCTGCTGTTTTACGCTTGCCTCTGCAAACTGCTGATATATGAGAATTATTTATCTTATAAAATCTACCTGCCTCACATGCACTTGGGAAAATTAATCCAGTATCTATATTTTTAACTACTTTATTATTTACAGAAGTTCTTTTAGGTTGTTTTTTATTCTTAAAATAAGACCATCTGTAACCCCCTGCAATTTTCCTCTTCCCCGAACATACCGAGGATATATGACCTCTATTTACCCCATAAAACTCTCCAGCTTCTTTAATACTGTTAAATACTATTCCCGTATCTAAATTTATTACTTTTTTACAATGTTTCTCATCCATCATTTTCTGAACTTCTGAAGGTCTATTTTTATGTACCTCTGACATTTTTCTTATAGTTTCCTCAGAGGGTTTGTATCCCTTATGAGATTCACTTAAATTCTTTATATGTTCTTCAGAAAAAATCTTCTTTGGGTAGTTTCCTCTAGTTTTTCCTTTACGAAGTCTACTCATTCTTTTCCTAAATGCGGAAGTTCTCTTCTTTCCAGTATTAGCTATACTTTGCTTATTCTTAGTCTCTTCGGATGTGGGAGAACCCAACCTACTTCCAGCAGTAGGGCATAGATTATATCCTCTGGCACTATTATAGGATTCGTATAAATCTAAATAATATTGTTCTCTCTCCAATAAATTCTTCTTTAATATTTCCTTATCTTCATCAAATCCTACATATTCTACAACTTCCCACTTAAAATTATCTTTACCATGTTTATTGTAAGAATTTTGAAGATGGGTATTGCAATGATTTTTATTGTTTAATTGTTTAAAATGTTCATGTTTACGTTGTCTTAATCTGTGAGAACTTCCTATATAAACTTTATTATTTAATATATTTATTATTTTATACACTCCACAATTTGTCTTTGTACCCACTATCCCTATCCTCATATTATAATTATACTACAATTATAATATAAAATTGTCCGCTAGAGTACGTTCTCTTCCAAAAAAGAACGTTCTACTATACAATCGTTCGGAGATTTATCAATTCTAAAATTCCAATCTACAGCCCTACAGTGGCTCATGCGTAGATTTTTACTGGATATATCTTGACCATTAACTGCTAACACTTTACCATAATACTCAGGATTAAGAGTTGGATTACCTTCCTCATCCAATATTGTCATCTTACGTCTTAATGAATCAGTTATTCCAGATATAGTTCCTATCCAATGTTCTGTTTCAGAACCATCTTCCTCTTTTATAAATGCAGAAACTTTGATACCTCCTATTAAATTTTCAACATGTAATGCTGAATTCTTCTTAGGAAGAATACTACCAGAGATAAAACAATCCACATCCTCATTAGATACTTCAGATAAACTTCTTTTCATTTTAATCTGAACATGTCTTTTTCTAGCAGTAGTAGCATAATAGGTTTCATCTAGATTCTTTAAGACAATACCTTCTCCTCCTTGACTTATAACTTTATCAAAGAACTCTTGTTTATTTTCAATATGACTTTCAGGTAATTCAAAAGGAACTCTATCTCCAATCAAATCTAATAATTTCTTTAAATAACCTTTTCTAGTTCTTAGAGGCTGATTAGTTAAATCTAAATCGCCAACTTCCAAACAATCAAATATATAAAACTTTAAAGGATTACCTTCTAACTGAATCTCTACAGCCCTCTCAGGATTAGAACCTAGTATAGCTGTAGTAGAATTTAATTCAGTATAAGATTGACCTCCTCCTTGATTAGAAGTATTCAAATTCTTATTCTCTACCAAAACTTCACCGTCTAATATAAAAGATTTATTAAACATATATTTAAAACTACTTGGTTTCTTAACTATACTATTTTTTATTAATAATATTTTATCAGTGTAAGAATTAGGTAAAAATGTTTGTTCAGATATATCACGACTGAAGAATTCAAATCCAAAATCTGGATGATACGTTACTATACATCTAAATCCATCTATCTTAGTCTCAGCCATCCAATTTTCTGAAGTAAGAACATTCTTCTGCTCCTCCGGTTTTAATTCCTTGAAAGAGAAACATAACTGAGGAGTTTGAAAATTAAAAAGCCTTTTTCTCATTCCCCAAGTTTGTACTTGTGGATTTCTCTTATAATAATCTTCAGCTAACAAAAATTCTAAATCTTTATTAGTATATTTCCTATCTATATCTAATATAATTCCTTTATCTTCTATATGTTTTAATAAATCGCTTTTCTTCATAACCTCTCCCAATTTATATTAATTTATTTTTTCTATCTTATTTTTAAAATAATAACATATTCTTCTAGTATTTACAACTTTACTAACTATGCTTTCTTTTCTATGCTGTAAATTAAAATATTCACATAATGTATCAAACTTATAATTATTGAATTTAATATCCGATGAAAATTCTACAAATGGAGCTACAGATATTAAATCTATATGTTTAGTAGGAGCTATAAAATTCTTTATATTATAACTCGTATATCTCTGTATAAAATTATCTATAAAAGATAAATCGAATTCTGAGTTATGACTTACAGCTATTATCCTATCCTCATTACTGTGTCTTCTTAGAAATCCCAATAAATCCCCACAAGTAATTTCAGGGTCTTCAAATTTCCTCAGACCCTCTATAGTTACTCCATTAAATTCTAAAGCTTCCTTAGAAATATCTTTAGGCATTCTTCCTTTACGAGGTTTTATATGAAAAACTTCTTTAGCTAAAACTTCTGGATTACCTTCCTCTTCTAGTAGGAAAGCCATCTTTATTATGTCTTCACTCTCTACATTAAATCCAGTAGTTGCTACTGCTGTATATAAATATTTAACCATGTCTCATCAAACCAAATTTATATAATTATTTTACACCAATAAACAAACAATGTCAATACCTATTAATAACATAATCTCCAAGTCAAGTCTCCATTAGGTTTAGTGATTATATTTATTAATTGTCTTTGCCCTGAAGGATATAGAAGACACATAGTATGAGTCCAAGAAGAAGGACCTTT
>Ga0265293_10014032_pt1 | contig 10261 bp, 10 predicted proteins | sample Munlanlewell138R_FD_192505 | JGI IMG/M metagenome (GOLD analysis project Ga0265293, IMG submission 192505) | Leachate microbial communities from a municipal landfill in Southern Ontario, Canada - Leachate well 138R | ecosystem: Engineered > Solid waste > Landfill > Unclassified | place: Canada...
CGAGCGAAGCATGAGCAAGCATAACGACTGAGTGAGCGAGCATGAACACAGAAAGGGCAAGGTGAGCGAATGGAGCAGGCCGGGTGGTTGTTCGAAACGAAGGATGAGTGAGCAGCCACCCGGCCAGTGGAATGAGCGCTGACAGAGCGGTGCGGTGTGCGTGCAGTGAGCGCAGGCGATTATCCGACCCGAAGAATGAGGGTCGGTAATCGACGGAGAGAACGAAACACACACGGCAATAGCGGCGGTGGTAATCGCGGGGAGCGTTGCGGTGCGAGCGGAGCGAACGGCAGAGGCAGCTTGGCCCGAAGCATGAGGGTCGGCTGCCGACAGAGAGAGAGCCGCAGCGAGCATGGCAGTAACGCGGAGGTGCAGAACCGAGAGAGCGATGCGATGTGAATGGAGCGAACGCAGGAGCCGGTCCGACCCGAAGCATGAGGGTCGGGCGGAGAGGTAGCGAGCGGAATGAATATGGCAAAGCGACTTGTTTAGAAAGGGAGATCGGTGATGTGGCGGGACGGTAGATATACAAAAAGTGTGACACCCCGATTAGCCTGAGCGACCCGCAGGCGAGCAGAAACACTGAGTGGCGGTTGCCCCCTTTCAAATAATGTATGAGCGAAGCGAATACCTTATTGGGGTTTAAGGGGGCAAGAGTAGCCACGCGTGAGGATTGAGCGAGCGTTGTGCAACAAAACAAGCAGCCACGCAGCGATGAGCACCAAACGAAGCGACTTTTTTTACAGTGACCGGGAATGCTGTTGGGTGGTTTAAGCCCATCACATTGCAGATAGGGGGAACGGGAGCGGAGTGAGCGGGAGCACAAGAGCTAAGTGTGGATGCGGTGCCTGCAAGGGTGGCGAAAAAAAAACTACCTTTTGAAAGAGAGGAGCCGCAGGCGAATCTCCAAAAGGTGGAGATTTTTTTCAAGCCACTTGCTTGCCCTTGCAGGTATGTTTTGTAAACCAAGCGAGCGAATGACGAACACCTTATTTCCTGTTCCGGTTGGGCTTTGTGGGGCAGTGGGAGTGATGGGGCGGAGAAAAACCGGCTTCGGATGGGAAACGGAGAGGCCGTTGGGGATTGTGGGTGCGGAGGAAGATATGGCTACCGGTGGGAGCAGGTTGAAGGTTGGGATGTCTGTGATGACAGGACTACCGGTGGGAGCAGGTTGAAGGTTGGGGTATGGCTGAGATGCGGGCTGAAGGGGGATGTTGCAAGGAACAGAAGCTGGAAGATGGGTTTCACTATCGGTAAGGCAAAAACAGCCGGTGAAGATTTGGGTTAAGTGTTTTAAAGTTGATTGCAGGATTTGAAATATGTGAATGTTTGAGGATTGAGTAGCTGTTTTTGCCGGGGGGGCCATAAATATCGGGTGTCAGGTGCTTTAACTTTGCAACAAGATCAGCTATCAAGGGAAAAGAATTTATAAGATCATCGATGTATGATCGTATCGATATATTCATTTACACTGTTGATGAGTTTTTTCAATTCAACAAATGACTTCTCTCCTATTCCATTGATATTTCTTAATTTATCTTCTGGAGTTAAGAGAATCAAATTTTCAAATGTATCGAAAGAATAATCATCGCAAAGATACTTTCTAAGTACATTTTTTAAATGTACAGAGAGTAAACTAAATTTAATGTTGATGAAGTTAGAAAAGATCATCTTTTGCAAATGAGTATATTTTTCAGGAATAGGCAGTTCTACATGAGGTGAAACGGGTTCCAAGTCTGGTAGTTCAATATGTAATAAATTATTAGAATGATGGAGAGATCTATACTTTTTTGAAATTTGCACCAGTTCATTATTGGTCTGTAAATCACAATTTCTAATGTCATGAAAGTGGCCATGTGAATTATAGTAATCCAGTATTTGGAAGAGATTGTTGAGGTTGTTGTATTTGCAAATATTAAATGTCCTATTACTCAAACCCTCAATCTCAGATAGTTGTTCAATGGTGGTATCCAAGCAAACATAATCCATAGCACAGGAGAATTGATCATAATTTGTATGTATACTTCAATACATTAAATGTACAAGTGGCGTTGATTGGCACAGTAGTAGAGTAAAAAATCCAACAACAGCAGGACACAAATTTAAATGAAATAAATGAGGATGAGAAGGATTATATTGACAAAAGAACTGATTTGCGTGAAAGAGGAATGAAAAGAACTGATGGTTTTATCAGAAGTTTATTTTCATGATGACAAAGGTTGTCCAATTTTAAATTGTTCTTTGTCTATATTTGTTTATTGAGAAAGATAACCTGTAAATAAATCAAACTCATGCAAAACAAGAATCAGATAATTGATAAGTTCACCATTGATGATCTCCTACACCGGAGTTGGATCTACAAAAATAGCGAAGCATTTTTCAAGTTCTTCAACTTTATCGGAAGCTTCCACCACTATTCCAGATATAATACCATGTTGGTATATCTTCAGAACGAAGCTGTCACCTTCTTCGGCGGGAAATCGTTCTGGAAGAAAAGATTTGAAAGAGGAGTGAAGAAAGATGCCAGACCGTATGTCATCCTGGCACCGATGGGGCCAGTCATGCTGGTGTATGATGTGATGGATACGGAAGGAGAAGAAACGGCTGAAGAGTTTCTTCGTAAGGGTTTTGGTCGCAATCCGTTTGATGTGAAAGGTGAATTGCCGAAAGAGATGTTCGACAGGGCAATGGAGATAGCAAACAGTTTCGGCATCAAAATCACCTTCCAGGATACGTCGATCTTAAAAGGAGGACATATCACCACAATCATTAAAGGGAATCCTGAAATTGTGATCTCAACCAATGGTACGATTGAAGTGAAATTTGCGACATTCATTCATGAGTTGGCCCATCTGTTCCTGGGTCACACAGGACATCCAAAATTGACAAAAGAAAACGATAAAAAGGAAATCAAAATATTTCAAAGGAAACTATCCAGGTCAGCAGAGGAGCTAGAAGCTGAGACAGTTAGTTTTTTGCTCAGCAAGAAGCTGGGACTGGAAACGAATGCCGCAGAATACATTGCAGCTTACATCAGAAATGAAAGCGACCTTATCGAGTTTAGCTATGAGTCTGTGATCAAAGCTGCAGACAGGATTGACCAGTTGTTCAAACTCAGCGATTTTAATTTTAATATTCAAAAACAGTATTAAATCAGAATTTATGCAAGAGGAGAAAGATTTACACCATGTAGTGCTGGAAAGAGGAGAGGGAGAAGATCAAATGCGTTTTCACTTTGGAATAAGTGACAAAGCATATGAGAGAGCCATCGAGTTGATGGATCTGGAAGAAGGAACGATTAGTCATGATCGGAGGACAGACTTGTTTTTCCAGGCGATGAAAGAATACCCGGTAAAAGATCAGGAGAAGTAAAATCAATCAATAAAGAATCGTATATGTACCCAATGGCCAAATTCAGCGCAATAATGTGGCTAAACACCCTGATGGCAGCGCAACAGGGAGACGAGGACGAACAGGAGAACTTGCAAGCGGAGAACAAGATGAGAGCGGAGATGGGCTACCCTGTCAGTGGAGGAGGAGATGCAGGACATTCTGGGAAATAAGTGAAGTGTGGAGTAGTGATATTGAATGACTTCTTATTAAAAAGAAGCAACTGTTTATATGTTTTGGTTTTATTTGTTTAGGTTTCAATTGAATGTTTTCGTAATTTCGTTGCGTGAATCAATTGCCAATAGTTTGAAATGATGCAAAGTTAACTCATATCATTGAAATCCCCTTGAGAACTAAACAAGCAGTGGTTTTTCATAACTTGGTTCATATTGAAGAGAAGGCATAACCTTTGAAGAATAGGCTCAGGGAAAATTTCTGTATGCGCAATTGCATAAAAAACAGACAATTTCCATAAAGTACTAATAATATGAATATTATAAAATCAAACAGGAAGCATATATGAAATGTATACGCAATAGTATGGCGTATACACAAACGTTACCACATATTTAAAGAATGAAACCCTTACTGAAAATTACGACGAGTTCTATAGTTCTATTTTATTATTTCGATAATTAGTTTTCAGAAAATAGTAAGAGCATAGAGAAAAATAAAAAGTGTTTAATTTAAAATTTGTAAAATGAAAACAATGTATCTTAGTTTTTTACCTAAAAGTATTTTCATTGCATTTTTGTCAATTGCAATGATTGGTTGTAATAAATCCGATGACACAGAACCTTTAATAGGGGGGGATAAAGCTCCTACATTAGCAAAATCGGATTTGCAGTATATTGGTTGGACTGTTCCATTTTCAATTCAAGAAATGCAGAATGACCCTCCAATTTTCACTCCTACTTACACTCTAGGTCTCATGCCTTATGCTAGACCTTTCTCCTTTAACGAAAATGTTCTGAATAATGCAATATATTACTTAGCATCAGACGGACGTAAAATACATGACACTTATGGGACTAAATTCCTTAAACTTCTGAAAGAATCCGAGCGGGATGACATTCCCGTAAGAGTGTATTTAAGACCCGAAACAAATCAAATCTGGTGGGTAGAAGAAGCTACAGAAGAAGAAGTAAGAAATTATGAAGCAGCAAAAACACCATGATGAATAGAAAACATAAACTTGAGCGGTAATTGCTTCTTAAACTAATTCATTACTGGAATTAAAAGCGCGAAAAATGAAAAGAATAATTGAAAACATGTGGTAACAGCGTATATAATTAAGTGCGGTTTCGGTGCTGATAATCAGGGTTTCTGCCCCGCTTCGGCTTCGGTGCTTTTCGACAGGAAAGCAACCCGCAATCCGCCCCTAATCATATACGCGAACCGTTGGCAACAAGTGTAAGAGCTACAGACGAACAGACAGATACGATATTGACAAAATTAAAAAAAGAAAGGATTTAGCTTTTTGACAGGACAGTGCAAATTTGATGGAAATTTATTTTGTTTTTTTCTTCCCCCCGCAAAAAAAGAAGAAAGAAACCCCACCCACATTGCAGCACATTTGCAAACCCGCACGAGCCGACGCTCAAACCAAAGGTTTGCAAAAGAGCTGCAATTTTGCCGACACACACGAAGCTATTATGAAAGGTTTATCTGTATTTTTGCAGTATGGCAGATGTGCATGATAAAAAGACAAGAAGTTATAATATGAGTCAAATTAAGGGCAAGGATACTAAACCCGAAATATTGATTCGTAAGTTCTTGTTTTCAAAAGGATTTAGATACAGACTTTATGACAAGAAATTACCAGGAAAACCTGATATAGTATTGACAAAATATAAAATTGTAATTTTCGTTCATGGTTGTTTTTGGCATGGACATAAAAACTGTAAATATTTTGTAATACCGAAAACAAGGACAGATTGGTGGTTGAAAAAGATTGAAAGAAATAAACAGTTAGATTGTGATAACTTTCAGGTTTTACAGGAATTAGGCTGGAAAGTTTTAACTATTTTTGAATGTGAGTTGAAAAAAAATATTAGAGACAAAACGTTAAATGAACTCATCACTGAAATATATTGATTTATTTGCTGGAGCGGGTGGTCTTTCCGAGGGTTTTATAAGGGAAGGGTTTCAGGCTATTGCCCATGTTGAAATGGACAAGGATGCCTGTGACACACTAAAAACAAGACTTGCCTATCATTACCTTTCTCAAAATAATAAATTAAGTATCTACAAGGCATATCTTAAAAATGAAATACCCCGTGAGGTTTTATGGGGAAATATCCCGGGACCAATTATGGAATCTGTAATAAACGAAGAAATTACAGGAGAAACAATAAGCGGTATTTTTAACAATATTGATAAGCAGTCAGATGGTCATAAGGTCGATTTAATAATTGGAGGGCCACCTTGCCAAGCGTATTCACTTGTTGGGAGAAGCAGAGACCCTAACCGCATGAAAGGGGATAAAAGAAATTTTTTGTTCCGTTATTATGCTGAATTTCTGATAAAATACAAACCAAAGTATTTTGTTTTTGAAAACGTTTTGGGTTTATTGACTGCCGGAAACAAAAGATACCTGAATGAAATGATTCAACTTTTCGAATCCATCGGTTATTCAGTTGCTGAACCCACTGTTCTGAATGCAGAAGATTACGGAGTATTGCAAAAAAGGAGAAGAGTAATAATAATGGGGCAAAGGGGAAAGAAAAAATTTAATTTCCCTGAATTGCAAAAAGTTGAAAACAAATGGCAGATTAGAAAGGACTTGTTTTATGATTTACCCTACTTAAATCCTGGCGATGAATTTAATATTGTAAAATACACAAAACCGATTAATGAATATTTAAAAACAACAGAAATACGCAATGGAATTGATATAGTAACTCAGCACATAACCAGAAACCACAACAAAAGAGACCTGGAAATTTATTCAATAGCTATTGATAAATGGGTAAATGAAAAAACAAGGTTAAAATATTCAGACCTTCCAGCCAGACTTCAAACACATAATAACACCGAAGCATTTCTCGACCGTTTTAAAGTAGTTGACCCGATTGGACATTCCCACACAATGGTGGCTCATATCTCTAAAGATGGTCATTACTATATTTATCCTGATTCAAAGCAGATACGTTCAATATCTGTGCGTGAAGCTGCACGAATTCAGTCTTTTCCTGACGACTATTTTTTCGAAGGAGGAAGAACGACTGCATTTAAACAAATCGGGAATGCTGTACCTCCGTTAATGGCAAGGGCAATTGCCAATACTCTTAAAAAAATGTTGCAATGAAAATGACACCAATACAAAAAGATACTTCCATTCTCCGCCCAAGGGCAAGAATTATCAAGACTATAGGAGAAGAACTTATTAGTGATGATAAGGTCGCATTGCTCGAACTTGTTAAAAACAGCTACGATGCAGATGCTTCAATAATTACAATAAAAATTTCTGGTCGGGTAGTCGTTGAAAAAGATGGAAAAAATGAGATAAAGAAGATAATAAAAGAAGGTGGAAGTATTACTATTTATGATGATGGTTGTGGTATGTCATTGGAAACAATTAAGAAATCATGGATGGAACCCGCAACTATTTCTAAAAAGGTTGTTAAAAAATCTTCAGCCAGAGGTAGGCGTTATACGGGAGAAAAAGGAATAGGGAGATTTGCCTCTGCAAAACTTTCAAGTGACCTCAAAATAATTTCTAGAGTAGTTGACGATAATGAGGTTGTTGTGGACTTTAACTGGAAAGATTTTGATAATAACGATCTTTATCTTGATGAAGTTAAGTGTAATTGGGAAGTTAGAGAACCCATTGAATATACAAATGACTTACATGGTACGAAACTTATTCTTACTAATCTTCACTCTGATTGGGACGAAGAAAAGATTCGTCAATTTAGAATTGCTTTGCAACGACTGATAAATCCTGTTTCGCCTATATTAGATTTTTTAATTGAATTGGATTTGCCTAAAGAGTTTGATTCTTACTCAGGAACAATTGAATCTCCAGAATCACTTAAGCGACCAAACTATTCTATTAAAGGTACAATTGACAAAGATGGTATTCCATCAATTACTTTTATAAGTAAGAAAAAAGGTGAAAGTAAGCTTAAAGATTTCGTATTGCTAAAAAAGGATGAGAAGTTTCTGACGGGTTCGTTTGATTTTGATTTCAGAGTTTGGGATTTAGATCCTGAATCTATAGAGGAATTGGCAAAAGAAACGGATTCAACAAAGAAATATGTTCGTGATGCCCTTAAAGAAATTGCTGGAATTAGTATTTACAGAGATGGATTTCGTGTGCTTCCTTATGGTGATCCAAAATTTGATTGGGCAAGATTAGATATACGAAGGGTCAATAATCCTACACTAAGAGTTAGCAACAATCAGATAATAGGATTTATTTCTGTTGAACTTGATAAAAATCCAGAGTTTAAAGACCAAAGTAACAGAGAAGGTCTTGTTGAAAGTGATGCATTTAGTCAACTCAAGGATTTCATTCCTCGAATTCTCAATCAACTAGAGGATAAAAGATACCAGGAAAGACCTAGAGAGAATGAGAGCAAGGAAAACCAGGAAGGACTTTTTACCCGATTCTCTATTGCCCCTGTTGCACAATTGGTTCAGACCAAACTTCCGAATGATAAAGAGGCAAACGAGTTAGTTGCTAAAACGGAAGCCAATTTGCAGGAAGGTGTAAAAAAAATTCAAGAAGTTCTTTCACGTTATAGAAGACTTTCAACTCTAGGTTTATTGATAGATATTATTCTTCATGACGGAAATAATTTCCTTGCAAACATTGACAGTTCTGCCCATTTACTTGGAAAAGAATTGGCAAAAAATGAAATTGATAAAAAGGAGGTAGCCGAATATTTGAATAATATTAATGAGGGCAGAAAAGTTCTTGCACAATTATTTAAACGAATCGAACCATTTGGAGGAAGAAAACGAGGCAGACCAAAAGACATAATTCTTGAAGAAGCTATTGCTAATGTTTTTGCCCTTTACCAGAACCAATTGACAAAACTTAACATCAGTTATACTTTGCCGATTTCACAAAATGAGGTTAGAATTGATGATGGAGAACTACAAATGATTTTTGTAAATCTGATTCAGAACTCTATATATTGGTTAGAAACAATTTCAACAGATAGAAAAATTCAAATTGATATTGAAAGGAATGATGATGAACTTTCTGTCCTATTCAGTGATAGTGGTCCGGGAATAAAAGAAGAACATCAGCAAATAATTTTTGACCCTTATTTCAGTACAAGACCTGATGGAATTGGATTGGGGCTTACAATTGTTGGCGAGTTGGTAACTGAATATGATGGCGACTTTTCACTTATTGATAATGGTTCGCTTGATGGAGCGACTTTTAAAATAACATTCAGAAGAAGAATTTAAATATGGAATTACAAGTACTATTTATCGAGGATGATGAGAAACTTGGACTGAACTTACAAAAAAGTTTTGATGGTGCATCTATTGCTGATTATACTTTGAAAACAAAAGTCGTCAATCAGTTTGAAGATGGAATTTCTGCAATTAAAAAATATGATTTTGACTTGGCTATTCTAGATTTATACAAGGATAAAGATGTTAAAGATGAAGAAGCAGGGATTAAAGTTTTGGATACAATTCGAAAGAGCGCTTTTGTTCCAGTTGTATTCTATACAGGTCATGCTTACAAAATCACAAACCTGATTTCAGAAATTGTTGGAGTTGTTAGTAAAGGAGATGGCATTGAAGCATTGACAAAAGAAATAGAAAGGATTATCAACTCAAAAATTGCAGTCCTTAAAAGTCAGATTTATGCACACTTAAGAGAATCGCTGAGAAAATATTTTTGGGAAACTGTTGATGTAGATAAAAAGGTATTTGTGCCTGGAAAAGGGGATGTGTCTTTAGGTTATCTTCTTTTAAGAAGATTTGCAAACTCACTCTCAAAAGAGAACATAAAACAAGTTTTGGGTGATGATAAAATCAAGGCAAACAAAGCCCATCCAATGGAGTTTTATATCTTTCCAGTTAATACTTCGGAATATGCTGCAGGTGAAATTCTTGTAAAAGATGGAGTCTATTACGCAATACTCACTCCTAGTTGTGATTTTGTTGAAGATCAAATAAAGAATCGTAAAAGACGGGTAGGTAATGTTTTGCTTGTTATTGCTACTCCACTTTCAAAAACCGATTATTATATTGATTATAAAAGAACACCTAATCAAAAACACACAGATAGGCTAACGCAAATAATTGAAACAAGAAGAGGAGACCAATTTTTCTTTTTACCGGGAACTCCATTTATGGAAAATATGATACTTGATTTCCAAAAGAAAATAATGGTAGATTATAGTCAATTAAATACCTTTCAAAGAGTTGCAAAACTTGACGACCCTTATGCTCAATCAATGGTTTCAAGTTTTATTCGTTTCTATAATAGGATTGGGTTTCCTGACATTGATACAGAGTATGTATTGCAAAAGCTATAAAGCAAACCACAGTCGTAAGCACATTTGCAAGCCCACACGAGCCTATGCTCAAACGAAAGGCTTGCAAAAGAGCTTCCGCCTCTCCAGCCCGAGTAACCGCCTTTCAGGACGGTTTTAGGATTGCCCACGCTCAAAAAAACAAAATAAATTTGTGCTTCGTGGATAGGTTGGTACAGATTGAAAATGACAAGAAAATAAAAGCTAAATAAATGACAAACAGACGGATATGAATGAACACCAGTTGCCAATCGAGTAGACTGCCCCGCCAGCCTTGGCTGACGGGGAGAGCCTCTCACACCACTGTACGTACGGTTCACGTATACAGCGGTTCGTTAAGAAATGGAGCAATTTTCTGATAA
>Ga0265293_10014033_pt1 | contig 10259 bp, 8 predicted proteins | sample Munlanlewell138R_FD_192505 | JGI IMG/M metagenome (GOLD analysis project Ga0265293, IMG submission 192505) | Leachate microbial communities from a municipal landfill in Southern Ontario, Canada - Leachate well 138R | ecosystem: Engineered > Solid waste > Landfill > Unclassified | place: Canada...
GGTTAAAATTAATCGGGATGCATATGCAGGTTACACAACTTTTATTTATTTTATGATGGCTATACAGGTTCAGGCAATACTCTTTTGCAGGCGTTCTTTTACGTTTTTTATTACAGCCTTATTTTTCATTGCGGATATTTCATTTTTTATACTGGTTAAAGATATACTTGATCCCATCAGCCTTAAGGCAGCCACGGTAGGGGTTATTGACAGCAGCTTTGGAATCATATTTGTATTTGTTGCAGGGCTTTCTTTGATAAATATTGTTAATCAGGCAATAGAACGATCCGAAGCAGAAGCTGATAAAAGTGAAGAGAGTTTAAAGCAGATAGAAAATCTTTTAAAATCTTTAAATACAGCATCATCCAATCTTGCATCATCATCTGAAGATCTTTCAACTACAGCTCTTTCCTTTTCCGAAAATACTCAAAATCAGGCAGCTTCTGCAGAAGAGATTATGGCTACTATTGAAGAGGTATCCTCTGGAGTGGATAATATTGCTGCAGGATCCAGGGAGCAGTATGATCGAATGAAAGGGCTTTTGGAAAAGATAAGGATTCTCTCAGATACAATAGTAGAAATGGGAAGAACAATTGGCATGACCCTTAAAACTACAAGGGATATTACAGGCTATGCACAGGAGGGGGAAATATCTCTCCAATCCATGAATGAAAGTATGCAAAAAATAAATGCCAGTTCAGATGAAATGACCAATATTGTAGGGATTATAAATGATATTTCAGACAAAATTAATCTTCTCTCTCTTAATGCAGCTATTGAAGCAGCCAGGGCTGGAGATGCTGGAAGAGGCTTTGCTGTAGTTGCTGATGAAATTTCAAAACTTGCTGATCAAACCTCTGTCAGTATTAAAGAGATTGAATCTCACATACGTCTTAATAATAGTGAAATAATCAGGGGAAGCTCAACAGTTGAGGATACAGTATCTACAATCAGCAAAATTATTTCCGGAGTTAATTCTATAAATATTATGACAGATGAAGTTTCAGTACAGATGGAGCGGCAGCAAAATCTTAATTTACAGGTAAATGCTGAAGCCGAAGGAGCTATTGCCAGGTCTGATGAAATGAAGATGGCAACAGAGGAGCAGAAAATTGCAGTCACAGAAATTTCCCGTTCAATAGTCAGTGTTAATGAACTTACACAGTCCAACTCAGAGGGTGCGGAAAAACTTTTTCTTCATGCAAAGCATGTGCGTGAACTTGCAGAAGATCTTAAAAAACAGATGGAGGCCACTGGAGTTTAATAAATTTATATATTTTTTAAAATTTATCAATGGTAAAAGAAAGTGAATTAAATTTTATTTTAATAAAGATGGAATTGAGGATTTAAACTGAAAATTGAAAACAGTGAGGGTTAAAGCAAAAAAGCCGTTTTGAATAAAACGGCTTTTTTACAATATGTTTTTTAGCCTACAAGTATCATAAGGAATACCATTACGAAAAGAGCAACAGTCTCAATAATACCTAAAACCATAAGATAGTTTGTAAATCCCTTTCCTGTTTCAACAAAGGCATCTGCCCCAGCTGCAGCTGCTTTGCCCTGCTGCCATGCAGAAAACCCAATAGCGAGTCCGCCAAAAATACCAGCGCCAAGTTTAATCATTTCAGGTGCTGCACTTTCAGCCAATCTGGTCATAAGTATGTAACCATAGATGGTTTGCGTAAGAGGTGCACCAACAAAAGCAAGAAGAAGAAAAGGGGCGGGTTTATTTTGAATAAAACATTTTTTCCATGCGCCTATAGCTGCCATTCCAGCTGCGCCTGTTCCAAAAGCTGAACCGGCTGCAGAAAGTGATATTGCTGCGCCTACTGCTATTAATCCTATTTCCATTTACTACTCCTTATTCTATATTCTAATTTTTTTTAGCCGGATTTGTTATGCCTTTAAAAGGCGCATACCTGAATCCCGTCCATTCCATACCAAGGTGGCCGGAAAATTCCAGAACATTAAGCCTTACACCATGTACAACAATTGCAAGAGCAGCCATTAGTATGTTCATTGTATGTCCCATAAAAAGTATCAATGCGGAAATTAGCCCTGATGTTACAGAGTTGAAATTGCCGCCCATTGCATTAAAGCTTTCTGCAACTGCAACTGTAGCAAGACCTACTGCAAAAAGTCTTATGTAGGAAACTATATCTGCAAAAAAGCTTATGCTGTTAAGTATTTTTAGTATTAAAAGGCTTAACCCTTCTTTAACACCCTGAACAAAATTTCCCTTTTGCTCTGAGAATACTACAATGGATAAAAAACCGCCAAGTATCATTGGCACTGCTGCAGGGTTAAGGGGCTGCCTTAATACAAGATATTGTATCATAAAATACATTCCCCATAAAAGCGCCAGGCTGCCAGCCTCTGCCAGAAAGGGGAGGGAGGGAAACATGGCAATCATTCTTTTTGCATGGGCAATAGTAAGCTGTACAGCCCCAAGCAGAAAGCAGATATTCATAATCAGATCCCTTGATGCAGAATCAGCTCCAGAGAGCTGGGGTAAAACAAGACCCTGCAAAAAGGGGATTTGAATGAGTGTTTCAGATGCAAACCATACTCCGCTTAATGCACCCCAGATTATTGTTGCTGTACTAAGCACTGCAAGGAGCCAAAAAGCTTCTGGAGGCGCTTTAGGCATTTTGATTCTTGCAAACAGTGTAATTCCAAGGAATAAAAAACCGTAGCCTGCATCACCAACAAGCATTGCAAAATAAATGCTAAAAAACAATAAAAACCAGAAACTTATATCAAATTCCTTATAACCTGGAATTATGTCAAGAAAGCGAAAGGCAGGCTCAATAATCCGTATCCAGGCTGGATTTTCTATAAGTGAAGGTACCTCATCATCAGGTAAGGGGTCTTTGATAAGTATAGCCCATTCATTAGCTTTTGCAGCTTTTTTTAATTCTTCGGTTTTTTTAGCCGGGATAAAACCTGTAAGACAGCTTAAACTTTCATCTATAAGCAAACCTGCTCTTACAGTTTCAAACTCCAGTTCTTCCTTTATAATTGATAATGCTGTTTTTAAATTTTCAGATTCAGCTGCATGTTCTTTAAGGCTGGTATTTATATTTTCAAGCCTGGTTTTAAGCTCTGTGATTTTTGTCTCTGTTTCTTTTGCTGAAAGCTGTGGCAGCTGAACTTCACCGCTTGGTGGCAAATATTTTTCCTCTGTATTCAGGAAGGCTATTTTTATGTTTTTTCTGTTTTTTGAAAGAAGAAAAAATTCAGCTTCTTTAGGCAGTTTTTTAAATTCTTTCTTTGAAAGTTCGTAAAGCCTTAAGGAATTTCCTTTTTCTTTAAGATATTCAAGATCTGCCGGATCAAAGCTGCTCCAGTTTTTATAGAAATCATTGTCTTTTATAAGTTTATTAAGGCTTTCATTAAGTGCGGTTTTCCCATCTGTAAGCTCAAGAAGCTCTTTTGAAAGTTTTAGACTATCTTCAAGGCTAAATGGCATAGCTTTTGCTTTTTTATCAGCTGCTGGTAAAAGATAAACTGCTTTTTCAAGAGTTGATTTTTTTTCTTCAAGAGCTGTAATATCCTGATTTAGTACTGTTTTTTTGTCCACATGAACAAGCTCTGTAAAACCAAGTCTTTCCAGATCCAGGCTTTTATTTTTTTCAAGACCTATGATATAGACCTTTTTCATTTTTGCAATCATTCTAGCTCACCTTAACCAGATTCTTTTTCGCTATCTTACCTCGTACAACTGCAGCAGTTTGCTGGTCGCCAAGATAGATATTGATTTTTCTGATATTTTCTTTTGTTTCCGGAATTTTTATTTTTTCAAAAAGATTTACTCTTTGTGTAGTAATTCGTAACTCTTCGCTTAATAGCCATATTTGTTCTTTAAATATGGCTATTTCTTTTTCAAGAGCTGCAAGTTTTTTAATTTTTTCTACACCCTTGTCTGTCCAGAGAGGTTTGTCAAAAAGATCGTATTTAATGTCTTTAAAAACAAGATGTTTAAAAACGGGAATGTCTACACCTGCAATGTTACCTATATCAGTAACAAGGGACTCAATTTCTATAAGCTCCTCAAGCCCTGCATCTTCACCAAATACTTCAATCCAGTTTTGAAGAGTGTTAAATGCAGCTTCATATTCCTTGTTTTTTTCTGCAAGCTCTGTTTCTACTCTACGAATTACCATTTGTAGCTGCTGTTTTTTAAGTTGAAGAGTAGGAAGATAGCGTGTAAAACGTTTAAGCGCATCTTTTTGTCTTTTTAGTTCGTTTTTTGTTAGTTTAACTTTAGCCATAAAATTTTTCCTTATTCAGGCCAAAATTTGGATATAAGATCAGATCTAAGCCCTGTTTCTTCTGGTGTAAAGCATTCGCTTAATATTTTCCATCCGTCATCAAGAGCCTGTTCAAGCGGAATGTTTACTGAAAGGTCCATCATCTGTTTTTCAAATATTTCGCCATATTTAAGAAGTTTATTATCCCAGTCTGTCATTCGAAAACCCATAGATTTTTTTTCCAGACTTTCTTTAAAGTTGGCATAAAGCTGAATCATACCATCCATAATGGCACGGTGATCATCGCGTGTTTCTCCATTTACCAGCTGTTTAAGTCTGGAAAGGCTTCCAAAAGGTTCTATTCTTCCATTTTTAAGATAGTATTGCCCTTCAGTAATATAGCCCGTATTGTCTGGAACCGGATGGGTTACGTCATCGCCTGGCATTGTTGTTGCTGCTAACAAGGTAATTGAGCCAGCACCTTCAAAATCAACGGCCTTTTCATATCTGGAAGCAAGCTGGCTGTAAAGGTCACCTGGGTAACCCCTGTTTGAAGGAACCTGTTCCATTGTAATGGCTATTTCTTTCATGGAATCTGCAAAGTTGGTCATATCTGAAAGAAGCACAAGAACCTTTTTCCCTTTAAGTGCAAAGCTTTCTGCTATTGCAAGTGAAATGTCTGGTACCAAAAGACATTCTACAATAGGGTCACTTGCTGTATGAACAAAAAATATTGTTCTGCTTAATGCTCCTCCTTCTTCAAGTGTTTCTTTAAAGAAAAGGTAATCATCGTATTTAAGGCCCATGCCTCCAATTATAATCATATCAACTTCAGCCTGCATGGCTATTCTTGAAAGGAGCTGATTATAGGGTTCTCCGGAAACTGAAAAAATAGGAAGCTTTTGGCTTTCAACAAGCGTATTAAACAGGTCAATCATGGGGATACCTGTTCGTATCATGTTTCTTGGTATTATTCTTTTAGCCGGATTTACAGAAGGTCCGCCGATTTCTATTAAATTTTCAGTAAGTTCCGGGCCATTATCGCGGGGCTTTCCACTTCCTGTAAAAATTCTACCCAAAAGGTTATCAGAGAATGATACCTGCATGGAATGTCCTAAAAAACGTATTTCATCTCCGGTTGAAATACCTCGGCTTCCGGCAAAAACCTGAAGTGAAACCTCGTTACCATCCAGACGGATTACTTCTGCAAGGCTGTCTCCGTGGCCAGAGCTTACTATTGCAAGATCTCCATATTTTATACCATCTGCAGTAACAGAAATAACGTTTCCTGCAATTGAATCTATTTTACTGTATACTTTTCGCATTTTTTTGCCTCTGTTAACTTATTTGCTTAACAAGGCCTTTGCCTTGCTGTCCATACCTGATTTTTTGCTTTCAAGCATGGAGATAATTTCCTCTTCCAGGCTTTTAAAGCTTTCAGAATCTGATTCTGAACCATTATAATCAAGAAACTTCTGTCTAAGCTGATAAAAATATTGCCTTGCTTCATCTTTGGTTTTTATATTAAACTCAGCTCCAAGTATGTTTAAGATCAGGTTGAATACATGTTTTTGTCTTTCTGTGCTTACAGAAACATCAACCGGATCAAAGGAGTTTTGTTGTAAATATACGGAATCAAGGAATTCGCTTTTAAGATAGAGTATGTAGTCTTCTGTGCTTGTACCCTCTTCGCCAATTACTTTCATCATCTGATCAATTTCATTTCCAATAAAGAGTATTTCCTTTGCATAATCTGTCAGATTTTGATCAAGCGCGCTTTCGTAATTGCTCCAGCTTTCAAGGGGATCAATTGCAGGATATTTTCTTGCATCACTTCTTTCTCTTGAAAGTCCATGAAAAGCACCTACCACTTTAAGTGTTGCCTGTGTAACTGGTTCTTCAAAGTTACCACCAGCTGGACTTACTGTGCCGCCAATTGTAACAGAGGCTATTTCACCTGTTTTAAGTTTTACTACACCAGCTCTTTCGTAAAAACTTGCAATAACTGATTCCAGATAAGCAGGGAAGGCTTCTTCACCTGGAATTTCTTCAAGGCGACCAGACATTTCCCGCATGGCTTGTGCCCATCGTGAAGTTGAATCTGCAAGGAGCAGAACATCAAGCCCCATCATTCTGTAATACTCTGCAAGAGTTACTGCTGTATAAACTGATGCTTCCCGTGCAGCTACAGGCATTGAAGATGTATTACAAATAATAATTGTTCTTTCCATAAGTGTTTTGCCTGTTCGCGGGTCTATAAGCTCCGGAAATTCCTTAAGTGTTTCTACTACTTCTCCGGCTCTTTCTCCACAGGCTGCTATAATTACAATGTCGATCTCTGCGTTACGGCTTGTAACCTGTTGAAGTACGGTTTTCCCTGCGCCAAAGGGTCCTGGAATACAGTAGGTTCCTCCTTTTGCAACAGGGAGAAAGGTGTCAATGACTCTTAGTTTTGTAACCATTGGTTCAGTTGGTTTAAGCCTTTCTGCATAATTTGTTATGGCTCTTTTAACAGGCCAGTCAAACTTCATGGTAAGATTATATGTGGTTCCCTTGCTGTCTGTGATTTCTGCAACTGTTTCATCAATTGTGTAGCTGCCAGAAGAAACTATGCTTTTAACAGTGTACTGATCTCTCATATAAAAAGGCACCATGATTCTGTGTTCAAAAATTCCTTCAGGCACAACTCCAAGTATGTCTCCGCCTGTAACAGAAGAGTTGATTTCAGCCTTGGGTGTAAAATCCCATTTAATGCTGTTATCAAGTGGTTCCAAATATACGCCTCTTTCCAGAAAAAAGCCGCATTGTTCTGCGAGTTGTGGCAAAGGATTTTGAAGACCATCGTAAATCTGGCCAAGTAACCCTGGCCCAAGTTCAACAGAAAGAAGGTCATTGGTTAATTCAACCAGATCTCCAATCCCAATGCCTCTGGTCATTTCAAATACCTGTAGTTCGGCTTCTGAACCGTTAATTCTTATAACTTCACTTTTAAGTTTTTTATCTCCAAGCACTACATAGCCCACTTCATTCATGGAGACATTTCCTTCAACTTCTATAGTAATCATGTTTCCATTAACGCCGATTACCTTACCTGTTGTTTTTATCATTTATTATACTCCAGTAATCAAACTAATATTTTTCAGATTCAGACAGCAGTGCTGCCTGTTGTAGTTTCATATATTTGCCTGTAATTTTCATTCCCTTTTTCTTTGGTAAACAAAGTCTTTCTTTTAAGCAGTTTAAGTTTAAGCAGGTAGGCTGCAAGTTTTTCCATGCTAAAATATTCAAGGGCTTCAAGTTCGCTAATTTTATTCCATCGCATTCTATCTAAAAGGAGTTCAGCTTCAAGAGGATTTTCCTGATTAAAGACTTCCCTTGCCAGTTCAGCAAGCCCGGCGTAGATGCTCCCTTCTTTTAAAGATTCATCTGCATTAAAATTGAGTCTGGATGCCCTTAGCCTTACAAGCTCATTTTTTAATGCAGTGTTCCATGCTTCAAACTCTGCTGATATTTGACTGCCTGATACATTGGAAAATTTAATAAAATCCCTTTCTGTCAACTCCTGCCTGCACAGTTCAATAAATTCATCCATATTGATTGGTGGCTCTGCATCGAATTTAAGCATGGGCAATGCAGTAATTAAATAATAGTATTGCATAAGCCTATTTTCCTTCTCCGCTTATAAGTGTGGCAAGCTTTGGATTAAGGTATTCAGACAGGGCTTCTGCAATACCTTCATCGGAAAAATTAAAATATGCACTTCCATCTTTGCTGGAAATAAAAAAGCCTTTTTCCATGTTTTTTGCTGTTTTAATTTCAAGGCCGTTTTTAATTTCTTCAGATAGTCTGGATGTCAAAATTTTTTGAAGGGTATCTGAATCTTTTTCCGGTATTTCTATGATAAAATTTCCTGTTTCAGTTTTATCCCATTTATTGATAGTATTTACTATGATTTCTTCCATTACATTAGCAGTTAAAGCCTTGTCTGTTTCTGTTTTAAGAAGTCTGTCAAAAATATCGGAAAGGTTTTTTCTTACAGTAAGTATTACATCCCTTCCAGCCTGTTTTACAGATGCTTTAGCACTGTTTTCAAAGCGCAAAGCATCTGCCTGAGCTGCTGCAGTTATTTCAACAGCTTTTTTTTCTGCATCTTTAATAATACTTTCAGCTTTCTGTTCCGCATCCTGAATGATTTTTTCAGCATTGTCTTCTGCTGCTTTGATTCCTTCGTTTTTAATTTTAGAGATAAGTTGTTCTACTTGAATTTCCATTCGTTTACCCGTTTAAAAAATATTCTTGTTATAGTACATTTATAAAAAATAATTCTCAGGTTGAAGAATAATTTAACATACAAATATAAGCAACAAAAAATTTGATATATACATAAACTATTAGAAAATTTTGTTTAATTTGGAGCATTTTATTTTTTTAATTGAATTAACCCCGCTGATTACAGAAATTGTACTGTATGAAACACTTTTTTGAAATAATAGTTTTAGCCCTTATTGTTGCAACTTTTTCCTGTGCTAATGACCACAGGGAGGAACCGGGTGGATATGTAATACCTGAATTTTATCACACCCCTGATGAGATAAATACATTTCTTGAAGATATACATAAAAAATATAAGGCTATTACCCGTGTTAAAACCATAGGGAATAGTGTAAGTGGCAGGTATATTAAAGCCATAATTATATCAGGCGACCCTGATGAACCAAAATTAAAACCAAACGATCCTGATGAAGCAAAATTAAAGCCAAGGATTCGCCTTACAGGAGGCATACATGGTTCGGAAATAATTTCTTCTGAAATCATGATCTATTTTATTAGGTATCTTGTTGAAAATTATGCTATTGACTCTGATATAAAAAGTCTTGTTGATTCTCGCTATATAGCAATCATTCCTGTGCTCAATCCTGATGGCCTTGCTGTTGCTGGGAGGCGAAATGATAATGGTGTTGATCTTAACAGGAATTTTTCTTCTACCTGGGCAGAGGGTTATGGGTATGGGGCAGAGCCTTTTTCAGAACCAGAGTCAAAGGCTTTGCGCGATTTTTCTATTGAACAGAATTTTCATCTTTCCGTCACATTTCATTCAGGTGCTGTGCTTGTTAATATTCCCTTTGATTATGGAAAAGAATCAGCCGGAGTTGTGCCTCTTGAAAATAATCTTGTAAGGGAATTTGCCTTTGCCTATTCCAGGGCAGGTGTTGAGCCAAAGCGTTTTATGGATAATCCTGATATTTACCAGTCCCAATATATGGAGGATGGGATAATCAACGGAGGGAGCTGGTATGTTATTACAGGCTCTTTGCAGGACTGGAGTTATCTTGAAACAGGTTGTCTTGACCTTACTGTTGAGGTGGCAAAACGTACTCCTAAAACTGAGGATGAGGCAATGCGGGTTTTTGAATATAACAGAGATTCCATTATTGCATATATTCAAAAAGGGGGACAGGGAGTTTATGGCAGGGTTACAGATGATAATGGAGATCCTGTTGCAGATGTTAAGATTGCCCTGACCCATGGTGATATTGTTGTAAAGACAGATGCAGATGGCTACTATCACAGGATTTTGCTCCCGGGGGATTATACACTCTCCTTTCAAAAAACCGGTTATGAAACAGGTAGTACAAATGTATCTGTTCCTGATTCAGATTCAGGTATATTAAAAAATATTACATTAACACCACAATAAATTTTTATAAAAAATATTGTAATTATCTTCTTTATATTTTATATTCATTTCAAATACATTCCGGAGAGAAGAAAATGAGAATAAAAATATCAATGTTTTTATTATTAATATTATTACCAGTTTATGCCTATTCCATGAAGGTCTCTTTTTTTTTAGGTGATGTTAAAATGGAAAGGGGAGGAAGGGTTACCTCTTTAAAAATGGGAAATACTGTGGGCAATGGCGATGTTATAAAAACCGGCAAAGGTGCAATGGTTGAGCTTTCCTATCCAAATAACAGCAAAATTACTCTTCAGGGTGATACTGTT
>Ga0265293_10014034_pt1 | contig 10259 bp, 10 predicted proteins | sample Munlanlewell138R_FD_192505 | JGI IMG/M metagenome (GOLD analysis project Ga0265293, IMG submission 192505) | Leachate microbial communities from a municipal landfill in Southern Ontario, Canada - Leachate well 138R | ecosystem: Engineered > Solid waste > Landfill > Unclassified | place: Canada...
GTTGTTCGACTGGCGTCGAGCAGGCAAGCGGGCGCTTCTTGCCACTGTTGTGCGTACCTGGGGCTCATCGCCCCGGCCCATTGGTTCCATCATGGCGCTTTGCGAAGACGGCACGGTAGTGGGCTCGGTTTCGGGCGGCTGTATCGAAGACGACTTAATCTATCGGTTTTCGCAAGCCTACGCCGGCAACCAGACGGATGACGCCAATCACGAAGCGCATATGCCCGAAGGCGCGCCCCAGTTGCTGAAGTACGGCATCCGGGCGGATGAAGCGCATCGCTTCGGCTTGCCGTGTGGCGGCACCTTGCAGTTATTGCTCGAGTTCGACCCCGATCCCCACGATCTGGGCGTCCTGGTCAAACAACTGACCGCCGGGCAACTGATGCAGAGGGTTGTCTGTCTGGCCGACGGAAAGGCAAGCAGCCAGCCTAGCGATCACCCGTCCGACTTGCTTCTTACTGATACCGAGCTGGTCAATACCTTTGGCCCGGAATACCGCATGTTGCTTATCGGCGCGGGCCAGTTGGCCGAGTACCTGGCGACCATGGCCTTGTTCAACGGCTTTCTGGTGTCGGTCTGTGATCCGCGAGAAGAATACCTGGGTGGCTGGTCGGTGCCGGGCGTTGAAACGCTATCCGATATGCCGGACGACGTGGTGCGCGCGTTCAAGGCAGACCGGCGCAGCTGCATCGTTACGCTTACCCACGATCCCAAGCTGGACGACTTGGCTTTGCTCGAGGCCCTGGAGACCGAGGCCTTTTACGTTGGGGCCATTGGTTCACGCAGCAATAATGCATTGCGACGCGAGCGTCTGATCGAGTATTTTGATCAGACGGAAGAATCCCTGGCTCGGCTGCGCGGCCCGATCGGCTTGTATATCGGCAGCAAGACGCCGTCCGAGATCGCGGTCAGCATCATGGCCGAAGTGCTGGCGGTCAAGAATGGAGTGGATCTTTCGGGCGATATGGACATCGCCCGCGCCAAAGATAAAATCGGCGTGCCGCCCAACGACACCGATCTGGTGTGCGCCATTTAAATTTAAAGCGCCTTGCCTGGCCGTATAGGCGGCTGGCGGCTGCATAGGCCGGGCGCGCGTGCTCGGAGACGCCTACTTGACCAGGTTGGGCAGCCATAAGCCGACCTCGGGCACAAACACCATCAGCAAAAGCACGAATAGTTCGAGGATCACAAACGGCACGGCGGCCTTGTAGACGGTGCCCATGGTTACCTCGGGCGGCGCAATGCCTTTCATGACGAATAACAGCAGGCCAAACGGAGGCGTTAGGAAGCCCATTTCCATGGTGATCAGATAGACGATCCCCAGCCAGATGGGATCGATGCCGACCGCATTGGCCATCGGGATGAATAGCGGCACGGTAATCATGACCATGCTGACCTGATCGACGAAACAGCCCAATATAAGCAGAATGACCATCATCATGAAGATGACGGTTAGCGGGTCGGCGCCCGCACCGGTGACCAGCCCGACCATGCCGCGCGTGGCTCCTGAAAACGCCAGGATCTGGCTGAAGGTGGTCGACGCCATGATGATGAATAGAATCATGGTGCTGGTCTTGGCGGTTTCGGCAAGCATGGCCTTAAGGCCTTTCCAGCTAAGACTGCGATAGCTGACGGCGGCAATGAATGACGCAATAACGCCCAGGCCCGCCGACTCGGTGGGGGTGGCCCAGCCCAGCACCAGCGAGCCAACCACCACGATCAATATGCCAGATAATGGCACCACATACACCAGGAACGGCACCCAGCGCTCGGCAAAGCTGCGCTGGACGTGCTCGTCCGAAGGCGCATCTTGTGGCCGCCTTTTTGCCCGGATGGTGATATAGGCCAGGAACAGAACCGTCATGATCAGCGCGGGGGTGATGCCGGCCAGCAGCAGCTTCGAAATGGACATGTTGGCCAGGCTGCCCAATAGAACCGCCAGCGCCGAAGGTGGAATAAGCATGGCGATGGCGCCTGACGACATGATGGGCCCCATGGACAGCGTGGGATGATAGCCCCGTTGCAGCATGACCGGCAAGAGCGAGCGACCCAGCATGGCGGTGTTGGCAATGCTTGAGCCCGACAGCGCTGAAAATACGGTGCCTGCGGCGACCGAGACGACCGCCATGCGGCCAGGCACCCGGGATATAAGGCGTTCCATGGCGTCAATCGCTTTAAACGCCATGCCGCTGTGCAGCAGGATTTCACCCATAAGGATGAACAGCGGAATGGGGGCCAGGCTGTAATTGGTAATCGAGGTGACCACATTGCGGGTCATCTGGATCAGGCCAATTTCTCCATTCAGGAAAACAATGGCGCCAATGATATTGACGCCGAAAAACGTGATGGCGACAGGCAGGCCCAACAAAAGCAGGAACACCAGCGAACCCGTAAGCAAGACCAGCGCAGAAATCCAATCCATGGGTGTATCCGTTTACAGTGAAACTGTGGTGTCTTGAGCGGGAGGGCTGTGCAGTCGTGTTTTGAGCAATCGCAGGAATTCGATGGCCACCAAGGCCATGCATAGGGGCACAAATAGATTGATGGGCCACTCGGGGATGGTGAAGGTTTTATACACCATGCTGCCGCGCTTGAATGCCTGCCAGGTGGCGATGGCGCCGTAATAGAAAATAACCCAGCAGATGGCGCTTCCCAGCACGTAGGTGAACAGCGTGACCCCGTGCTGGATGCGCCGTGGCAAATTAGCGACGACGATATCCACGCAAACGTGCCCGCCTTCGCGTAGAACCCATGGCGCGGCAAACGCCGTGGCGACATACATGGCGTACTCCATGGTTTCAATCACCCATGGCAGGCCCGCGCCGAACGTATTGCGCATGAGTACATCGGCGGCAATGAAAAAAGCCATGAGCCCGAAAATGGCGCCGGAGATGACGGCCAGGCCCATGATAAGTGCATCATAGGCTTGGACGACGATGTTGCGTGGCGCCATGGCGGTTCCCCAGAAGACCGAAGCGATTGACGGGGGATTTAGTTGGGCTTGGCCAGCAGGTCACGCAAGCGCGGACCGGTTTCAGGCGCAACGTCCAGCACTTGCGCCCAGCCGGCTTCACGGGCCGTGTCCAGCCACTTTTCGCGCTCGGCGCCTTCAAGCGTGTACACCACCATGCCGGCATCGGCTTGCTTTTTGATCTCTTGCTGATTGATTTGTTCGTTATTGGCATTGGCCGCTTCCAGCCATGTGCCCATTTTATTCAGGAAGGCGCGCTGTTCGTCGGTGAGCGACTTCCATTTGTCGAGATTGATCAGCACGTTGACGTCGACATCGTAGAACCCGGGGTCGACGCGGGCCTTGGTGACCTGGTGCCAGCCAAGGTCGAGAACCCCCTGGATGGGCCAGCCATAACCGTCGACCACGCCACGCTCGAGCGCGGTATAGACTTCGGACGGTGGCGTCTGGATGCTGGCGGCGCCGAGTTTTTCAAAGAAGGCGCGGTAGACCGGTGTGACGCGCAGGTTCAGCCCTTTAAGGTCGGCTTTTTCTACGGGTTTGTTGACATAGAGATGAAAGGGGACACCGTCGCCCGTGGCGGCGAGGAACCAGACATTCATCTTCTTGTTGTGCAGTTCGTTCAGGTATTCCCAGCCGCCGTTTTCACGCAATTCTTGCATGGTGTAGTCGGACAGCTTCAGTGCGCCGCCCTCGGGCAGAAGGTTGGCATAGAACGCGGTTGTGTTGAAGGCCATGTCGATGACACCCGACTGAACCGCATTGCCGAGCTCGAACGGAGGAATGGCCGAAGGCCCGCCCATCACGTCGATCTGCACCAGACCCTTGCCTTCTTCATTGACTTTCTTGACGAAATTTTCGAAGGGCAGGTTAATGAGCGTGCCTGGCTGGAATGCCGTGACCGCTTTGAGCACGACCTCTTTGGCACCGGCGGGGCTGGCCGCCAGCAATGCGCTGACGGCCAATGCGCCAGCGATTCGGGTGAATAGTTTCATGGGAGTCTCCTTGTGACCGATGAGCAGGTACTGGGTTTGTTCTTTGAACGGAGCTGCAGCATTGAAGATGATGCAATGCCGGACCGCCCGGCGTGGTCGTCAAGAGCTCGGCCATGCCGTACAGCATGTGTCTGTAAATATGTATGCAAGTTAGTATTACACAGAATCGTGGCCGCTTTTACTAGGGCTTGCCCCATAACAGTCAGGAAAATCCTGTGCTGTTCTGTTAACCGAACAGTCCTTGCTCGTCGTGGACCGGCTTTCCTCCTACCAATGTGGCCAACACTTTGGTTTGCGGGATGTCGTCTTCTGACGTGTCTGTGTGAAAACGCAGGCCTTTGCGTTAAGATGAACGGCATGTTGTCTACCGGGATGCCAAGGGATGAGCTCAGGTGAAATTATTGTGTTGCTGCTGTTGGGAATTGGCCTTGTCTGTTCCCTTACCTTGTTCGTCTGGCTGGTGCGTTTGATCCGCCGCGACCACCCGCCGGTGGCCAAGCCCGGGTCGGTAGACAGGCCAGGCGTGTAGATGCGCGACGCGAACAAGGGAAGCGGGCGCCTTGTCGCCATCCAGCCACCCGACTATCCGGTTGATATCCATCTGGTTTATGCCACGGCCGACAATTTCGTTTGTCTGCCGGTGTACGCGTCTGATGCGCAATGCGTCCTGCACAGCGATGCGGCTGACTGCCTGGGGCGCGCCGCCCGGGCGGCGTTACGAGCAGGCTATGTTTTGCGCGTGCTGGACGCTTATCGGCCTCCGGCAGCGCAGGAAATCTTCTGGCAGCTTTGCCCTGATCCACGCTATCTGGCCGACCCCGCCGTGGGGTCGAACCATACGCGCGGCATTGCGGTCGATGTCACCTTGCTGGACGAAGCGGGGCAGGCGCTGGACATGGGCACGGGTTTTGACGACATGCGCGAGCAGTCGCATCACGACCGCCCCGACCTGCCCAAAGCCGTGCAACGCAATCGCAGCCTGCTATTGGGCATTATGCTGCAAGCCGGGTTCGAATCCTTGCCCACCGAATGGTGGCATTATCAGTTGCCTGATGCTCGTCGCTATCCCTTGATCGACGATCCTGCCGTGCAGGTGGTTCGTATCTGACGCGGCCCATCCCCTGTCCGTTCTACTGCCCTGTTTGGCTAATCCGCATACTAATTAGTACATTAGCCAAAGGCGCCAGGCAGCAAGAACATGAACGCGGCGACCAAGGTAGGGATGGCCGCCGAGGCCAGAAGCTTCAGCGGCGAAATCGCGCCGTCCGGGAAGTAGTCTTTCAAAATGGAAAAGCCGGCCGGGTTGGGCGCGTTGGCGATCACGGTCAGTCCGCCGCCTGTCACCGCGCCGGCCACCAGCATGTAGCGCCAAAGATCGCTGGTGCCTTCCACCAGCGATCCCAGATAGGTCAGGGCCGCATTATCGGTGACTGCGGTAAGCGCCGTGGCGCCCCAGAACAGCACGGTGGGCGATAGCCCGCCTAGAAGATCCTGCAGCCACCATTGCTGCATTCCGCCCAGCACCACCAGGCCCGCCAGAAAAAACCCCACCATCAGCCCCTCTTTGATGAGCAGGCGGTTCTGATAGCGTCTGTAGCTTTCGGCAAAGCCGATGAACATCATCAGCATGCCAAGAAACACGATGGGGTGGTGGGCCGCAAGCACGATGCCCACCAGAAACACCACATGAATCGCCATGACCACGGCGGGCACGGCGGGCCGGCTCTCGCTGACGGTGGGTGTAGGCGTGCTCGACGCCCCTTGTCCTATGCTGCCATCCAGCAGATACTTGCGGCAGATCAGCGTCAATACGCCTGCATTGATGATCACGGCAAGCGCTGCGCGCCAGCCGAAATGGGTGGCCATGTAGGTTGAGTCCCAACCAAAGGTTTGGGCGACCATCAGCACAGGCGGTGCGGCGTAGGCTGTCAGCACGCCGCCACTGGATATATTGACGAACAGCACGCCAAGTGTCATGTACTTGAATCCGGCTTGGCCGGACTTATAAAAGTACGCATCGCGCAACAGCAAGGCGGCCAGTGTCATGGCGGCCGGCTCGGTAATCAGGGAGCCCGACAAAGGAACGAGGGACAGGGTGATGAAAAACGTGGCCAGTTCGCCACGCATGGGCAGCAGGCGCGCCACCCCGCGCACCACCAGGCCCACCAATTCCAGGATGGGACGGCTGGCGGCGACCACCATAATGGCGAACACAAAGGCCGGCTCGGTAAAATTGCGGGTGTCCAGATAGTGCACCGCGTCGCCCACACCGATCAACAGGCCCATGACCACAATCAATACAAAGGCCCATACACCGAATACCGCTTCCACCTCGGCCAGCATATGCCATAAGCCCGCGTGAGGTCCTTGCGATTGGCCAGCCGGGCAAAGACCGGCACCGAGAACGTGTGAATGATGGCGATTGCAAAAAGCGCCGTTGCGATAATTTCGATATAACCGGGCATAAAAACCTTCTACATCTGGTCAGTGGTCCGTTGGCCACAGGGTTGACAGGCAATCGGGCTAGAGCAGGGTGCCGGCCAGTGCGGCCACATTGAGCAATACGCCCACCGCCATATTGGCGCGGAACAGCATAAAGCTTTTATCGGGCCGGGTAACGCTGAACACAATCATTTGCCACACGAAATGTGCGCCGATAACGGCCATGACAATGTAGTAACCGACGTGAAAATCCAGTGCCCAGCCGCCATACAGCCACAGGGTCAGGGTAACGGCGTACACCACGCTGAGCCAGAATTTCCCATGTTGACCAAAGCGCATGGCGGCCGACTTTACCCCCAGCTTCAGATCGTCGCGGACATCGACATAGGCATAGATGGTGTCGTAGCCCACTTGCCAGAGCACGGCGCCCACCCACATGGCAATGGCCGCCAGCGGTACATGGTTCTGGGTATCGGACCAGGCCATCAGCATACCCCAGTTAAAGCCGATGCCCAACACCACTTGCGGCCAGTAGGTAAAGCGTTTGCACAGCGGGTAGATAATGACGATGGGCACCAGGGCCACGGCCAGCCACCGGCTGTAGTCGTTGATGGCGAACAGCAGCAGGGCGCAAACCACGAGCTGGCCCAACAGGAAATACAGCGCGTTCTTCAGGGTAAGCTGGCCGCTAGTGAGCGGGCGAAAACGCGTGCGCTCGACCTGTTTGTCGATATCGCGGTCGAAGATGTCGTTGATCGTGCAGCCCACGCCCCGCATCAGCAAGGCGCCAAGCGAAAAAATGAACAGGCGCCAAACAGTGGGCCAGCCGTCGGCGGCATGCACCAGGGCGGCCAGGCAGGGCAGCAGGGTCAGCCAGGTGCCCACCGGACGGTCCAGCCGGCAAAGGCGGGCATACGGCCCCCATGACTTTGGCAGCCAGCGATCCACCCAGTCGTCGGGCCGCATGTCGGACAGGTCGGGCAGGGCGTTGGACGAGGAATCGTGCTTGGGGTCGGTGGGCTGGGTTGAAGACATGGGCATTAAATCGGCTGGCTCTCAGGCCACCTTGATGCCCTGCGCAACCACCTGGTTCTGGGCGGCGCTTTCGCGGATCAGGCGTCCAAGTACGGCAATGCCTTCGCGAATTTTCTCTTCGGGCACGGTGACGAAACTGAGCCTTAGCGTGTTGTTCTGGATGTGATCACCCACGAAAAACGGTGCGCCGGGCACAAACGCAACCTTGTTTTCAACGGCGCGCTGCAGCAGCTCTTGTGCATCGATATGCCCGGGCAGCGTCACCCAGATGAACATCCCCCCTTCCGGGCGTGTCCAGGACACGTCGGCAGGGAAGTCGGTTTGCATGGCATCAAGCATGTAGCCGCATTGTTGTTTGTAGATCTCGCGCACCTTGGGCAGGTGGCTGGCCAGGAAGCCGCTTTTAACGGCTTCATGCACGGCGATCTGCGTGAGTGTGGAGGTGTGCAGGTCGGTGGCCTGCTTGATCTGCACCAGCTTGGAAATAATGGGGGCGGGCGCAACGATGTAGCCCAGGCGCAGGCCAGGCGCGAGCACCTTGGAAAAAGAACCCAGACGGATGACGGTGGCCCCTGCCGTGCGGCCCAGGCCGAACAGGCCCGGCAGAGGCTCACCGGCGTAACGCAAGTCTCCGTAGGGATCGTCTTCGATAATCGGCAGGTTGACCTGCGCGCAGCGTTGCACCAGGGCTTGGCGGCGCTGAAGGTTCAAGGTGCGGCCCGTGGGATTCTGGAAGTTCGGCAGGGCGTAGATGAAGCGTGCGTTACGCACCCGTTCTTCGGTCAGGCCGTCGGGAATCAAGCCGCCTTCGTCGGTAGGCACGGCCGTATAGGCGGGCTCGAACAGAGAAAAGGATTGCAGCGCGCCCAGGTAGCTGGGGGCTTCGACCAGCACCTTGCTGCCCGGGTCGATGAATAATTTACCCAGTAGATCCAGCGCCTGTTGGGAGCCGGATACGATCAGGACTTCGTCGACGCAGACGTCGGTTGCGCCGGTGCGCCGCATGTCGCGCGCCACCCATTCACGCAACGGCCCATAGCCTTCCGTCGGGCCGTATTGCAGGGCGGTGCGGCCATTGTTTAGCAGAACGTCGGCGTAAGCGGCATTGATTTCGTGCAGCGGAAAGCCGATGGGCGCCGGCAAGCCGCCCGCAAACGAGATAATGTCCGGCCGTTCGGTGATCTTCAGGATTTCACGGATGGCGGAGCTGGTCAGCCTCTGCGCGCGCTGGGAAAACACGTAGGGGGGCAATGAGCCATGGTTGGCATGAGGGTTTGAGCTGGACATAATGCTGCGCGAAGAAATCCCGGGAAAAGGTAGTACGGCAAACTGCTTAGAATACTGCAACTTCGGCGCAGATGCTTACAGTTTGCGGTGGCCTTGACCAAAAACAGCTAAAATCACGCGGTAGCCATCTCTTTTTTGGCGTTTCCATTCCTTTTTGCTTCATCATGCCTATTTACGCTTATAAGTGCAGCGCCTGCGGTCATTCGCAGGACGTGCTGCAGAAAATGTCCGACCCCTTGCTGACCGAGTGTCCACAATGCCACCAGGCCACCTATGTTAAGCAGGTTACCGCAGCGGGTTTCCAGCTTAAGGGTTCAGGTTGGTACGTCACCGATTTCCGCGATGGCGGCAAAGGCGCGGCGCCGGCATCTGGCGCGTCAGCCGAAACGGGTGCAACGGATACGGCCGCGCCTTCCTCCGGCGCAAGCGCCACGCCTGCCGCGACCGCGCCGGCGGCCAGCACCGCTCCGGCCACGCCTGCGGCTTCCACGTAAGGGTTTCATGCGTATTTTCAAGCGCTATTTCATCACAGGCCTGTTGATCTGGATTCCCCTGGTCATCACGATCTGGGTGATTGCCTTGTTGATCAGCACGCTGGAAAGTGTGGTGCCGGCGTTTCTGTCGCCGCAGTCACTGTTCGGGTTCAGCCTTCCGGGCTTTCGGGTGCTGCTGGTTTTGCTGGTGGTGTTTCTCACCGGCCTGGCCGGCGCCAACCTGATCGGGCGTACGGTGGTAGAGCGGTGGGAACACCTGTTGGGCCGTATTCCGCTCGTGCGTTCCATTTACAATTCCGTCAAGCAGGTCAGCGATACGGTTCTTTCGCCCAGCGGCCAGGCCTTTCGCCAGGCGGTGCTGGTGCAGTATCCGCGCCATGGCGCCTGGACCATCGCGTTCCTGACCGGCGCGCCCAGCGGGGAAGTGGCGGGCAAGCTGGGCGGCGACTTTGTCAGTGTGTATATACCCACCACGCCCAATCCCACTTCGGGCTTCTTTTTGATGATGCCGCGTGGCGACGTTCAGTTGCTGGACATGAGCGTGGATATGGCGCTGAAGTACATCGTTTCCATGGGCGTGGTTGCGCCCGCTGTTCCAGGCGAGACGGCGGTCGACGCCGACGCCATGGCCGCCATTCAGGACCATATCGAGCAAGAGCTGGACGTAACCCTGGAGCCGAAGCAGGCGGGCAGGGCAGACGAATCGCGCGATCGCGATTGAATCAAGGCATTTAAAAATTTATACGGAGTATTCCTTCATGCGTAGTTGCTATACCGGCGAAGTCAGTCGAGAAGAATTGAACCAGACGGTCACCCTGTTTGGCTGGGTTCATCGTCGCCGTGATCACGGTGGTGTGATCTTTATCGACTTGCGCGATCGCGCGGGCCTGGCTCAGATTGTGGTGGACCCGGACAACGTCGATGCCTTCGCCACGGCCGAACGTATTCGCAACGAGTTCTGCATCCGCATTACCGGTTTGGTGCGCCTGCGCCCCGAAGGCACCAACAATAGCGAACTGGCGTCGGGTGAAGTCG
>Ga0265293_10014035_pt1 | contig 10258 bp, 9 predicted proteins | sample Munlanlewell138R_FD_192505 | JGI IMG/M metagenome (GOLD analysis project Ga0265293, IMG submission 192505) | Leachate microbial communities from a municipal landfill in Southern Ontario, Canada - Leachate well 138R | ecosystem: Engineered > Solid waste > Landfill > Unclassified | place: Canada...
CTGATAAGTGGATGATGGATACTGCGTACCTGACCGAGTTGATGTTCGCCCTCCCGTCGTCTGATATCCTGAGCATGTATGGAAACAGCCAAGAGATGTTCGACGCCATCCAGGAGGCCGAGGTCAAGGCACTCGATCCGTCGGCGCGGTCGGTGGCGGCTATCACCGATGAGTTGATCGCCAAGATCACCTTCAATATGGGACGGGGCAACTACGTCATCGTCGACTGATCACCGTCTGATGGGTATGCGCCCGAGGGTCTCCCACGGGCGCAATTTTGAGGGTGCGAGGGTTTGAAGAGGAGTTCACATGGATCAAAGTGCTGATTTGCTACTGAAGGACAGAGCCACGTTGACCGCTGACCGGAAGGCGATCAAGCGAAAGCAACGGTTTCCATTCTTGATGATGTTGCCGTTCTTCGTCCCGGTCATCGTCTTCGTCGTTGTCCCGATCATCCTGATGCTGGTCATGTCCTTCACCGACATGAAGTTCACGCTGAAGTGGAACTTCATCGGCTTTGATAACTACCGGAGGATCTTCGGGTATCCTGATATGTCGAAGATCCTGGCCCGTACCCTTCTCTTGGTGGTGGGCAACACGACGTTGTCGGTCCTCGGGTCGATCTTTGTCGTCGTGATCACCACCTACTACCTCGATATCGTCTATCGCCGCAAGAACCTCGGTTTGCTCTTTCGGATCATCTGGTTGATCCCCAACCTCACGCCGACGATCGTCTTCATGTTCATCTGGCGCTTCATGTTCGGCCCCGAGGGGTATGGGATGATCAACAAGATGCTGGCGGCCATCGGGCTTCCGGCGATGAACTGGTTCACCAACTGGTCGATGCAACTGCTGTTGGCCTCGATGAGCTTGAGCTCGGCATCGGGTTCGATCATCCTCTTCAGCTCGGCGATCCGGCAGATTCCTGAGTCGATCGTCCAGAGTGCAAAGGTCGATGGGGCGGGCAACTTCTACATCTGCAGGCGGATTGTCCTGCCGTACCTACGGTGGCCCATCACCCAAAAGACGCTGTGGAGTATCCTGGGCAACTTCACCGCCTACGAGTCGATCAGGCTGTTGACCGGCGGGGGCCCGATGGGCTCGACGGTCACCTACGCCTACTACATCTATCAGAATGCCTACCAGTACCACACCTACGGGTACGGGGCGGCGCTCTCGGTCTTCATGGTCCTCATGTCGATTACCATGGGCCTGATCATGTTGCGTGTCTTCCAGGTGGACAAGCAGCTGCGCGTACCGCGCATGGACATATAGGAGGAGGCCTGTATGAGTGATTCAAAAACACTGCGACTTGGACGAATGCGCGATGATGACCGTCCCTACGGGGTCTGGAAGTTCCTCCTCGTCATCCTGGTATTCTCTGCTGTGATTCTTGTTCCCTACGGGTGGCTCATCACCTCCGCCTTCCGTGATACCAGCGGGGCATGGACACTCTCCAACTGGTCGTTCCTCGTCAAAGAGACCCAGCTTCGCAGGGGCATCCACCTTCCACCGGCGATCAAGCCGCTGATGTCGAGCTTCTCCTTTGCCATCATCATGGCTGCGAGCGTGGTCACCATCACCGTCCCCGCCGCCTATGCCCTCTCACGAACCGAATTTCAAGGCCGCCGGTTGATGGCAAAGCTCCTGATCGTCCTCGACGCCTTCCCCCAGGTCGCCCTTTTGACGAGTTTCATCATGCTGCTGAGCAAGATGCACCTGGTCAACAAGCTCATCGGCGTCGTCTTCCTGAAGGTCGCCATGTACCTGCCCGGCTCGATCTGGCTCATGAAAGGCTTCTTCGACCACATCTCTTGGGATATCGAGTGGGCATCCATCGTCGACGGAGCGTCCCGGTTCAAGACGTTCTTGCGCATCATCGTGCCGGCGGCGAAGCCGGGGATCTCGGTTATCTTGGTCAACTCGTTCCTCAGTGGCTGGGGAGAGTACATCCTCATCAACCTCTTCATCTCCGGTCACTCGGCCACGATGTCCAGCTTCATTGGGGCGATGATGGATGGTGAGGACGGACGGTACCTGGTACCACCAGGGGTATTGGCAGCAGCGTGCTTCTTCTACATCATCCCGGTAATCATCACGTTCGCCGTATCACAGAAAACACTACTACAGGTCAGACAGGGAGGGAGCAAGCAATGAGCGAACCCATGATTAGATTGGAGAATATCGGCAAATCCTACGACGGGAGGACCTATGCCGTGCGCGGAATGGATCTCACCATCGAGAAGGGAGATTTTGTGGCGCTGCTCGGACCGTCGGGGTGTGGCAAGAGCACCACCTTGATGATGCTCTGCGGCCTCTACCGACCCACCGAAGGGAGCATCTACTTCAACGGACGGTATGTGAACAACATCCTTCCCAAGGACCGGAACATCGGGATGGTCTTCCAAAGCTACGCCCTCTACCCCAATATGAACGTCTTTGAGAACATCGCCTTTCCACTCAAACAGCTGAAGCACCTCTCCAAGCGTGAGATTCGAAAACGGGTGCAGGAGGTGGCCAACACGGTCAAGATCCCCGAGCTGCTCCATCGCATGCCCTCCCAGCTCTCCGGTGGCCAGCAACAGCGTGTGGCGATGTGCCGCGCACTGGTAAAGGATCCCGACATCCTGTTGCTCGATGAACCGATGTCCAACCTCGATGCCCGCCTCAAGCTCGAGATTCGTGACGAGATCAAGAAACTACAGGAGCGGCTGGCTCTTACGGCCATCATCGTCACCCACGACCAAGAGGAGGCGATGGCCATCTCATCGCACATCGCCGTCATCGACCAGGGGTCGATCCAGCAGTACGCCGCCCCGGATGTGCTCTACAATCGTCCCAAGAACCTCTTTGTTGCCTCGTTCATCGGGACCCCCCCGATGAACTTCATCACCGGTACGCTCGAGCCCATGGGAGAGGATTTTGTCTGTATCACCGCTGGCGGGAACATCACTATTCCCGCAGCCTTGATCGATTGCGACCTGCTCACCTCACGCAGTGTGGTACTGGGCATCAGACCCCACAACTTCAAGGTGGTGCAAAGCCGGGAGAATGCTCTTACGCTGAGCGTTGACTACATCGAGCACCTCGGCAAAGAGAACCTCTACCGGTGCCAGATGGCGGAGACCAGCATCAGGGTCATCACCGCCATTGATGAGCGCTATCCCACCGATGAGCCACTCTCTGTGCAAATCGACCTAAAAATGCTTAATATCTTCGATGAAGGAAGCGGGGACAACATCACCTGCGATGTAGTCGTGTAGGAGGTGCGCAATGCAATTTCTAGGAACGGCGGCAGCCGATGCGATGCCGGGTCCCTTTTGTGAGTGCTGGATCTGTCAGGAGGCACGCAGGGAGCCGGCGAGGAACCGGCTGCGCAGCCTCTTCCTCCTCGATGAGGAGAACATCATCGATTGTGGCCCCGATCTTGCTGCCGCGTGCATGAAGTGGCAAGTCAACCTCTCATCCTTGAAAAATATATTTTTGACCCACACCCATGAGGATCACCTCTGTGTATCGAATGCCGGCCTCCTCATCATGTCCCGAACCCGGGCCGGGGTGCCGGTCGACCTGTACCTCTCCCACGAGGCGTATGAGACACTCTCCGACTCCCATGAGCGGTTGGGCAGCCCGTACGCCCATCTCGATGCGGTGAAGTCGGTCGATCGGGCGGTGGTGCGCTTCCACCCCGTCACACTCTTCCAGCCGTTCACCGTTGATGGCTACCAGGTCTTCGCCGTGCCCACCACCCACCACGTATCCGAGCGGGAGCGGGCGATCAACTACCTCTTCACCCTGCCCGATGGGCGAACCCTCCTCTACGCGTGCGACACCGGAATCTACCCGAGCGAGAGCGTCGAGGCGCTTGCCGGCCGGGCCATCGACATCCTCATCATGGAGGCGACCTTCGGTTCCAGGACCGATAATGACATCACCTCCCACCTCAACGCCACCGCTTTCCTGCGGCAGCTGGACACCTTTGGAGCGCGGGCCATCATCACTGAGCGGACGAAGGTCTATGCCACGCACATCAACCACAAGCATGAATTCAACCATGAGCAGTACCAGGCGTTCTTCGATGAGCGAGCTCCGTTGCCCGTGGTGGTGGCCTGTGATGGCTTGATGGTCGACTGACAGGAGGCCACGGGTATCTCTTGGCATTCAATGCGATGATACCATCCCCAGGGCAGGACGTACCGGTGCATGACAAGGAGGAAGCGAATGCTCTACCCACAGAATAGCCGTTCAAGACTCTCTGTCCCGTTGGATGGGATCTGGCAGTTCAAGCTGCTGGACGCTCCCCATGACGCGGGCCAACCGCTGGCTGGGGGGTGCTTGATGCCGGTCCCCTCCTCGTACAACGATATCTACGAGGGGCGCGAAATGCGCGACCACGTCGCTCAGGTCGTCTATGAGCGCACCTTCTTCCTGCCCCCCATTGGCGGTGACCGGGTGGCACTCCTTCGCTTCGACAGCGTCACCCACCATGGAGAGGTCTACCTCAACGGGATGCCCCTCGGTAGCCACAAAGGTGGTTTCCTCCCCTTTGAGTTCGATGTGACGGACCGGGTGGACCGGGAGCAAGAGAATCGATTGACCGTGGTGGTGGACAACATCCTCGACCACACGACCCTGCCGGTGGGGACAGTCGAGGAGCGTACCTTCCCTGCAATCGGGACGCGTCGGGTGAACCTGCCGAACTTCGACTTCTTCAACTACAGCGGCATCCATCGCCCGGTGACGTTGAACCTGCTGCCCCGTCACCACATCAGCGACATCACCTTCGACGGAAGGGGAGACGGAAGCTTTACCTGTCGGGTGGAGTGTGGGGGAGAGAGCCCGGTGGAGGTCTCGATCAAAGATGGCGACCGCATCCTCTGGAGCGGGGTAGGCAGAGAGCACCACGGCACGGTGGACTCGATCATCGCCTGGGATGTTGATGAGCCCAAGCTCTACGACCTGGAGGTGGTCAGTGGGGAGGACTCCTATACACTGGCCGTCGGCTTCAGGAGCGTCGAGACCAAAAGGGACGGCCTTTACCTGAATGGGAGGCGCGTCTACCTCAAAGGCTTTGGCAAACATGAGGATAGCCCGGTGGGAGGCAGACGACTCGACCAGGTGTACAACGTCAAGGACCTGGCGCTCATGAAGTGGATGGGTGCCAACTCACTGCGAACCTGCCACTACCCGTACAGCGAACAGTTTCTGGACCTCTGTGACCGGATGGGAATCTTGGTCATCGGCGAGACATCGGCGGTGGGGATGCACACCACGTTCACTGCCACCGGCATGAAGATTGATGTGCACACTCCCACCTGGCAGACGCTCGCCACCGCGTCACACCACCGCGATGTGATTCGCGACATGATCGCTCGAGACAAGAACCATCCCTGCATCATCATGTGGTCGATCGCCAACGAACCGGCGAGCGAAGAAGCGGGTGCCCGCAACTACTTCGAGCCGCTCTTCGCCCTTGCCCGAGAGCTCGACCCACACCGGCGGCCGGTCACCTTCGCAACCCACGGGGAGGCGAGCTGGGATACCTGTGAAGTGGCTCCCCTCTGCGATGTGTTGATGCTCAACCGGTACTTCGGGTGGTACCATGAGGAGGGTAACATCGAGGTAGGGGCGGCAATGCTCAGACAAGAGCTCGACTGCTACCATGAAACCTACCCGAACCTGCCCATCATGCTCGGAGAGTTTGGCGCCGATGCCGTGGCGGGGCTTCACGACAGTACCCCCACCATGTTCAGCGAGGAGTTTCAGAGAGACCTCATAGCCGCTTACTGCGCCGTATTGGATGCCAAGGAGTACATCTTTGGTGAACATGTGTGGAACTTCGCCGACTTCGCCACCGCCGAATCGGTCAAGCGCGTGCAGGGGAACAAGAAGGGGGTCTTCACCCGGGAGCGCAAGCCTAAGATGTGCGCTTGGTATCTGAAGGATCGGTGGGGAAGAGAGAACAATGGTAATCGATAGTCATGTCCACTCCCGCTTCTCGTACGATGGCCACGATACAATCTCTGCGCTGCTCGAGGGTGCCATCGCAGAGGGTGTGGCTGTACTTACCGTGACCGACCACTGTGATATCCGATCCCATCGCAATGGACACGAGCCCTACTTTGCCTCACTGGAGGAGCGACGCAGAGCACTGCTTGCTGCCAGGCAAGCGTTGGGTGACCCCTTGGTGGTGTTGGATGGGATCGAACTTGGCGACATCGGCAATGGGCCGGAGCTCGCCCTCTCGCACCTCAACTCCTACCCCTACGACTTTGTCCTCGGTAGTGTCCACCATGCCCTGGATGGCTCGCCGGTGGACATCTACCGCGATGACCCGCACATGGTGGTCGAGTTGTACTTTATGGAGTTGGAGCGCATGGTCGAATGGGGGCACTTCGACAGCCTCGCCCACCTGGATTACCCTATCTTCCTCTGGAAGGCGCCCGGGCCCACGTTCCGCCGCTTCGAGGCGCAGATCAACCGGGTGTTGAAGCGCCTGGCCGAGCAGGGGAAGGCGCTGGAGGTGAATGCCTCCGGGCTCTTTCGGGATGTGGGTCGAGTCGGTCCCGAACCCTGGGTCTTGGAACGCTTCAAGGAGTACGGTGGACGGTACATCACCGTGGGAAGCGACTCCCACTGGGCCAAGGACATCGGCAGAGGGATCACAGAGGCGTATGAGGTCATCAGGCAGGCGGGCTTCGACCAGATCGTCTACTACCGGAGTCGGGTCCCCGTCACCGTCAAGATTTAGGCAGCGTTCAGCCACGCACGGTTTGGTTGACAGGCCACAGGCGATGTGAAACGATGAGTCCATGATGATGGAAGAGCGCAGAGCGCGAATTGTAGAGATGCTCAAGAATGAACGCACGATCCGGGTCAATGCGCTGGTCGAGGAGTTCGGTGTCTCGATCGAGACGATCCGCAGGGATTTGGAGTTTTTGGAGGAACGCGACCTCCTCAAGCGCGTCTATGGCGGGGCGATTCGAAAGGGTGCGTTCAGTGACGAGCCGGCATACGACCTGCGCGAGGTGAAGAACCTGGAGGCCAAGCGTGCCATCGCCGTTGAGGCAGCCGCGCTGATCAGTGACGGGGATACGGTCTTCTTTGACATCGGGACCACCTGCCTGGAGGTGGCGCGCCTGCTCGCCGACCGCCCTGGCATCACCATCATCACCAACTCCTTCATGATAGCCACCGAGCTTGTTGGCTCACGGTGCCGGGTCTTTGTCCTCGGCGGTGAGTTGCGCACGGGAGAGCTCTCGCTCTCAGGGTTTTTGGCCAGTGCAAGCATCGGGTACTTCAACGCCGACAAAGCCGTCATCGGAGCCGGTGGCATCACCTTGGAGAGGGGGGTCACCGACTACCACGCAGAGGAGGCGGCCGTCAGGCGCCTGATGATCGAGCACGCCAAGTACAACATCGTTGTCGCCGATAGCAGCAAGTTCGATGTTGTGGCGATGAACAGCGTGTGCACCCTCAAGGAGATCGGCATCTTGGTCACCGATAGCCAGATCCCAAAGGAGATCCGCCACGGGCTGCGCAAGGCGGCCGTGCCGACCATCACTGTCGAGGTGTGACGCTCTTTGTTGCGACCAGATTGCAATCGAGACCCAAGATATTGGCGATGAGGACCTCTCCCATACCGATCGGGGCGGAAACCTCCAACGTTTTGGCAAGTTCCATGCATGCAAAGAGCTTCTCCTTGGGGATGGGCTTGTCACTTCTCACTGGCAGCAGCGGCTCATCTGATCCGGAGAGCTTGACACACGTGGTGAGGATACGCTTGGGGAGGAGGAACTCATCGGTTGCAAACGGGATGCCCCGTTTGCATGCGTGCCCGCGCATCCCTTCGATTCTCCCTTCGCTTCCCGTCACCGTAATCTCGCATCCGATGGGACAGACGGTACATGTGATCACCTTCTCCATTACCGTACCTCCTCAATGTCGATCGTCAACTCCTGTCCATCCAAGAGGGCTGCTGGCGATATGGTCATCTGTTCCATCTCCCCGGGGTTGACCCTCACTGCCCGCTTGGTACGGATGACCTTGCCATCGATGCTCGCTGTGATACGCACCTTCTTCAGGGGGACGGTTGCCCTGAAGTACAGGGTCACCTCCTCTCTGTTTGGGTCGAGGGCAATCTCTTGCGGGCAGATGTACCGCACCTGCTCACCGGGCGTGCAAACGACGTGACCCTCGCGCAGGTGTGTCTTCTTGAGAGCGTACCGTGCGGCATGGGTGCCGGCGTTGATGCTCTCTATCGAGACGTTGTCCACCAGGTCGTTTACATGGACCACGTTTCCGCAGGCGAATACCCCTTCAAGCGAGGTCTGTTGGTATTGGTTGAGCCGCGGTCCACCGGTGAGCGGATCGATCTCGATGCCCTGGCTTTTCGTCAGCTCATTCTCCGGGATGAGCCCGACTGACAAGAGCAGGGTGTCGCATTCGAGAAATTGCTCGGAGCCCGCGATGGGTACCTTCTGCTCATCGACCTTGGCGATGAACACCCCTTCGACCCGGCCTTTGCCGACAATCTGTGTCACCGTATGGGAGAGGAGGAGGGGAATGGAGAAGTCATCAAGGCACTGGACGCGATTGCGCGTCAGGCCGGTCAGGTACTCCTGAATTTCCACCACTGCCACCACATCAACCCCCTCGAGGGTGAGCCGGCGTGCCATGATCATCCCGATGTCTCCCGAGCCAAGGATCACGACCCTCTTACCGACCATGACGTTCTGCCGGTTGATGAGCCGCTGTGCCGTCCCGGCGGTGTAGATGCCTGCCGGCCTGCTGCCGGGGATCTGGATCTGTGCCCTGGTGCGTTCCCGGCACCCCATGGCCAACACGACACTTGCCGCTTCTACCGTGACCATGCCCAGCTCCTTGTTGGAGCAGATGAGGTGGGTTGCCTCCATATGCAAGACCATCGTGTTGAGCATGAAGGAAACGCCCTCAGCCGATGCCTCCTCAAAGAAGCGAGCTGCGTACTCGGGGCCGGTCAACTCTTCATCAAAGTAGGTGAGGCCGAAGCCGGGATGGATGCACTGCTGCAGGATCCCGCCCATGCTGGAGTCGCGTTCAAGGACCATCACCTCAGAGGCTCCCTCTCTCTTTGCCGCCATGGCTGCCGCAAGACCGGCTGGTCCTCCTCCGATGATCGCTACATCGCATCTTTTGTGAATCATGTTCGCTTTCCTCACTTGACCGCGCCCACCAGCATCGGTGAGTCGTTCCCATCCTTCAGGATCTCGTGTTGGGCGACGCCCAACTCACGTGCCAGAATCTCGATTACCTTCGGCGCGCAGAAGCCGCCCTGGCATCGACCCATCCCTGCACGGACGCGTCGTTTGATGGCATCGACACTGAGCGCCGGAATGGGGCTGCGGATCGCACGCACGATCTCGCCTTCGGTGATGGTCTCACACCGACACACGACATTCGCGTAGAGGGGGTCGGCCTTGATGGCCTCCTCTTGCTGAGCCGGAGTCATCGCGTGGAAGGCTGGAATTCCCCTGCGGATCGGATCAAAGTGCCAGTTCACCTCCATCACCAGGCCTCGCGCTTGCATCAGGTTCACCACGTACCGTCCGATCGCCGCTGAGGCGGTCAGGCCCGTGGACCTGACGCCCGAGAGGTTGACGTAATTTGCCACGTCATCGTACACGTCGATCCGCAGACCTTCGGGGTTCCGATTGGGCCTGAGGCCGGCGAACTGCGTGATGGTATCTCTGAATTCGAGGGAAGGGACGAGCCTCTTGGCATCGAAGATGACGCTCTCCAGCCCATCGCGGGTCGTCGAGGCATCAGTTTTATCATCACCATCCTCTGCGGTGGGGCCGACGAGGAGGTTGCCGTGGGTCGTTGGGCTCACTAGCTTGCCCTTGGTGAGTTTTGTGGGAATGGGCAGGATGATATGGTCGACCTTGGTCTTCGTGGCCTTGTCCAGGATGAAGAACTGGCCCTTGCGTGGGTTGACGAAATAGTCAGCCTTTCCGACAAAGGAAGCGATCCGGTCGCAGTAAAGACCCGCTGCATTGATGATCCACCGAGCTTCGATGAACCCTCTGGTGGTGGCGGCGCCAACCACCTGTCCGTCTTTGACATCAATGCCGGTGACCTCGGTGTCCAAGAGGAAGGTCGCCCCGTTCTTCACCGCGTTCTCGGCGTAGCCGACGACCAACAGGAAGGGGTCGATGACACTCTCCCGGGGGATGAACAAGCCGCCGCGCACTTCGGCAGTGATGTTCGGTTCCATCTG
>Ga0265293_10014036_pt1 | contig 10258 bp, 7 predicted proteins | sample Munlanlewell138R_FD_192505 | JGI IMG/M metagenome (GOLD analysis project Ga0265293, IMG submission 192505) | Leachate microbial communities from a municipal landfill in Southern Ontario, Canada - Leachate well 138R | ecosystem: Engineered > Solid waste > Landfill > Unclassified | place: Canada...
CTCATCCATATCGACCTTTATTTTTGTACCTAATTTATTGATAAAGCGTGTTCGAACATATTTACGATTACTATATGAATCATTTAAGTTCCAATAGGTTCCTTTGAGAGCTAAGGAGACCCTAAACAACTTCATACCACCAGCGGTTGATCCAATACCTCCACCTATAATCATGGTAATGACAAGTGGAAATAGAAGGGAACTGTGGAAAAATTGCATGGAAGAAACAGTTTGAAATCCAGTTGTTGTAATGGAAGATAAGAAATGAAATCCACCGATTCTAAGTGCATCAACAAAAGATAAACTATTAAAACGCATTAAACTGAAAACAAATAGAGGAACAAATATTACTATGAGCAATCCAAGAAATTTGACTTCTACATGTTTGAAGGCTAAGTTAAATTTACGTTGCATGATTAATAGATGAACGAAGAAATTGGTTCCACCTAATATCATGAGTACCATGGTAATTATCTCAATAGCAAGACTATTATAGAATCCAATACTTTGTGCTTTAACTGAAAAACCTCCAGTTGCTACGGCACTGATTGAATGATTGATCGCATCAAAAATCGGCATACCAAAGATAACATAAAGGATTATCCCTATAACAATATAGATAGTATATATAATAAGAATCATTCGAGCAGATCTTAACAAATTTGGAACAAGCTTATCCACGTGACCTTCAGCATTGTATAGACGCATCCCTGCCTTATCGGCAATAAATGATGTAATCAAGAGAATGAGACCAACACCACCATAGAATTGCATCAAACTTCTAAAAAGCAAAAAGATTTTAGGTGTTTGAGAAACATCAGAGACGGTCAATCCTGTGGTTGTGTAACCACTCGTTGCTTCAAAGAAACTTTGAGTATAGGTCATTTGCTTGCTTAAATATAACGGAAGTGCTGAAAGTGAAATAGCTAAAATCCATGTGAGGAGGACGAGAATAGCATCATGTTTCTTTTCTAAATGAAGTTTTTGTCTACCCTTAAAAAATAACAAAATAATCACTCCAAAGCTAAATGCGATAGCTGCTGGAATGATAAAATAAGTGGCATATGATAAATCTTCTGGATAAAAGGGTAGCATAAACAGTGGTGATAAAATCATTGCTCCAATGAGAAGTGAAAACAAGCCTAAGTAATAAACAACCAATGGATAACCTGATAAGACATTTTTTTGATCGTTCATATGAAAAAGCTCCTCAGTTTTTATAAGTTCATTGTATCATGCAAGCAGATGAATAACAACACTCTCTATTGATATGAATAGAAACATGATTAAACTGAAAACTAAATGTCGTTTAAATAGATGTAGGATCATCTCTTTGAGATGATCCCACTTTAATTTATTAATCAGCTAAAATCCATTTAAAAACATGAGTCCGATAAAAACACTTACAAGATAGATAGCCAAAAGAATCAATAATTTTTTTAGTGTTTGCCAAATACCAATCTTGTAGATCAACCAAACAATAACAATAATATTAACAACTGGAATGGGAACTACAATAAACAAGATGATCCAATCAAGAAGTGTAAAATCTTTAGATTTGAGCATAAGATTTCTCCTTTATGGTTAGTTGTATTATAGTATAGTTACAAAAATACACCTTTTGATTTGCATCATAAACACTAAAAAAAGATAAATTAACAACAAGAATATATGATAATTTATGATATCGATACATTAATTTATTTAACGTAAGGGAGATAGTATATGAAAAAGATATCTAACGTATTCGGTTTAATTAGTTTGATTGTAGCTTTGATCAGTTTCATCATCATCTTATCCTTTATGTTTCAAGAAGCATCTGGTGACTGGGCAAGTCTTGGTTTTATGCTCTTTGGTATTATTTTTGTGATTATAACCATCATCTTGACCATTCCATTTATGATTGTTCTTTTTACCATTAAATTCCAACAGATGAAGTTTCATTTCTTTTCACATTTGGCACTCATTGTTATGAGCATAACGATGCTTATCATTGGATTGAATACTTAACCAGGAGGATAAATTTATGAACGCAGCATTTCTCATTATTGATGTTCAAAAAACTTTTGTAGGTCATTTAAAAAACGAGCGTATTTATGAGGATACACTCGCATTTATTAACGCAACATCAGCACAGTTTCGAAAAGCTAATCAACCGGTTATCGTTATTTGTGATATTGAAGAAGGTAATGATGAAACGTTTGACAATGTTGATGAACTCATGATTGATTCAAAGGATATTCAATAAACAAAAACATTTAACAACAGTTTTTGGAAAACCGATTTAGAACATATACTAAAAAGTAGAAATATCGATTTCTTATTGCTTGCTGGAAATGCAGCAGAACACTGCATCACTGCAACCTACTTTGGTGCAAGAGAAAGAGGATTTAAAGCAGTCATGCTACAGCATGGTATATTTGCAGATAGAGAAGAAAGCTTGATAGGTATCTATTATGATCGACCTCTCATTTCCTATTCAGTTATCCACGCTCTATTCAATCAATCATAAGAAAAGGCCACTCAAACAGTGGCCTTATTTTTAAAGTTTAATGCATATCATGTGCTTTTGGATCTTTATTCGATAAGTAGAGAATATTACATGAATTACCTTCAACACCATGGCACTTGAGGAGCGCATGTCTTACACCAAGAGGTCCAACCAAACCATTGATAATGGTTGATGTCATGATGACAATCAAGATCATCGTACCATACTGTGTTGATGCTAATCCACTTCGTGCATAGAAGGCTAAACCAATCGCTGCTTGAGCTTGGGGCAATAAACAAAATCCAAGATAACGTCTCACGGTTTTATTCGATTTAGCAAGCTTTCCACCCATCCAAGAACCACTAATCTTACCAAAGAATCGCATAACCACATAAATAGCAGAAACGATTAAGATTAATGTAAAGTTTAACGATTCAAATGATTCAGCAAGAAGTAAGACAATTTCTGCACCTAAAAGTGTGAAGAAAATGATTAGAATCGGTGCTGAAAAGAGATCCATGATACGTTCGGTTTCATGTTTGGCTAGATTGGTTGACATATTTGAGAAGAAGATACCCGTCGCCATCGGTAACAAGATAGGGGATAAATGAACGTGGATACCAAATAATTCAAATCCGGTATTTGCGATTGCAATAGAAGATAATATCGCTACTGTTGTCGAAATCAGTATAATGACATCCTTTTCGATATCCTCGTATTTGAGATAACGGATAATGCGAACTAAGATATAACCTATAACTAAACCAATCAGTAACGAAAAGACGATTTCTAATATAGGACCTGTCAAAATTTCAACGAATCCAAGCGCAGTTCCGCTTTCAACAGAAACTGCATAGGACAATGCGATACCAAAAATCATAATGGTGATGGAGTCTTCAACACCATGAAGTGGAACAAGAGTATCTGTGAGTGGACCACTCGACTGCATTTTTTTAGTGATGAGCAAGATAGGACCAGGTTCGGTTGCAATGGCAAGCGAACCAACTAATAGTGCGATATGTAGTGGCAATATAAAGATATATAATGCAATAAAGACGAACAGAAAAGCAAAGACAGCTTGAAACACCGTGATAATAATAACTTCTTTTGTTCGTTTTTTTATTTTCTTGAAATTGAGTTCAAGACCAATGCTGAATGCAATAAAACCAATACCCACATTAATGATAACTTCGAGGGCATCTGCGATATCACCATATCCAACGAGTACGAAGACTGCACCTAAGATTAATCCGATAATAATGTAAGCAGTTAGGTTAGGTACACGCAGACGTTCAAAAAAACGCCCTGCAAAGAGCCCTAGAATCATGGTAATACTCAATAATAAAATAATCTGATATAAGTTTGTTGATCCAACCTCGGTTGCAAATATCATAATGTATCCATTCTTTCTGTTTCGATTAAGACATAACTATCATAGCATAATACCAAAAGGTATTCAAGAGACAGATAGTTTTAGTTAAAAAGAGGCAATTAATGGACTAAAACGATTTCATTTCGAAAATAACACTATTTAAAACCTGTTTAAGATGTTACATGGTAAGGTGTAGTCGAAAAGGGACGAACTATGAAAAAGGTATATAAACAAATAACTGGCTGGATAGGTGTAGGCATCACACTATTAGTAGCTGGTTTATGGTCGTATTGGGGAATCATTGAAAACTTTCATGAAAGTTGGTATTCAACTTCCATTTGGGAAAATCTTTTTATGTTGTTTTTTTAGTATTTAATTATTCTCATAGTCTGTATAGTATGTGCACTGATTATTTTGAAATGGAAAAAAATAGGTCTTTTCCTTCATTTAGGTGTAGCAGTTTTTTCGATCTTTTTCTTTTCCAAAGCTTCATTTCAAGTCTTATGGGTAATGATTGTTATACCCATCTGTGCTTTAGGTTTACTCTATTATGTTGGACATCCTGAACCCAAAAGATGGGCCTATCGATTGATTATATTCATTCCGCTCATCATCATACTCTCGATAGGAATATCTCAAGGTATAAGAATTTCAAAACGTGTTAACGATCATGATTTTGGCATGCGTATCGTGGAAGGAAATGATCTAACACTGGTCTTTGCTCCGCGGGGTCCTGGGTGGCCTGATGAGGGTGTGTCATGGAACGATGCTAAAAACAATGTTAAATATCTAGCTGAAGATGGATACACGTTAATGGAGGAAGAACAAAACATTTGGAGGTTACCCACAGTTGATGAAATGGTCCGTTTGATGATGCTTCACAACGTGAATGCAGGCGGCATCTGGGATGAGAACACAAAAAAGGCAACCTATGAAATGATGCCTGATAAGGAAACACCACTTTGGGATATTCATTCACCAGTCATCTACTATTGGACTTCTGACGAATTAGAAAGTGATCCAAGCAGAGCATATATTATTGTCTATCACGGTGGCATATTTACACGTGTTAAGAGTGAATCACAAAGATATTTAAGTTTACGAGCTGTCAAAGAAAACGATTAAGATAGAAAAATCTAATAGAAAGGAGGTCAACCTATGAAGGTTAAAGATAAAGTCATTGTTGTCACAGGCGGGGGTAATGGTATCGGAAGGGAAATCGTTTTGGAACTACTTAAAAGAGGAGCTAATGTTGCTGCTATAGATATCAGTGAAGATGCACTTAGACAGACACAGAATTTAGCTAAACCTTTCAATGGGAATTTATCAACTCATCAACTTGATATTACTGATCTTGAAGCTGTGAATCAATTACCTAGTCAAGTCATTGAATACCACAAACAAGTAGATGGACTCATCAATAACGCAGGCATCATTCAACCTTTCATTAAAATTAATGAACTTGAATACAAGAAAATAGAACAAGTCATGCATGTTAATTTTTATGGACCTTTATTCATGATTAAAGCATTCTTACCTTATTTTCTACAAAGACCTGAAGCACAGATTACGAATGTATCGAGTATGGGTGGTTTTGTTCCTGTACCGGGACAAACGATTTATGGAGCATCTAAAGCAGCATTGAAATTGCTCAGTGAAGGACTGTATTCCGAGTTAAAAAATACACATATAGGTGTTACAACTGTCTATCCAGGTGGAGTAGCAACGGATATTATGAAGCATTCAGGAGCTGAAGGAACGCTAAAGACTAAGTTAGGTCAAAAGAAGGCAAAGATGAAACTCCTCACACCAACACAAGCAGCAATCATTATTATTGATGGAATGAAAGCGAATAAATATAAAGTGTTGGCAGGTAACGATTCGAAGATGCTTGATTTTATGGTAAGACATTTTCCAAAGAAAGCAGCTGAAGTCATTGCAAATAAACTTGCATAATTATCATTTAGTAGATTAAGAGCGCAGATTGAAGCGCTCTTTTTTTGATAGGATAGATATTTGAACATTTAAAAGTGAAGCGTGAAATTGTTAAATATTAGGGCATATTATTGTTTTTTTTGCAAATTTGGTTAACCGATTAACTTTTTTCAAAAAAACGCTTTCATTCTAAAATAACTTACGGTATAATAAGGTCGTCAATGAACGGGAAAGGTGAAAAGATGAAACATTTTAGAAAGATTGCTATTCTAACACTTATAATCTTGGGAGGTATTTTTTTACTTGGTTGCAAGAAAACAACAACAGCAGAACTTATCATCTCGGGTACCTATAAAACAACATATTTCTTAAATCAAGAATTTGATCCTGAAGGACTCGTTGTTACCTTTAAAAAAGGAAGTACAGAAGAAATAGTTACGGACTACCAGATCAGTGGGTTTAACTCATCTGTTGTAGGATCTAATACAGTGACTATCACATATCAAGATGTATCAGCACAATTTTCAGTGGATATCTTATTTGGAGTACAGTCTTCAACAGAACTTAAAATCTACGATATGCCAGATATTTTAAAGTCTTCAGAGCGTTATGAAATCAAAGTCGAAGATTCACCGCTATTTGTTTATGAAACATTGGTCAATCATGCTAGAAGTTTTACATGGATCAATTCAACTTCTTATACATCGGTAGCTAGTTTTGATTTTTTAGGTAAAGTACACGTATCCATCACAGTCTTGGATGACTATGAAGTGAGTAAAGCAACTGTTCACCCATTATCCTATGATATCGAAACAACCATTACTGATAATGTTATTGAATTTGATCTTGAATACCCAGCGAACTATACGATACAGCTCAATGATCCAGTAGCACAGATAACACCCAACGGTTCAGTCATTCAAGAAGCAATTCATCTTTTTGCTAATCCGATAGAAGAAGATCCAATCACCGAAGAAGAGGCTGAACAAGACGATAGTATCCTCTATATTGGTCCAGGGGTTTGGAAAACAGATACCATTCCACTTGAATCAGATAAAACAGTTTATTTAGCAGGAGGAGCTTTAGTCTACGGACAATTTAATGCTTATGAACTTCATGATATCACCATTCGTGGTAGAGGAATCATCTCAGGTTCCATTTATCCTCGTGAAGAGGCAGCACAACGAGCGATTCCTATTGAATTACAAAAGAGTGAAAATATTTATATTGAAGGTATATCATTTCTTGATCCTGCTGGATGGACGATACACGCACAAGAAAGCAAAAATATCATCATTGATAATATTAAAGTGATAACAGCAAGACCTAATGGAGATGGAATCTCCATTCAGTCATGTGAGGATGTCATTGTTCGTAATTCGTTTGTTCGCACATGGGATGATTCACTCGTTGTTAAAAATGTCAATAATGTATCCACAAAAAACGTGACTTTCTCAAACAATATTTTATGGACAGATTTGGCACAATCGATGGAAGTGGGCTATGAAACCTATGGAGAAAGCATTGAAAACGTTGTTTTTGAAGATATCACCGTATTGCACAATTATCACAAAGCAGTGATGAGCATTCATAATGCCGATCAAGCGGACATCAACGGTATCTATTTCAAAGATATTACGATTGAAGATGCGTATGAAGTTGGGGATATTTGGACTGAAACATATGACAACTTCTTTATTGATCTAACGATTGCATTTAATGCGGATTGGTCAAAATCCCAGTACGAAAGAGGAATCATCAGAAACGTTTATTTTGATAATATTAAAGTTCTAAATGATAAAAAAATAGGAGCTGATAGTTCGGATCTAATCATTCGAATGAATGGTTTTGATGCTACCAAAAATATCAGCAATATCTATTTTAATGATGTAGAGTTTCATGGTGAACCTTTGACTTCTGTATCGCAGATCAATGCAAACAACTTCGTATCAAATATCGAAATAACTTCATCTGAAACACCTACAGGTGCACACGTGTATCATTATTATGAACTGGACTTAGGTGATTATTACGTGGTTGAAAAAGATGTGATTGCAGCCAGAGTTCAAGAAGCCATTGAGATACCAGATTTCTCAATCTCTCATGTTGAACCACCTTATGCAGGTGCTAAGATTACAGGTGATTTTGAAGTTAGAGCAACCTATGGTGTGACTACTCAAGATTGGGGTGGAGCATCTGTTGATGATTATGATCAAGAAGGATACGAGGTAACAAATGTTTTACTCGATGATCAAACGATGTGGAAATCAAATCCTTGGCCAGAAGATGTAACAAAAGGCTCCTATGTCGCTTTATCTGTCATTTTTAATGAAGTCCACAAGGTTGGATCAATTCGACTATTTGGTGATGCAGAATCGATGTACTTTCAGATGCAAAACATCTCTATTTATGCAGCTACCGCTATCAGTGAAAACACGGGATTACCCATATTCTCAAAGAAACTTAATGGTGAAAACTACGAATTCTCGCCTTCAAAAAATAATTATGTCGATATTCGCTTAGCTCCAGGTGACTACATCGCTGTGCAGCTTCGTTTCTATGGATATGAAGGAGTTACTTATGCTGAAGAACCCTTCTTGCGTTATATCGAGTTTTACCCAGCATCACTTACCTATGGTAAGACGCCTTATGCTTCTCCATTTGAAGATGTCTATAATCCAGAAAAGTTAACAGATGGAGATGTAACAACATACTTTGAATCGAAGAAGAATCTATGGCCAGGATGGATCGTTGTCGACATGGGTGATGTTTATAATGTACGTATCATCAATCTACATTTACCACCATTATCCAGTTGGCCAAATCGAACACAGACCATTGAAATCAAGTATTCAATCCAAGGAGAAACGAGTTTAACATCAGCAAACTGGATCAATCTCTTTTCAGATCCTATAGATTATCTCTTTGATGGAGCTTCAGGTAACATGGTCTCCATCACACTTCCTGAAAGCGTAAGTATGCGATCCATTATATTAATCGTTACCGACAATACGGCACCTGGGGGATATGGAGCTCAGTTTTCAGAAATTAGCATCTACGAATAAGCTATTACTTTTGTGCACACGGCGGATAGTAGCCTTTGATTGACAAATATCCATGTAAACTATCTTACATGTAGATGGGAGAACATATGAAAAAGATTAGTACTCATTTGATGCGCGTATGGCTTGTCCTGCTTGTAACACTATTTTTAGTCAGTTGCAAACCAGGAGAACCAACGCCTGAACCCACACCTGAACCAACCGTATATCAGGTCACATTTGATGCAGATAACGGAACAACCGATGTTGTTGTACAGGTTGAAGAGGGTATGACGGTTGCCGAACCTGATGATCCCGTTAAAGATGGATACACCTTTAATGCATGGTATTTAGGAGAAGCGGCATACGATTTTACAACACCAGTGAATGGAAATATCACGCTTATTGCACACTATACAGAAATCATCGAAACAGTTGAATATACTGTTTCATTCAACACTGTAGGTGGAACTCCAATAGATGATGCCGTGGTTATATCAGGAGAAAAGGTCAGTGAACCTACAGCACCTGTTAAAACGGGATTTTCATTTGAAAACTGGTTGTTAGATGGAGAAACATATGATTTTGATGATGCTGTCACAAGTGATCTTGAACTATATGCAGTCTACGCATTTGTAGGTATACCTGATTCTCCAGTCTATGAAGGAAGAGTCTACAATGAGGATTTTGATCAATTGATCAATGACTTTTCAGAAGACGAATTAGCATCAGAAATTGTAGATGATGCATTCATAGATGAAGATCAACCCTACATTCGTGTGGGTTATTCTGGAATTATTGGTAATAATCCAGATGGAGCATTATGGAAACAAGCAGGTAGCGAAAACAGCGCTGCACCAGCATTCCAATATCTTGTTCTTCGATTAAGAGGTTTCCAAGGAGCATCTATCAACGATTTATCGATTGGTTTTAGATTGGATGATAATCATGAAGTGTTGGTTGTTCCGTTTACGGAAACATTTGATCCAGATTTAGAAGAAAACGTACGTGAACTGGATGACCAGTGGCATAACTATGTTATCAGTATAACTGATACACTCGACGGACTCGAATACGTTGGAAAAACAGGATATACCAATGTTGATGCAACAGGTGTTCTCGTCGGATTCCATCTGATGAACACATCCGTTAACGGAAGTGGAATCTTAGAAATGAAGGATGCTTATTATTCAAAGGTTCCAAACCCCATCTATCCCTATGAAGGTAGTGATTACGCACAAAATAAAAACTACTGGAGTGGAACAATTGGTGTTAACATATCTACCTTTGTCACCATTAAGCCAGAAGGATTCTATGGTGAATACTTAAGTGAAGATGTCAATCCAGATAACACACATCTAGTTTTAAGAATGAGACAAGCTTCTCCAGGTATTTTAGACATCAATAATTTATCGATTG
>Ga0265293_10014039_pt1 | contig 10256 bp, 8 predicted proteins | sample Munlanlewell138R_FD_192505 | JGI IMG/M metagenome (GOLD analysis project Ga0265293, IMG submission 192505) | Leachate microbial communities from a municipal landfill in Southern Ontario, Canada - Leachate well 138R | ecosystem: Engineered > Solid waste > Landfill > Unclassified | place: Canada...
CTGGATGCGCAGATAGTGGAGGAGATCAACTGGTTGCCGACCACCTGTGCTTACCGGCTGGTGGCCGAGGGGCGCCCCTTGTATTCTTGGCATCCGCTGGTCTCCGGCAAGGCAGAATCGGTGCACCGGGCCGGCATCTCGGTGCGCGGCAGGGTAATATCCGAGCTCTTCGTCCGCGAGGAAGATCTCGAGGACCGTATCGTCCACTGGGTGGAGTAAGCCATGTATACCATGGAGAATTATGTGTGGGGGCTGGTGGCCTATGGTCTGGGTTGCCTGCTGATGCTGCCGTTGACCTGGAAGCTGACACGTCTGCTGATTCCCTGGGGGCCGCCGAGAGCCATTGTGCGCCTGTTTGCTGCAGCGCTGCTGCTCACCCCTGTCAAAGCCTATGAGGACCTGCATTTTCTGGCGCCGGCCTGGGTGGTGGCGGGTTTCGAGCTGGTGCAGCCCACCACTGTCGAAGGGCCGTTCAGGGCTATTATGCCAATGCTGGTGGTATTTTTTGCGGCGCTGTTACTGTATCTGGGCTTTGCACTGGCGCGGTTTTGGATGCGGCGCGGGCAGCAGGCCGCGCCTGCTGAGTGAGAGAGGGCACGGCTTGACTCTTTGCCCTGTAGATTGCCCCTGTAGAACCTCTGAGGAGAGGCTATGACCCAATCGATACTGGTAGGCGGCACCGGCCAGCGCCAGCTGTTTCTCAATCCCCGTTACGCTAACCGCCACGGCCTGATAGCGGGTGCTACCGGCACTGGCAAGACGGTGACTCTGCAGGTGCTGGCAGAGCAGTTCTCTCGCCTCGGGGTGCCGGTATTTTTGGCCGATGTGAAGGGCGACCTGGCAGGCCTTTGTCAGCCGGGCAGCGCGCACCCGAAAGTCGACGAGCGGGTCGCCCATATCGGTATCGAAAACTTTGACTTTGCCGGTTGCCCGGTGGTGTTCTGGGATGTCTTTGGCGAACAGGGACACCCGGTGCGCGCCACTATTGCCGATATGGGGCCGCTGTTGCTGGCTCGCCTGCTGGGGCTCAATGCCACCCAGGAGGGCATTCTCAATTTGGTGTTTCAGGTGGCGGACGACGAGGGCTTGCTGCTGCTCGATCTGCCCGACCTGCGCACTATGTTGACCTATGTCGGCGACAATGCCGCCCGTTTCAAAACCACCTATGGCAATGTCTCCGCTGCCAGTATCGGCGCTATCCAGCGCAGCCTGTTGGTGCTGGAGCGAGAGGGCGGCGAGGGGTTTTTCGGCGAGCCCATGCTGGACTTCTGGGATCTGCTTCGCAGTGGCCCCGGCGGTGTCGGACAGATCAATATCCTCGCCGCCGACCGCTTGATCCACAGCCCCAGGTTGTATGCGACCTTCCTGCTGTGGCTGCTGTCGGAGCTGTTCGAAAACTTGCCGGAAGTGGGCGACGCTGACAAACCTCGCTTGGTGTTCTTTTTTGACGAGGCCCATCTGCTTTTCAAGGATACGTCGCCAGCGCTGCTGGACAAGATCGAGCAGGTGGTGCGGCTGATTCGATCCAAGGGAGTGGGAATCTATTTTGTCACCCAGAGTCCACTCGATGTTCCCGACTCGGTACTGGGGCAGCTGGGCAATCGGGTGCAGCACGCGTTGCGCGCCTTTACGCCGCGGGACCAGAAAGCAGTGCGCGCTGCCGCCACGACCTTTCGCCAGAACCCGGCGCTGGAGACAGAAACGGTTATCACCGAGCTATCGGTGGGTGAGGCACTGGTGTCGCTGCTGGAGGACAAGGGGGTGCCGGGAGTGGTGGAGCGGGCCCTGATCAGCCCGCCGCGTTCACGCATCGGCCCGGTGACCGAGCAGGAGCGCGCCGCCCTGATCAAGACCAGCCCGGTCGCAGGGCGCTATGAGCGCGCTATCGATCGCGAGTCAGCTCACGAGATTCTCAACCGCCGGGCCCTGGAAACCTTGCCTGAGCCAGAAGCAGCGCCGGCAAAAAAAGCGCCTGCTCAAAGTCGCCGCAGCAGCAATCGCCAGTCGGTGGGCGAGGCGTTTACCAAAAGCCTGACCCGCACTATCGGCAATGGCATTGGACGGCAGATCGTGCGGGGAGTGCTCGGCTCCTTGTTCAAGGGGCGCTAATAGCCGAGTGGTGATAGGCAATCTGTCTCAATAGTCCTCCAGTCCATAGAGTGAGTCGGACTCGATGTTGTCCAGTGGATCCTCGAACACCTCCGGGTTGAACTGACTGTCGGGGTTTAAGCTGTCATCGTCGCCGCCTTCGTCGTAGGAGCGCCGCCAGTCCTCCGGTGCTTCGGCGGGAAGTACCACCATCAGGCCCCAGGTGTCGAAGTCAAACTCGTCGACGGCACCGTCTTCGTACTGAACCTCAATGGTGGCAGCGGACTCATCGACCGCTACCACTTCAAAGAGCACATCTTCCGCGGCATCCTGGTACCAGGCGTTGATGGTGGGAAGCTGCTTTGCCATATCGCATACTCCTCATTATTTTCAGTGGTGGCTCCAAGTTAGCATCACCGCTAGCAGAGGTGTAGTGGTGCCCTTGAGGATAGAGGGTCTGGCGGGCGACGGGAGTCTAAATCTTTGTGGAGATCAGCGCCGTAACCCCTGTTGAATACAGGGATTTTTATTGGCTGCGCCTTTTTGCTAATAGCTGTTGGCGCTATCGGCGCTGGCAGTGATGAATAAATCGTCTAACCACAACACTTTACAGCCTCTGGTTGACAAGCTGCCCCCTGGTTTTTAATGTCCTGTCCAGACGGGGCTGTCTGCTGTGGGCGGCCTTTTTGCTGTTTCCTTCAACCTTGTGGAACTCCTTCATGCCCGCTGGCCCTTTGATGCTCGACCTGGACGGACACCAGCTGTCCCCTGATGATCGTGTCCTGCTGCGTCACCCTCTGGTGGGCGGTGTCATTCTGTTTGCCCGCAATGCCGACACGCCGGAGCAGATTCGCGCCCTTTCCGATGCCATTGCCGAGATTCGCCCCGAACTGCTGATCGCCGTCGACCAGGAGGGCGGTCGGGTACAGCGTTTTCGCGACGGCTTTACAGCCCTGCCTGCCATGCAGGTATTGGGTGATATCTACCGCTCCAATCCGGAACTGGGAGGGGCTCTGCTGAGGGACTGCGGCTGGCTGATGGCCGCCGAGGTACTGGCCATGGGAGTGGATTTCAGCTTTGCGCCGGTACTGGATCTGGACCGCGATCACTGTGCGGTAATTGCCAATCGTTCGTTCAGTGCCGACCCGGTGCTTGCCACCGCCGCTGCCCGGCATTTTATCAGCGGTATGCACGAGGCGGGCATGGCCGCCACCGGCAAGCACTTCCCCGGTCACGGCGGCGTCCGGGCTGACAGTCACCTGGAAACGCCGTTTGACGAGCGCGATCTGGAGCAATTGAGGGCGCATGATTTGTTGCCTTTCCAGGAGCTGGCGCAAGTGCTGGACGGCGTGATGCCAGGACATATCGTATTTCCCCGTATCGATCCCCACTGTGTGGGTTTTTCGCCTTTCTGGCTGCGCGAAATTCTGCGCGGAGAGCTGGGCTTTGAGGGTGTGATATTCAGCGACGACTTGTCTATGAAAGGCGCCGATCATGCGGGTGGCTATGCTGAAAAAACAGCACTGGCCCTGGATGCCGGCTGCGATATGGTGCTGGTGTGCAACGATCGGCCCGGTGCACTGGAAGTGCTCGATTGCCTGGAAAAACGTGCCGAATCGCCCTCGCCAAGATTGGCGGCGATGAAAGCCCGCGCTGGCCACCAGTGGGCTCAACTGCAGGCCGATAGCCGTTATCGGGACATTCGCCAGCGGCTGGAGGTGCTTGGCTGATGGGTTGGCGCCTTGTTCCAATTGTCCCAGACCAAGAGAGCCTGTCATGCTCGGCCTGATCGGCGGCACGGCGCTGGAACGGCTGGCCCTGGCAGACTCCCGGCAGCGCTCGGTGACCACCTCCTGGGGGGCGCCATCCGCGCCGCTGACTCTGGGACGCCTGGGAACTGCGCAGATCGCCTGGCTCAACCGCCACGGTGATTCCCATAGCATCCCTCCCCACCGGGTCAATTACCGTGCCAATATCGCCGCTCTGGCGGAGCAGGGCGTGGAGGGGATCATTGCCCTCAATGCGGTGGGTGGCATCACGCCAGCCATGACCACCGGCAGCCTGGTGTTGCCCCACCAGTTGATCGATTACACCTGGGGCAGGGAGCATAGCTTTTGCGACACCGACAGTGAGCCGGTATTGCATGTGGACTTTACCGACCCCTACGACAGGGCATTGCGCCAGCGCCTGTTGGCTGCGGCCTTGTCTGCGGGGCTCGAACTGGTGGACGGCGCTGTGCACGCCGTGGTGCAGGGGCCGCGCCTGGAAACCGCTGCCGAGGTGTTGCGCCTGGAGCGGGACGGCTGCGACATCGTCGGCATGACCGGGATGCCGGAGGCCGGGTTGGCGCGGGAACTGGGTGTTCCCTATGCGTCGCTGGCGGTGGTGGTAAACCCCGCGGCAGGCAAGAGCAAGGCGGAGATCACCCTGGAGGAGATCGGCCGGGTGATGGCCGCGGCCGCCCCTCGGTTGCTGACCTTGCTGGAAGCTTGCTGCCAGTAACTGCTTTGCTTGTGACTGGTCTGCTGGCGACTAACGCTGGTGTCGAACTGGCCGCCACCAGCTCCCATCAGGTGTAGGCCGCCACGAAGCTGTCTGATCGAAAATCGTTCGATAGCGAGACGGCGGTCAGTCCCACACCTCATCGTCGATTTCCGGCGCAGGGGCTTCGAGATCCAGCGCGCTGTCCTCCAGCGGCAGGTCGTCAAACAGGTCTTCTTCCGGCTGCTCGGGATCGTAGGGCACCACCCGGATCAGGGCGCCGAGGCGCGGATGATCCAGGTAGTGCAGCTCGCGGGTGTTGATGATCTGGCTGGTTTCGAAGCGATCGATATCGACGACGGCAAGCGCGGGACGGGTTGCAGGGCGAGCAGGGTGCAGCGCGGCAGTGTCCTGGGCATCAATAGCGAATGCCGCCGGCGAGGATGCCTCCCTGAACAGTGCTGGCAGCTGCGGTTCGGGTGGGCGGGGCGCTGGCGGCAGCAGGGGCCAGTCGGAGGCGTCGGGCTGTCCGTTTTTCGCTGCAGCCGGTGCTGTTGGGTCAAGGCGCGCGGCATCATGGCCCGTGTGATTGTTGACCCTCGGGTTGTGGCCAAAGCGGGTGCGCCACAGGTTGGTCTGAGCGACAATCTGGGTGGCGCTGTAAATTCGCAGGCTGCCTTCCAGTTCATAGTGATCGCCGACCGGGTTGCCGCCCTGGATGATGACCCAGGGGCTGTTGCGAGGGCCGCCGAGTGTTTGCCGCCAAGCCTGATGAAACAGTACCTGGTATGACCCGGAGCGCTCCAGGTTGCGCACTTCCCCCGTCAACAAGTGGTCGCCGGGGGGAAGGGCAGCGAAGGGGACCGGAATGCTGGGGTCGCGGCGTTGCAATAACGCCTCGGGCACCATGGCGAGATAGAGTTGCAGATCCTCCGGGGAGAGGCGCGCCAGGGTTTCCGGGGCTATCTCGGTAGCCGTTTCGAGAAACACCTGAGGCTGCGGATAGCCGAGCTGCACCGATTTGAGGTTTTTTTCGTTGCCGAAATTATCGGTTTGGGCGAACAGGACCACCTCTACCTGGTACCAGCGCTCCGCTTGATCAAGGGGCTGGGCGTGCAGTGAGGTTGTGAAGGCGATCCCTAAAAAGGTACCCACCCGCAGGGTCGGTGCCAAACGCCTTGTTAGAGCAGAGAGCAGGGCAGAGGGCAGGCCAAAGGCTGCTTTCCTGCGCTGCTGCACTGTCTGTTCCCAGAACGCCCGCAGTACTCGCGAGGCCGGTTCTTGTTCGTGGCTGTCCACTCTATTTCTCTCCTTCCGTCTCGCCGGGTGGAAAGCGGGTTTCCAGTGGCGGCAATTCAAGTGGTGGCAACAGAGCCTAGGCTGAGCGCTTGGCTCTCTTGGCCTTTTTGGCTTTGTTGCGTTTCCCCTGGGGCTGAGGTGATTGGGGCGGGGGAGCCTGGGGGGCGCCCGCGTCACCCTGACCGGAGGATGCTGGCTCCAGAGTGTCCAGCAAAGCAGCCACGGTTTCCAGTCGCTCGTCACCACTTTCCATGGCAGCGCTGAAGCGCAGTTCGGTGGCCCCCGTCAGCCGGTAGCGCTCTGGCTGGCGCTGGACCAGCTGGACGATGGTGACAGGATCGACACTGGTGCCCTTGGCAAACTCTACTTTGCCGCCAGTGGGGCCGGCATCGATGCGGTGAATACCCAGGGCTTCGCAGCGCTGGCGCAGCCGGGCAATGCGGAACAGAGTCTTGGTGGGCTCCGGCAGCAGGCCAAAGCGGTCGATCATTTCCACCTGCAATTCCGACAACTCTTCCTCGGTGGTAGTGTTGGCGATCCGCTTGTAGAGGATCAGGCGGGTATTCACCTCGGGGAGGTAATCGTCCGGAATCAGAGCGGGGATATTGAGCTTGATCTCGGTGCTCTCATCGAGCCCGCTGTCCAGGTCCGGCACTTTGCCGCTGCGGATGGCCTTGACGGTTTTTTCCAGCAGCGACATATACAGGGTAAAGCCGATATTGTGGATATGGCCGCTCTGGTTTTCTCCCAGCAGCTCGCCAGCGCCGCGAATCTCCAGGTCGTGGGTGGCGAGAGTGAAGCCGGAACCCAGGTGGTCGGCTTCCGCCAGCACGTCGAGGCGCTTGCGGGCGTCGTCGGTCATCGCCTTGGCATCGGGAGTCAGCAGATAGGCATAGGCCTGGTGGTGCGAGCGACCCACCCGACCGCGCAACTGGTGCAACTGGGCGAGGCCGAACTTGTCGGCGCGCTCGATGATGATGGTGTTGGCGGAAGGGATATCGATACCGGTCTCGATAATGGTACTGCACACCAGAATATTGAAGCGCTGGTGGTAGAAGTCCGACATCACCCGCTCCAGCTCCCGCTCGCGCATCTGGCCGTGGGCAAATTCTATGCGTCCCTCCGGTATCAGGGTGCGCAAGCTGTCCACTGCCCGCTCCATGGATTTCACATCGTTGTGCAAAAAGTACACCTGACCGCCGCGCAGGATCTCGCGCATGATGGCCTCGCGGATCACCCTGTCCTCGCGCTGGCGGACAAAGGTTTTTACCGACAGTCGCCGCGCCGGCGGGGTGGCAATGATGGACAGGTCGCGCAGGCCGCCCATGGCCATGTTGAGAGTGCGGGGAATCGGCGTGGCGGTGAGGGTAAGGATGTCCACCTCGGCGCGCAGTGCCTTGAGTTTTTCCTTCTGCTGAACGCCAAAGCGGTGTTCTTCGTCGATGATCAGCAGGCCGAGATTTTTCAGGTCAACCGGGTTGTGAAGCAGTTTGTGAGTGCCAATCAGGATGTCGACCTTGCCGTCGCTGGCCTGCCTGAGCAGCTGCTCCTGCTCCTTGCCGGTCTTGAAGCGGGAGATGACCTCGATATTCACTGGCCAGTTGGCGAAGCGGTCGCGAAAATTGTCGTAGTGCTGCTGGGCGAGCAAGGTGGTGGGCACCAGCATCAGCACCTGCTTGCCGCTGGCGGTGGCGATAAAGGCAGCGCGCATCGCCACCTCGGTCTTGCCGAAGCCCACATCGCCGCACACCAGGCGATCCATCGGCTGGGTAGCGAGCATGTCCTTGAATACGGCGTCGATGGCATCTTGCTGGTCGGCGGTTTCCTCGAAAGGGAACTCGGCGCAGAACCGCAAGTAGTCGGCCCCCGGATCGCTAAAGGCGTGCCCGACCCGGGCGGCGCGGCGGGCGTGAATATCCAGCAACTCGGCGGCGGTGTCGCGAATCTGCTGGTTGGCCTTGTCGCGGGCGCGCTGCCACTGCTCACTGCCGAGCCGGTGCAAGGGCGCCAGGGCTTCGTCGCCACCGCCGTAACGGCTGATCAGGTGCAAGCTGGTGACCGGCACATAAAGCTTGGCATCGTCGGCGTAGGCGAGGGTAAGAAACTCCTGACTGGCGTCGTCCACGGTGAGGGTTTGCAGGCCCAGGTAGCGACCCACGCCGTGGTCGAGATGGACGACCGGGGCGCCGGGCTTGAGCTCAGTGAGATCGCGGATAGCCATCTCGCTGTTGTCGCGGCTGCGGCCCCGACGGCGGCGCTGCATCACCTGCTGGCCGAATAACTGAGCCTCGCTGACCACCCGCAGGGTGGGCTGATCGAGGCTGAGGCCCCGCTCCAGTGGAAACAGCGTAATGGCAAGGGGCTGGTCGCCAGCGGCAAACTCCGCCCAGTTGGCTACTTCCTCGGGCTCAATACCGCCGCGGGCGAGCAGCTCCAGCAGCGCCTCGCGCCGCCCCGAGCTTTCGGCGCAGAACAGCGTGCGGTGCGGCGTATCTGCCAATAGTGCCGTCAGCGCCTGCAACGGATTGGCGGCGCGGCTGTCCACAGCCACCTGTTCCGGCTCTCGGGCAGGAAAGTTGGTACTGCCCACCGCCTGGCGGACAGTTTCAGCAACCAGGTCGGTGCGCGGTAACTGGCCGATGGCGGAGAACAGCTCGCCGGCGGACAGATAGAGCGTCTTCGGTGCCAGCAGAGGGCGGCGCAGATCGCCTCGATACTCCTCATAGCGATCGCTCACCTCGCGCCAGAAATCCTCGATAGCAGCAGGTAGACCGGCGCTGGCGAACACCAGGGCGTCATCGGGCAGATAGTCAAACAGAGTGGCGGTGTGCTCGAAAAACAGCGGCAGGTAGTATTCGATCCCTTGCGGGGCAATGCCGCCCTTTACATCCTGATAGACCGGGCACTTGCGCACATCCACATCGAAGTGATCGTGCCAGTTATCGAGAAAACGCTTGGTGCCAGCCTTGTCGAAGGGAAACTCCCGGGCGGGAAGCAGGCGGATTTCGTCCTGCTTGTGAAGGCTGACCTGGGTGTCGGGATCGAAGGTGCGCAGGGTGTCGATCTCGTCGTCGAACAGATCGATCCGGAAGGGGAGGGGACTGCCCATGGGAAAGATATCCATGAGGCTGCCCCGCACCGCGAACTCGCCGTGCTCGTACACAGTGTCCACCGCTCTATAGCCAGCGTCTTCCAGCTGCAGGCGCAGCTTGTCCACGTCGAGACTCTGGCCGACCTGGTAGACAAAACTGTTGCCGGTGACATGGCTGGGCGGGGCCAGGCGTTGCAGCAGCGTAGAGATTGGCGCCACCAGGATGCCCCGGCGGGTTTGCGGCAGCCGATAGAGGCTGTGCAGGCGTTCCGAGACGATATCCTGATGGGGTGAGAAGACGTCGTAGGGCAGAGTCTCCCAGTCCGGCAGGTGCAGCACCTGCAGATCGCTGCCAGCGGTAAAGAAGGCCAACTCGCGGGCCAGTTGGGAGGCGCTGGCGGCAGAGTCGGCGATTACCAGGCATAGGCGATCATCGGCCAGGACTGCGTCGGCGATAGCCAGGGCGGCAGCCGCACCGGGGAGGCTGCCCCAGGTGCGGCGATCGCCGGGTGTATTGGCGGCGGGGGTGTGAAGAACGGAGCGGGGCATGGTGGTGTCGCTGTTAAAAAGGGGGCTATTGTAGCTGCTGTGGGTGTTGGGGGAAGGGGTGGCGGCTTGTGGAACTCCGAATGCGGCCCGCCGGTGGAGGCGCTGGCGCGGCCGAATCGCAAGGGTTGTTCGCTTGCCGGCGCTGCGAGTTCCGCAGCGCCGGGTCTTGGCATTTGATGCGCCCGATGGGCTGCCCGCCCCGTCCCGCACCGGGTTCGGTGGCACGAAGCTAGAGCTTCCAGCAGGTATTGTCCTTGCACCACCCGGAGGGAATCACGATAATACGCGGCCTTTACCTGCTCCCGTAACCGACGACAAGGTGACCGTACGTGAAACGACCACAACCCGACGATTTTTTCAAGGACTGGAAAGAGCGCGAAGCACTGGCCGAGGGCATGATTCCTCTGATCGGTAAACTCTACCGCACCCACAACGTCTCCCTCTATATCTACGGTCAGAACCTGGTCAACCGGTCAGTCACCGACCTGATGCAGATCCACCGCTACGTGCGCCAGATCGAACACAACGAACTGTCAGAGTTTGAAACCTACCCCGTGGTCAAGGCGCTCGCCGACATGGACCTCGGGCCGGCCCACATCGATATTGGCAAACTCACCGTGCGCTACCAGGAAAGCGGCAATGGCCGCGATGTGGAAACCTTCCTGCGCGCCGAGGTGGGCGACGACCTCGGCAGCACCTGCAAGCCCATTCCCCAGCCTCAGGACGTTGTCCTGTACGGCTTCGGCCG
>Ga0265293_10014040_pt1 | contig 10256 bp, 10 predicted proteins | sample Munlanlewell138R_FD_192505 | JGI IMG/M metagenome (GOLD analysis project Ga0265293, IMG submission 192505) | Leachate microbial communities from a municipal landfill in Southern Ontario, Canada - Leachate well 138R | ecosystem: Engineered > Solid waste > Landfill > Unclassified | place: Canada...
GCTTGATGATGATCACTCCCAGCACAAGCCGGGCATCCTTGGTGGGGGCACCACGGTTGCTCTTGAAGTTCTTGTAGTAAAGCCGGGCGAACTCTTCCCAGGGAACTATTTTTGAAAGAACAACCCATCGGTTATTCTCATCCAGTTTTGCCTCAAAAGGCATCTTGAACTCGGATATTGAAAGCTGTCTGGAGCTCTTGTATCGTATCATGAAATGCAAGGTTTATGGAGTAAAAATACTCAATTTCTTGCGGTTATACAAATTTTATATCAATCAATTTGCTGATTTTCAGCATAAATATCTATTATTCAGCAGACCCTAAATAGCTTTATGTATCGAATAAAATCCCTCACCGGCAGAAACTTCTCTTCCAGTGAGGGATATTTATTCCACATATCTTATTTGCTACCAACCATTGCAAGAAAATACTATCTCCACTAAAGAGAATTAATACTTTAACGATTATACAGTAAATCTTTTCACATAACGATTGCCACAATAGGAATGATGTATAAAACACATGAAATCCCAATAATCCATCGATCCGCCAGGGACTATAATAAAAGCAGATTTATCGGACTTATAATTTATCAATTAAATCAACAGGCAATTCAATAATTTCAGCTATTTCTTGTGAATGATATCCCTTTGATTTCATGTTGCGGGCTATCTTTAGTAGCTTCGGGTTCAATTCTGTATCATCAAAAAACATACGACCTAAATACTCTAAAGCTCTTTGAATTTTTTCTTTACCATCCTTACTATTTATATCAATTCCTGCAAATTCAGATAGGTCGGAATGTAGAACAAGATAATATATTCCTCCAATAACCACCGCTGAAACAGCATCTATCTCAACTTGCGAATTCTCAAATATTTTTTTATATTTATCCACGAGTGGCAATGTATGAAATTCACGTAATCTGGCGGTTCTTATAGTAGTATCATTATATGAAGCTATTTCCCAGCGTAATAACTGTTGCATTCCTTTATTGCCTTGCAGCGATTCGAGTAAAGTAGCCAGTATAGATATATACTGCTTTTGGGGATTATTAAACTCAATCTTATTTATGACTTCACTAAACCAATAATCGTACTTTTTTACAAATTCATCTATAAATGCATTCAAATCCTCGTAACGATTATAAAATACTATAGGTTCAATTTCTGCCTTTTGCATAATTGACGTTACAGTAATATTATGAAATCCATTTTCCTTAATAAGCTCTAATGCGGCATTATTAATGATGTCTTCTAAATCTTTTTTACTACGTCGCTTTCTGCGTACTTTTAATTGACTCCCCATTGGATATGAAATTAATTTCTTTATTTATCTCAATCAAAGCATTAACAAGTTGGTCTAAATACTGCTTTTCATGAGTAGCAAGAACACTGACTCTAATTCTTGCTTCTTTAATCCTGACAGCCGGATATACAATACCAACTGTAAAGATACCACTTTTCTGTAACAAATTTGCTACTTCATAGACTTTATTGTTATCTCTTATCATAATAGGAAAAATAGGAGAAAGTGATTTTCCAATATCAAAACCATTCAAAGTCAGATTCTTTCTAAGGCAGTTCACATTATCCCACAATTTATGCCGGATTTCAGGCATACTTTTTATAAGTTCCAAGGACTTCAATATGGAAGCGGTAACTTGTGGAGTTATCGCAGCAGAGAAAACATTACTATCAGCATAATATTTGAGGTATTGTATCAACTTCTTTGATGATGCAACAAATCCACCCACACAACCAAAGGCTTTGCTGAATGTTCCGGAGATAATATCTACTTTACCCAAACAGTCAAAATGTTCCACGGTTCCACGGCCATTTGCTCCCATTACACCTATGCCATGTGCATCATCCACCATTAGCATAGCACCATATCTTTGACAAAGATTGATAATTTCCGGCAATCTTGATAAATCTCCATCTTGGGAATAAACTCCGTCAATAATTACCAGTTTTGTCAAATATTTATCCTGTACATCCTTTAATACTGTCTCCAGATGTTCTAAATTATTATGCCCTATACGTTTCACATTAGTCCCTTTTAAACCAGACAGTGCACTTGTATGAATAAACGGATCTATAATAGCGATGTCATTATTTCCCAGTAGCGCATTTAAAACACCTGCATTTGCACCAAAACCGGAAGAAAACAATATGGCATCTTCCTGGCCGGTAAAATCGGATATTTCCCTCTCTAACTGCTCGTGAATATCAAGGTATCCTCCAATAACTTGTGCTGCACAAGCTCCGGTTCCATAAATAGTAAGTGCGGATATACCTGCCTGGATAGTTTCAGTACGTTGAGACATTCCAAGATAGTCATTGGATACGAAAGAAATGACTTCCCGATCCTGGCTTAACTTCATCTTGGCTCCTATTCCTGAATATGATTTTGTCCAATAACCCTCATAACCATATTGCTCCATCTGGTTAATATACTTCTGGAATTCTTCTGCACGCTCTGTGGCCGATAGATTCAACGACAATTCAAAGTCTTTTAAAGAATAATAGTTAGTTTGATTTTTCATAATGCAACGATGATTGTATTTTATAAGTTGCAAATGTATAAATTTTACAAGACAAAAAACATATAATATGTTCATTATTGTAAATTATAATAAAACTATCCCTCTGAAAAATGGTTGAATGTGTTAGAGATTGTAGGGTAAATCCTTTTTGATCTTCAAACAAGTTGAAACGTAAAACCCAACGATGAAGCCGTAACGTCACATATAATATCTCATTTCTATGAAAAGGATGTTTAAATATTCAGGAAATAGAGTCATCAGCACCCATCTTCTTAGTTAGGATATATTTATAATTCTAAATTGTTAAACCCTGCAAAGCTTTTTTTGTTATTTATTATAAATAAAATATAATTTCTGAATTATTTATGCATCGAAATTGACATTAAACTCATTCATACAATATGTTTTGTATATATTTGTGTAATCTATAAGAATACGTGATTAGTATATAGAGTAATAAACACTTTAAAAAAATTCTTACGAAAAATCTATGTAAGTTATTCATTGTTTTTTTCATTGCTCACCTTATCGCATGTAGCAATGATGTAGTTGATGAAATAAGTGTCTTTACAGAAGACGCTGTCGCAAACGTTTTTAAAGTTTCAGAAGATGAAGCTAAGGCAACGTTGATGTCCTTTTTAGATCAATTTGATTCTAATTCTACAAACGGGATGCGAAGCATATCCAAAAGGACAATCAAGGATATCCAGGCTTACAATGTCAATCCAACAACAAGATCATCCTCTTCATCAGATAATGACTATGAAATACCTGAAGACGTGGAGACATTATTCTACCTGATCAATTTTAATGACGATCAAGGGTTCGGGATTGTTTCTGGCGACAAACGGACTACGCCTGTCCTTGCTATTATCGATGAAGGGGGTTTGTCTTTAGACACTCTTTCGAGAGTTAAGAATGATGGATTTCTAATGTTTTTGGATCAAGCAATGGCGATGCAAGTGGAAGAAATGCTAATGTATGATGACCAGGGTGGCGGCGGTGGCGGTTCATCCGGTGGCTATTCACCCAATTCTACACCTACTATCCTTTTAGATGTACCAATTAGGCTTAAAACAAAATGGGGACAAGGGGCTCCTTATAATAAATTTGCTCCAAATGGTACTGCCGGATGTGTGATGGTAGCCGCAGCGCAGGCATTAAGTTTCTTTCAAACATTAGGGTCTGTTCAATGGCAACACAATAATTCTTACGGATATAGCCCATTGTATTGGGATACAATTATTGCGGACTGCGAAGATACTCGCAGAGGTTATGGAATGCTTCATACTACAGCATCAGAACATTCACAATCCGCAATCCAGGTTTCCCACTTGATGCGCTATCTGGGTGTAGCTGTTAATGCTGATTACAAAAGTAATGGCCAAACAGGTGCGGATACGGGAGATATGGTAAAACATTTAAAAAATTGGTGTGGCCTTTCAGGATCAACCGTTATATATAACTACGGTGTGAATGAAGTGCGCAATGCACTTAGTCAAAATCCAAATTCTCTGGTCATTGTAGAAAGTTGGGCCAATAGAACGAATAAATTCTTAGGTCTGATATATCAATACAAAGATGGGCACGCCTGGCTCATCGATGGAGCAAGAAGAGTACAATATAGTAGTAGTAATATAAAAGACTACGTACATTGCAACTGGGGATGGAATAGGCATTGCGACGGATACTTTATAAGCGGAAGCTTTAATACACAAGTTCCTCCTGAATTTACAGATCCAATCGACGGCGGGGGTACTGATGCTTATAATTTTAGATATCAAACCCATTATGCTGTACTAAAAAGATAAAACTATGAAATCTGTTATAGGAATATTTATCGTGGGATTATTTACCCTATTGTGCGGATGTGACAATTCAGACAAAGCCGTAGTGGGATATGCGCCAGAAATAGAAGTTCTATTTGTGGATAATGAAGGAAATGTTTTACATTTCGATAAGGATGGTAAAATCTCATTACATGACTTTGTTGAATTAGATTCAAAGCTGAATGAAAATGGAGATAAAAGCTTTTTGGAGAAAAGTCCATTAGAGGTTTTATCAATAACGGATGAAACTGGTAGTCCTGTGAAATACAGGTTTGATTACAAGGCAGGTTTTCAATTCAAATTTACCTTTACAGATAATTCGGTACGAAAAAGAGAATATGGATATACCATAAAGTATAAAATCCCACTAATCAAGGGAGAAACTGTCGAAGAATTAAAACTCAAATTAAAAGAGACCGAATACGGAATTCCGGACGGATGGTATAACTGTAAATATAATGGCAAAGATATTCGCGTTTATACGATTACCGAACTTTTTCCGGATTACAATGACCCTCAAGTCATTATTGATAAAGAAAAACATAACGACAGATTGAGGGAAATGTTGTATAATGGTGATTTAGCGGCAATAAGTGCTGATGTAGGTATTCTGTTATCATTACCAGTTGATATTGTACCGTAAATACATTTTTATCATAAAGTACTGTGGACTTTACCCCCTTGCGGGTTTCCGCAGAAGATATTTTCGCTTAGCGTCAACGATATTCAGGATAAATCCCGATTCTATCTCTTTGTCATACATTTAAGGGACGTGCGAAACATTAGTAATTAATTAAAAAAGCAATTGTTATGAAAAAAAATCATTTTATTTATGTCATGGTTGCATCAATAATGCTGCTTATAGCCGCTTGTAGTGATGAAAATCAACTTAGTGAAAACATCTTGTCCGATGAAATCATTTCTCTAACGACAGGACAAAAAGAACAGATTTTGGCCTATGCAAAAGAGGTGATAATTCCAAATGTGGAAAGTAAAAGAGAATTGGCAGAAACAAGAGGAACAACAGTAACAACACCAGAAAATGAAACTGCTGCCTGGGGGCTTAGGCGTCGTTTTATTTACCCATTACTCAATTGTTATCCAGACAGACCTTATAATTGTTTTGATGATATTATCATAACGCCGTGCGCTTCATCTGGTGCTTGTGATGCCGGGTTAATTGAAATTTGGGAAGGTACTGATATTGGTTCCGAGTTAAAACAAATAGTGGAGATGGGTAAACTTAATTTCGAAACGCAAGAAAATGAAAATGGATCATTTTTACTCTATACAAATCCACAAGACGAAACCTCTCAAATGGTAATTCCACTAATAAAGTAATAGGTCGATAAGAATAATAAGGTGTACTTCGATACACCTTATTATTTAATTATATAATTTCACAAGTGTCCCGTGAAAGTAATGAATATAGTTATGAAATATATCATTCACATTGTGTCTTTGATATGTTTATGCTCTTGCACTCGCTCTCTTCAATCTACATTAGTATTGCCAATTAGTGAAAATTATGAGTACATAGGCATATTGAATAAGGGAGATCAGAATGCGAGTAAATATATACTGTTCTGGAAAAGGAATTTTAATCCAGAAGTAAAAGTACTGAATACATCTGGCAATATTGTGAAAACAATACCATTAATAAACGCAGAAGCAGCTGTAGGAAGGGTGACTAATGTTTGGGCAACAAGTATTGACTCTCTTTATGTATATTCAAATATTACAGGTAAAATATTGTTAATGAACAATATCGGGATACCCATATATACAAGAAGCATTTCCGATTATGCTGTCGATGATGATGAAAATCAATATGCGCTATATGCTCCTTATGTTCAGGAAGTTAATGTAAATAACAATAAAGAACTCATATTCACAACATTTTGGATTAATAATCAGAAAAAATATAGCAATAACAGTGGTGAATTTAGTTTAGAAATTATTCGACATAATATCGCATCTGGAGCATTAATGTGTAAAATCAACCTCTCTGATATTGATAATGATATTATAAAAAGCTGTTATGGATTTAAGTTAACAGATATAATAGAATTATCAGATGCAGACAAATCCCTTTTTGATCCGTTTTTTAAAACTTTGGTTATAAATAATAGATTCTATTTAGTATCAATTTATTCAAAGTATGTATACGAATTGAATAATGATTTATCAATAAAACGAAGTATACAAATACTAAGTGACTCGGAAATAGCATATCCTGTATCACCCGATATGGAAGATCCGTTTAAAAAGTTAGATGAATTAGGTATTAAAGAAAATTTTGTTGTAAATATACTTTACAATTATGAGGAAGAGAAACTTGTAGTCATAGTTAAAGACGGTATAGCAAAAGAAAATGAGTTATTCTACTTTCCTTTTAAGGTATTATTGTTTGATAAAGATTTTAATAGGAAAGAAAAAGATATATCAATTAAGTCATATGAATATAAGCCATCATCATCATTTATTATAAATGGAAATCTTTATATAGAAAAGAAAAATGAAAAGAAAAATAACAAGATATATGACATTATTAATCTATAATGCATTAATGCTATTTTTAATATATTTACAGAGTTGTACTAATGAAAGGAGCAACGAATATAAATATATAGAGTCCCAAATTAAGGACATCTATGGAATTCAACTGGATCGTAATATCAAAGAAATATATTTGGTAAATGACATTGGTTGTGGGAATTGTGTAATTACATTTTCTAATTATATACTCGACAATGTTGTAACTAAAAGAAACAACGATAAATTAATCTTGATAAATTCAATGGGTGTTAATGTCAATACTGAAAAGTTTAGGACCTACTCGGATAAAAATATAATTATAAATAAGAACATTAGAGATACAGATGATCTACTTCCTGATTTGGGTGTAATTATTCTAAATCAAAATTGTGTAGATACTATTATAACAATAACAGCCTCGGAAATAGTTAATCAATTGAATTACATTGATTCATATCAATAATTGGGCGATCTAAAAAGGATCAGTTAAGTCCATATTTGATGAAACCTGCAAATGGTTCAATAGTCATCTCAAATTCTCATTTGAAAAATTGGATAGGCGCTTGTGAATACGTTGATTTAGAACAGTGGAAGTAATAGAAACATCAATTTTAATATTGATCATATCCTAATTTTTTGTATCTTTGTATGGACTGGACCCCACTAAGGTAGCTATTTGATGTATAATTTCAAACACTTTGAAAATATGGCAAACAATAATATGAATGATTTAGAAAAAATCCAATTTAAAAAAAGTACTATTTTGGCAAGCGGTTTAACTGCAGCCGAAACAGAACGCAGGATGAATGAAAAGATAGCCAGCCTATATGTTGAATTTTGGGAAAAGGGCCTAACGCCAAAATATCGTGATAACAGGTGTAAAAGCGATAAAGAGTTTATCGGTGCTAATGCTGACGGAAGCGAAGATTTATTGCTGTTTAACAGTGAAAACAGGACATATACAATTCTTCGTCAATTAGTACCACCCGGTCAAGGACAGTATGCTATACTAACGGAACGGATAAGATACTCTGCAGCTGATGTACATTAATCACTTTACTCTTGTTGCCGGGCCAAATGGTGCAGGAAAAAGCACCTTAAAAGATGAATTCATCCGTCCAGGGACAGATTATTTTAATGGGGATATAGTGTTTGCTCATTATGCAAACAAATATCCTCATTTATCAGTAGAACAGTTAGAGGGTGGTGTAGTAAGTACTTTGGAAAAATTAACCAATGAAGCCATTGAAAAGCGTAAGGATTTCGCTTTTGAAACAAATTTTTCCTCTGATATGGCCACCAACATCACAAAAAAATTCAAGGAGAATAACTTTACAGCAAATCTAATCTACATTGGCATCGATTCGTTGAATGATTGCAAAAGCCGGATAACGGAACGTATTGCTTTGGGCGGACATAATGTATCAGACAGTCAAATAGAGTTTAATTATCACGAGGGAATAAAACGGGTTGCAGAAAACTTATCCCTTTTTGACAACATTACCTTTGTAGATAATATGAATATCGGAAAACTCAAAATAGTAGCTTTATCAAAAAAAGGATTGGTTAAATGTAAGCCCCCGATAAAATACCCATTTTAGCGAAAATGGTTTTTTCCGATCTTTGCCTGCAAACCTATTTTTTATGAAGCCTGTAAGCAAAGAAGAATTCATGGCGATACTGGAACGCCAACAGAAGAGCGGGTTAAGCATCAAGGATTTTTGTGCTAACGAGTCCTATACGGTCTCCAGCTTCCACTACTGGAAAACCAAGTTCGGACTCACCCGGCCCTATAACAATCATGCGCCGGATGCACCCACGGACATGCTGGCACCAATCAACTTAAACCTACCCATAAAAGCCCCTGTATCCTCGGCGGTTTTATCCCCTCGCAGCAGTCAGGGAGAGATCAGGATCAAACTACCGGGAGGTATCCAGGTCAGCTTCATTGGTAGTGCCCAGGCAGAGATCGCAATCAATTTACTGAATCAAATCTGCTCACGCCATGTTCTGCCTGAATGATAACATGCGCTACTTCCTATGCCCGGGAAAGACAGACATGCGAAAAGGGATGAACTCGCTCTGTGGTGTTGTACAAAACCAGATGGGATATGATGTGCGCATGGGTGATGTCTTCATCTTCATCAATCGAAACCGTACAACCATGAAGCTTTTGCATGCTGAAGATGGCGGGTTGGTTCTGTACATGAAAAGGCTCGAGGAAGGCACCTTCCGCATACCCGCGTATGATGAAAAGAGTCGTTCCTATCCCATGCAGTGGCGCGATCTGGTGATGATGGTGGAAGGGATACAGGATGATCCGGGCAGCCGCTTGAAGAGGCTCAAAGCGATGAGAAACGGGTAGTAAAAATAATCAGAAAAAGAGTGAAAATAATCTCCTGAAAGCTTGTCCAGGTCAGGGTTTTTTAGTATTTTTATGACTAAATAAAAGCCCGGTAAATGGACCAGATACAAGCAGTAGAGCTCCTCATACAATCGCAGGCGGAACAAATCCGTCAGCTCACTGAGGCTAACGCGAAGCTATCTGAACAACTCACCGGGATGCAGCAGCGGATGGATAAGCTGCTGGCACAGATCGCCTGGTTCACCCGCCAGTTCTACGGGCGTAAAAGCGAGAAACTCTCGCACCTGGATCCGGCCCAGCTCTCATTGTTTGAAACGATTGCAGACGAGGAGGAAAGGCTTGCCGAGATCGAAGCGGCCCGTGCTGCTGCCGAGAAGCAGATAGAAGAGCAGGCACCCGCCAGAAAGAAAGAGAGATCCAACCGGAAGATGTTGGAGGGTCTTCCCGTGGTGGAGGTTGTGCTGGAGCCGGAAGAACTTGATCTGGACAAGTACAAGCGTATCGGTGAGGAACGTACCCGTACACTTGAGTTTGAACCCGGGAAGCTGTATGTGAAAGAGCTTGTGCGCCCCAAGTACGCTTTAAGAGACAACGCTGCCCCGACGGTTGATGGCACACCCGGTGTGATCATCGCCCCCCTCCCGCTACTGCCCATATACAAGGGACTTCCCGGTGCCAGTCTCCTCGCTGAGATCCTGCTCCAGAAGTATGTGTATCATCTCCCCTTTTACCGCCAGGTACAGCAGTTGGGACATCTGGGGGTGAAGATACCGGAGAATACGATCTCCGGCTGGTTCAAGCCGGCCTGTGAGCTCCTGAAGCCGCTCTACGAGGTTCTGAAGAAAGAGGTTATTGATACTGATTACCTCCAGGTGGATGAAACCACACTTCCGGTGATCAACAAGGAAAGTCACAAGGCAAAGAAAGAATACTTGTGGATGGTGAGAGCGGTCATGAAGAAACTGGTTTTCTTTTAT
>Ga0265293_10014041_pt1 | contig 10255 bp, 8 predicted proteins | sample Munlanlewell138R_FD_192505 | JGI IMG/M metagenome (GOLD analysis project Ga0265293, IMG submission 192505) | Leachate microbial communities from a municipal landfill in Southern Ontario, Canada - Leachate well 138R | ecosystem: Engineered > Solid waste > Landfill > Unclassified | place: Canada...
GAGCCCTTGGTCGCCGTGAGCAGGTGCATGGCCACGAACCAGTAACGGTATGGCAGGTTGGAGTGTCGCATGACCGTGCCCGAACGCAGGGTCTGGCGCGCTTGACAACGCTTGCATTCGTAGGCCTGTTTGTTTTCCAGCCAATAATGCTCCTTACAATTACAACGACGGCAGGTAACTCCCATTTGGTCTCTTTGTTGTTTGAATTTTTTCCGACAGGTTTCCTCATCGGGGTAATTTATAGCAAAATCCAGGATATTCATAACTTGAAATATTATATATGGTTACCATATAAAGGTAATGAATATCAGTGATTTGTGCAAACATTTTTGAAGCTAATTTATAACTATTTTTCCGCTAAATCCTTTAGGAATAACTGCGGATAATCATTATAATTAATATCGTGATAAAAATTATTAATAGCTAATTCTGCATATTCAACTTTACTCCAAGCCAATTTATCAGAAATAGAATTTGTTGGGTCCAGATCAAGAGAATCGCTACAGGATGTAAAAACCAGAAACGTACCCAACAGTAAAGTCGTTACTATTTTTGTTCTCATAGTGCACATAGTTTAAAAATTCGCATTAAAATGTTAAAGTAATACCTCCCATAAAAGCCTTTTGTTGAGGATAATATCCATTGTTAATTTCAGGAGATTCAGGGTCGATACCTTCAGGTAGACCTGAAATGGTAAAGATATTGGATCCTTCCACGTAGATTCTCAAATTTTCAATTCTTATTTTGCTAAGAAGCATCCGTGGAATGCTGTATCCTATTTGGGCTGATTTAAGACGTATATATTTACCATCGCGGAACCAGAATGTAGAACCCAACCCGTTAATATTTGCTGAACCGGAAGATCCTAAGGTTATACGAGGAAAAGTTCCATTTGGATTATCTATGCTGTAAGCATTCTCAACAAGATAAAGAGGTGAATTGGAACCTTCAACGAAAGTTTGTGTCCAAACCGTATTGCCATCGCTATAATTATAATAAGTACCGGCTAAAGATACATGAAACAGAGCACCGCCCGTAAATTGTGCATTGAAGTCAAAGCCATTCCAGTCACCCGATAGATTAAAACCGAACATTAGTTCCGGGCGATTACTTTTTCCGATTCTTCCCCGATCCTGGTGATCTACTTTACCATCACCATTGATATCCTTATACTTAATATCTCCGACATTAGGTCTGGTTCCAAACCACGCTGATTTATCTATTTCTTCTTCCGAACGGAACAATCCTTCAGCGATCCATCCGTAAGTCGCATATACATTGGAACCGGTCACTCTTAGTTTTTCCTGTGTATTGGCTTGATCAGGGTAACGCAACCAGCGGCTTTTCGCATAAGTCATATTACCGGTTATTGCATAATTGAAGGATTTCCCTGCAACTTGAATTTGATTCTGATGTTTCAGCAGAAAATCAACCCCTTTCGTATCCGTTTTTCCATAATTTTCATACGTCGAATAATATCCTCCCATTGAAGGGGATTTATCTCCGCTCATTCCTTGCAGAATGTCGTAAGTATAGTTATAAAATGCATCAAACTCCATCCCTAAAAGTCCTCCCCAGAGTGTGAAATCGTAACCTAAATTATAAGAAAGCGTCTTTTCCCATGTTAGATTCGGATTTGCAATAACATTCGTATACAAAGCATCTTCTAAGATACCGTTGAGAGATATTTTATCTCCATACCCATATGTACTTAAAAAGGCATAGGCAGGAATATTGTTATCATTCCCCAACAAACCGATTGAAGCACGAATTTTCAAATCATCCAAGAAACGGAGATCAGACATAAAATTTTCTTCCGAAATTCTCCAGGCTAAAGATCCCGACGGAAAAAATCCCCAACGTTTTCCGCTAACACTTCCGGCAAACTTATAAGATCCGTCATAACGGCCGGTAAACTCAGCCAAATATGTATTGGCGTAGTCATACTTCAAACGGAAAACATATCCTACGCTACGTGTGGCATTGCTTTTCCCACTAACGGGATCGTTATCGGCAACACCAAAATCCAATTCGGGTAGTTCAGGAAAACTAATATTTTTAGCATAAGCTGAAAATGTATTGTATTTATAGTCACGTATTTCTACCAGTCCCATCAGATCAATGTTATGCTCCCCAAATGAATTGACATAACTGACACTTCCTTGTCCTGTCATATCTTCCTCAGTGGCTTGTCCTTCACCCAGGGTGATATAAGTGATTGCACGAGGGTCATTCGATAAAGTATATCCTAATTTACTGGAAGAATCCGGCAGTTTGGCAGCCATTAATTGGTATGGTATACTCAGGTTTTTGTTATGGGAGGTACCGTAATCATAGGATCCCGTAATCTTAAATGCTAATCCTTTTAACCATGGAGCATCATACTGGATAGAGAGATTGGTTTGTATCTCCGTGCTACGGGTCTTTTTATACCCCGATTCATTGATTGCTGCCAGCGGACTCATCGGAAGTCCTGTGTTCCGGATCGGAATAGAGGTATAATAACCCTCATATTTCTCAGGCAAATAAGGATGCATTGCAATGGTCTGACGAGCGATAGACAACCATGATTGTTCCCCCAGATCAGGATTGGCATCTGTTCCTCCTGATGAAAAAGCCGGAGTTTGACGGCGTCCCACAAAACCGGCAACTCCTAAACTAACCGTAAAGTGCTTCGCTACTTTCGCATCAATATTAGTACGCAAATTGTATCGACGATAATTATAATTATCAATATTCCCATCTTGCTCCAGATATCCCAACGATGAAAAATAGCGTGCATTTTCATTTCCGCCTTGCAAAGTGATATTGTGTTTCCGGTTTACACCCGTTCCAAATACCTTACTGATGTAATCTACATTATCCCATCCGTCTGTAGGATCATTATTTTGCATCTTAGCAATGTCATCCTCTGTAAAGATAGGTGTGTATTGATTTCTGTCCGTAATGGCACCATTTGCCAGCTTATCCATCATATCAGCCATATTATAGTAATGTGCATACTGTGGCCCATTCATAAACTCAGGAAAGTTAGCGTTCGCAGAGACACCTACAGAACCATTATAGGTAATTTTAGATTTTCCTTCTCTTCCCTTTTTAGTCGTTACAATAATCACACCTCCGGATGCCCGCAAGCCATATATGGCTGCCGCAGCAGCATCTTTCAAAACAGAAACACTCTCAATGTCATTCGGATCGATTTCGTTAATGGAACGCACCATGCCATCGACGATATAGACGGGTGTGTATCTTGATCCGCGGATTGTAAGAGAAGCCTGATCCAAGCCCGGCTCACCGGATGTCTGCACAGAAGCTATTCCCGGTATACGTCCTCCCAACATACTTGAAATATTAGTTGAAGGAGCTTTTAATAGATCATCACCTTTAATGGCAGACACAGCACTTGTTAGGGATGTTTTCTTCTGTATGCCATATCCTACGACTACAATTTCATCTAATAACTCTGCTTTTTCCATTAGTGTCACATCAAGGTGGGTTTTGCCATTTAGCGGAGCTGAAAATGTTTCATATCCAACGTACGTAACCACCAAAGTTACATTCGTATTCGAAACAGTGATTCGATATTTACCATTAATATCCGTCAGCGTTGCATTTTGAGAATCCTTCACAAAGACCGTCGCCCCGATCAGAGGTTCTCTTTTACTATCTTGCACAGTTCCGGTTACAGAGACCTGTGCCTGCATACTTACAAAGAAAAATGTGAGTAACAATAAAGAATAAATTTTTTTCATAACTCATATTTTTTGAGGTAAGGAATAGCCAACCTGAAATGTTTTAATTTCATTTGGATCAATTGCGTTAAAACTCCTCTGAACGCCATCCACAATATAAGTGACATTTTGTCCACGAATCAATAAAGAAGCGGCATCACTACCCGGTTGGTCAGAAGATTGCTGTATTACGATACCAGCCACGCGGCCCCCAAGTACATTGGTAACACCCATTCCTTTTAACTTGACATTTACTCCTCTCTGAGTTTTCTCTTGTGTATCAAATACTTTCCTCTGTACTATCGATGTTTGAGCAAATGCAATAGTAGAGAACAAAAGGAAACAAACACATAAAAATGGGATCAAATGCCTTGATTTCCATTTCAGTAAAAAAATGATTTTGTTCTTTTTCATAAAAATTAAAAAAGTTTTTAGTTATTATATTCAACCCAACTGCTCGTTTAAAGAATCAATGTATTCTTTACCATAAGTTTTTTTAATGATATTTCGAAACTATACAAAAGCAAAAGTAATCAAAAGAAATTAAAATGAATTATTCAAAAGTATTTATTTGGTATTATTTAGTATTATTTAATATTTATAGCTGAAATATCGGATTATTAAAGAGCATTTCCTTGGTTGTGTTGAATCTTATTTATGGGTAATATAAATCATGCGAATCAGTAGTTGAAACTGTTTGCGAGTTTATTTAGTTAAATTGCTTAAAATCAATAAAATATGGGTGATGAGTATTTGTGTAATTACCTGATAATCATTAACTTATAAGAGTAATCCCTATTGTTTTCCAAATATGATTCCCTAGAAGAAAGAGCTTAAACTGATATAGATTTATATGTATATATGTGATTTATACGAACAGGAAAGACAACGCCAGAAAGCCTATAATAATCTGTTCTCCACTTCTTTTTCCAGATTCAGGTAACCCATAGAATCATCCTTTAGCTGGCTGAAAAAAAATAATTATTCAAAGAGCGGAAAAAGTAAGGTCCACAAAGGGACTGCTCAAACATACGATGGGCAAAATTGCCATAGCATTCATTTATTTAGTTTTTTAAATACTGATTCGCATAAATCAGTAATTGAATACATTGGTAGATTATTTAGTTAAAGTAATTACCAAACAACAAATCATTAAAACAGAAAATCAGATGGGTATTTGTTATTTCTGAGGCAGATGAATAAAATGGAAATGCATGGTAGATACCTCTTGAATTATCCAGCATTCCAATATAGTATTTAAATAATGTTAAATTAATGCTTTTGTGTCGTTTGAATTGATTTCTTTTGATTACTTTTGCTTTTGTATAGTTTCGATATGGAAATGGATTCAATAATTGATTGCTACATACGGAGCAATATATATAAGCAAAAAAATGAAAGAAAACAAATTTATTTTCTTTTTTTATAGATAAAAACAATTCAATAAAGTGAAAGAGATGAAAGTCGAAAATCATAATGCAATATTTCAAGAAGAACGACTTGAAAAGATTATGGCATTACTTGAAAAAGAGAATCGTTTGATAACAAACGATTTACCGGCAATGTTTAATACTACTGCCGTAACAATACGCAAAGATTTGATTATTCTCGAAAAAAGGGGATTATTGAAACGCACTCATGGAGGTGCTATTAAGGTCAATAAGCTTTATCCCGGGTTGGCCCTGACGGAAAAAGAAAAAATCAATCTGGACGAAAAATTAAGAATTGTAAAACAGGCTTCAAAACTCATTACCGAAGGAGACACTATCATTCTCGATTCAGGATCTACAACCAGTCTGTTGGCTAAAGAAATAAAGCACATGCATCGACTGACAGTCATTACAAATGCTATAAACATAGCGAACGAACTGTTACAAAGTGATATTGAAGTAATACTTATCGGAGGCTCTTTACTGAAAGAAACATCTACATTGGTAGGCCCTTTAGCCGACGATTCTCTCCGAAAGTTATCAGCTGCTAAATTATTTATGGGGGTTGACGGCATAGATTTTGAGAGGGGGCTTACCACTCCGAATCTTCAGGAAGCACAAACAAGTCGTGTCATGATGGAAATATCCAGCGAGACCATTTTAATAGTCGACTCTTCCAAATTCGGAAGACGAAGTCTGGGAGTTATATCTAAAGTAAAAGATATTGATATAATAATCACTACTAAAAAACTGTTGGATGCTGACCAAAAAAGATTCTCGAATGATGGGATTGATGTATTTATGGTGTAAGGATGATAAAATATAGCAATTTTACGCAAAATCTCAAGAAATAATATGAATAAATTTCTCAAAGAAATACTTGAACAGCCAAAGGCTATTAAAAATGTTATTAGTTTTTATACTCATGCCGAAGGATTAGAACTTTTAGAAAAAATAAGAACGATCATTTCAGAAAAACGTATCGGGCAAATAATTTTTACCGGTATGGGTAGTTCTTATTTCATTTCCCATGCAGCTTCAGGGTTGTTTAATAGCTTGAAGATACACTCCATATACATTAACACGAGTGAGTTATTGCATTATAACTTTTTTTTATTGACTGAACCAACCATGTTGGTCTGCTTATCTCAATCGGGTGAAAGTTTTGAAATAAAGGAAATTTTAAAGCGGCTACCATTAACCGTTTTTTCAGTAGGCATTGTGAATGATGAAAAAAGTACACTGGCAAAAAAAGCTGGTGTGGCTTTGTTATGTAAAGGAGGAAAGGAAGATATGACTTCCACAAAAACTTATGTAGTGACATCGCTGGTTGCATTTATTCTCGGTTGGTATCTTTCGGGAGATTGGAATACTCCCAAAATAAAAATGTTAAATCGTTTACAGACGAATTTCGAACTGTTTTTTCATTCTGACAATTGGTTAAAAGATATACTTGTATTCTTTGGTGACATAGGTACCATACAAGTTATAGCAAGAGGACCAGCCTTCTCAACAGCCAGTCAAAGTGCTCTTATGTTTAGAGAAGCTACACATATAGCTGCCACAAGTTTTTTGGGAGGAGAATTCAGACACGGACCAATGGAAATGGTTACAAAAGATTTTCAGTCGATCTTGTTCGCAACCGAAGGTAAGACTTTACAACAAAGCTTGCGCATGGCTGAAGATATAGTAACCTTTGGTGGTAAGGTTTGGCTTATAACCAATATCCAAAGGGATTGGAATCATAGAAATATTATACCTTTTTTTATCGATGAATCGGATGAATTCCTTTTCTCTATTCAAAGTATCCTCCCTGTGCAACTCTTCATTGACGCATATGCCAAAGCCAAAAATTTCGAAGCCGGTAGCTTTTTGCGTGGTGCTAAAGTAACTTCAATAGAATAACAATGGTTCATTTAGGAACGGCAATCATAAGTGGCTTTCGTCGAATGGCTGGTCGGTTTTACAGAACAGTTTTCAACTATACTCTGGATGATGATAAACGTATTGACATTTTTTCTTTATCCTATTTTGGAAGAAAGTAGATATCAATGATAATAAATACTTTTATGAAGAAAATAATTATTGGAGTTGATTTGGGTGGTACTAAAATTATGGCAGGTGCCATCGATATGGCAGGAAAAGTACAGGGTACACCTATGAAAATACCTACTGAAAGCTATTTACCAAAAGAAATTATTCTAAAAAAAATAACAGATGCCATTGAAAAAATCATCAATGATTTAACGCTGACAATCAGTAATGTAGAGGGTATAGGTATTGGTAGCACAGGACCATTGGATATTGAAACAGGGGTTATACTTGAGTGTCCGCAATTGCCTACTATGAAGTTTTTCCCATTGCGTGATGCGGTACAAACATATTTCGGTATTCCTGTTTTCCTAAATAATGATGCAAACTGTTTGATTTTGGGTGAATGTATTTTTGGCGTGGCAGCCCATAAAAAAAATGTGGTGGGCTTCACGCTAGGCACGGGTATTGGTTGCGGCATTGTGATGGATAAAAAAATATGGACCGGCAGTACTGGTACTGCCGGTGAAATCTGGACATCACCTTATAAGTCGGGTATCATAGAAGATTACATTTCTGGCGCCGGTATTTCAAAAATTTATCAAGTCATTGCAGGTAACGACAAATCGTCACTCGAAATATATAAAATGGCCGAAAACGGCGATATGAATGCATTGCGAGCCTGGGCAGTGTTTGGAACACATCTTGCCGTACCATTAGCTTGGAGTATCAATATCCTTGACCCTGAAGTTGTGGTGTTAGGAGGTTCCATCATTGCCGCTTACAAGTTCTTCAAAAATACAATGGAAGATAATCTGCAAAAAAGAATTTGTCCTGTACCCGCCGAAAAAACAAAGGTAGAACTCGCTCAGTTGGGTGATTATGCGGGCTTTATCGGGGCAGCTTGTTTAGTACTTGAAAATTGAAAAACTAAAAAATCAAAACAATGAAGCAAATTAAAATTATACTATTCGTTTTGTCCTTTATTGTAGTTCAATCCTACGCTAATGCACAAAATTCAGTTGTGAATACAGCCAACAAAAAACAATTGCTTAAAGAATGGAATATACAGTCATCGACACAAGTTACAGGTATAGATGAGACCGTTTCCACTTCTGGGTTTAACTGTGAGAATTGGGTAAAAGCGGAAGTGCCTACTACAGTGTTGAGCGCATTGGTAAAAGCAGGAATTTATCCCGACCCTCATTTCGATTTGAACGATCTGAAAATTCCGGATGCATCCGATGATCTCAGCAAACGTTTGGATTTAAATAAATATTCCCATTTGGAAGGTGTTCCCAATCCCTTTAAAGACCCGTACTGGTTTCGAACCACATTCCGGATCCCAATGGAAAAAAAGGGTAAAAAAGTATGGTTGAATTTCGATGGTATAAACTATCGTGCCGATGTTTGGTTAAACGGTAAGCAAATAGCCGATGCACAGGAAATGGCCGGTATGTTTTTACGCTTCAAATATAATGTTACCGATTTTATAAATCAGGAAGATGAAAATATTTTAGCTGTAAAAATTCATCAGGTGGACCATATCGGGACACCCAATCCAGGTTTTCAATTCGAACCATTTGGTCCTGGTCGCGGAAGTAGTGAAGATATTTGGAAAGATGTGACACTTAAGTTTTCAGGCGGTTGGGACTGTGCACCCGTAGTAAGAGATCGTAATATGGGAATCTATCAGGACGTGTATCTGATCTATTCAGACGATGTAGTAATCATTGACCCTTATATCGTAACCGACCTTCCATTACCCAATACCACACGTGCAGATATCTCTGTTTCCACAGAATTGAAGAATGTAGGCAAATCATCTGTAAAAGGTGTACTTAAAGGTACTATAGACCTGATCAAGGAAGTTGATTTTTATACTTATAAAAAGCAAATGCCGGGTCATTTTAAGACCGTTATGTTTGAAAAAGAGGTGGATATTCCTGCCGGACAAACAATCACTGTTTCGTTTTCACCGGAAGAATTTTCACAACTGGCCATCAAAGATCCGTATTTATGGTGGCCAAACGGATACGGGAAACAGTATCTGCACAATCTAAACCTTTCTTTTGAAATAGATGGAAAAGTTTCCGACACTCAGAACACTACATTCGGCATTCGGGAAATAACGAATACTTTCAAAGAAATTGACGGCGAATTCGGTCGGATTTTCTGGGTAAACGGAAAGCGGATTTTTTGTCGGGGTGGGTTTCTGCAACCGGATATGATGCTCGATATGAACGAGAAAAGAATCTATGACGAAACCCGGTTTTTAGCGGAAGCAAACATAAATATGATTGCCAATGAAGACATGCCTTCACCGCCAGACCATGTTATGGATATTTACGATAAATACGGAATGCTCGTTTGGGAAGTCTTTTACCAGTGCTGGACCAGTTATCCGGGAACACCAAGTATGGCTTACCCATTGGATACCAAACTTTCACTGAGAAACAATTATGACATCATTAAAAGATACAGGAATCATCCCAGTTTAGTGATGTGGGTCGGTCAGGTCGAGACTATGTTTCGAGAAGAATTGTACGTGCCATTACGTCAATATATTAAAGAACTGGATCCGACAAGGCCGTTCCTCCCCACATCGAGTTGCGGTTGGGATGTCGATAAACTGACTCCGTACATAAAACCGGATTTGCCTTTGGGTATGACTGATGAAGGTGAACCTGATTATACTTGGTATCCACATCCCTTTTATTATGATAAAGTATTGGAAGTTAAACAACAAATGTTTCGGAACGAAATGGGTGTTCCCGCAGTTTCCACGCTGTCTAGTATGAAAAAATACATCTTTGATTTAGGACAAGGAAAGAAAGATTCTATTTATCCTTTGGATAAAAAGTGGGCATATCATGACGCCTGGGATGGGAATGGTTATGCTTACAGGGCTTATGACAGAGCCATCAGGGAAGGGTTTGGGCAGCCTTCAACGGTTGAAGAATATATCCGTCATGCACAATACGTAAATGCAGGAAGTTACAGGGCTATGTTTGAAGCAGCCAATCATCGTATGTGGGATATTACTTCAGGTGTGATGCTTTG
>Ga0265293_10014042_pt1 | contig 10254 bp, 7 predicted proteins | sample Munlanlewell138R_FD_192505 | JGI IMG/M metagenome (GOLD analysis project Ga0265293, IMG submission 192505) | Leachate microbial communities from a municipal landfill in Southern Ontario, Canada - Leachate well 138R | ecosystem: Engineered > Solid waste > Landfill > Unclassified | place: Canada...
TTGCGCGCCATGGGGCGGGAACCGGATCAGGCCCGGGCGCTGCTGGATGACCTGAAAGACGGCTGCCACGACGAGCCGGCTATGATGCGCCGGCTTTCACGCCTGCAGTCCTTGGCGGGCGCGGGGCAAGAAGCCGGGGCGCGGTCGGCGCGTTTCATGGTGCAGGAGCTCGTGCTGCTGGCGCAGGCGGTTCTGTTGCGCCGGACGGCGCCTTCCCATGTGGCCCGGGCGTTCATCGACACCAGGCTCGGAGGCGACGCGGGACAGCTCCAGGGGGCGTTTTCGCTCGATCTGCCCGGCGCGTTTCTCATCGACCGGGCGTGGGCCGGGTGACGCGCGGCGTAGCGGTACGAAGGAATGGCCGCGCGACATGTTTCAGGTATATTGAAATGTCGCGGTGCGCCCTCATATTCCAGTCATGGCACTAAAAGTATTTGATCTTCAATGCGACCAGGCCCACGTATTCGAGGGTTGGTTCAGCTCGCTCGAAAATTATCAGTCGCAGCAGGAACAAGGCCTGTTGGCCTGTCCGGTCTGCGGCAGCGGTTCCATCGTCAAGAAGCCGTCCGCGCCTCGTATCAATATGGGACGAGGCCAGGCGGATGCGCAGCCGGCGGGCGAGGCGGACGCTTCCCGGGCCGGCATCAATGTGGCGTCGCTGGACGAGGCGACGCTGACCCGATTGCAGGCCCAGGTGCTGCGTCACATGCGCGACATGGTGCGTAATGCCGAAAACGTCGGCGTGCGTTTTTCCGAAGAGGCCCGGCGCATGCATGAGGGGGAAGCCGAGCGGCGTACGATACGAGGCGTCGCCACGCGCGAAGAGCGCGAAGCGCTGACCCGCGACGGCATCGCTGTGACGGCCATACCCGATTTTCTGGACGACGACCGCATGCAGTAGGCGCAGGCGGCGGGCCGGACGGCGGATCGTCCGGCCGGACGGATTTACATCACGCGGCTGCGATACTCGTTGGTGCGGGTATCGATCTCGATCTTGTCCCCGATTTCGCAGAACAAGGGCACGTTGATTTCAGTGCCGGTATTGATCTTGGCGGGCTTGAGCACCTTTCCCGAGGTGTCGCCGCGCACGGCGGGTTCGGTGTAGGTGATTTCGCGCACGATGATCGTGGGCAGTTGTACCGAAATGGCGCGTCCGTCGTAGAACACGACTTCGACGGCCATGCCTTCCTCGAGGTAGTTCAGGGCGTCGCCCATGCTTTCGGCTTCGACTTCGTACTGGTTGTATTCTTCATCCATGAAGACGTACATCGGGTCGGCATAGTACGAATACGTGCATTCTTTGTTTTCCAGCATGACGATTTCGAATTTCTCGTCGGCCTTGGAAACCGTTTCGCTGCCCGAGCCCGTGAGCAGGTTCTTGAATTTGAGCTTGACGACGGCGGCATTGCGGCCCGATTTGTTGTATTCGGCCTTTTGCACGACCAGAGGCTCGTTGCCGGCCATGACGACGTTGCCGACGCGCAATTCTTGTGCGGTTTTCATAAATATAAAAAACTCCGGGATGGAATGGCGCTCCACCAGATGGTGCTGCCGTGCTGGAGCGTGCGTAAACGGATAATTTTACCTTGTTCGCAGTTTCTGCGTGCAAAAGGCGATCAGGGCGCTGGTCAGGTCGGGAAGCGCGGACAGCCCTCCGGTGTGCCGGCGGCTCGCCTGGCGCCAGGATTCCCAGTTGGGAGGTTTCAGCAGTTCGCTCAACAGTGTGTCGACCCGCTCGGCGTCCCGGGTGTTCCAGGCCCGCATCAGGGCGCGCACGGACGTGGGCAGGGGGCTGTGTTCCAGCCACGCTTGCAGCTTGTCCAGGTGTACGTCGTCTTCCTGGACATAGATTTGCCAGATCATGGGCCGGCCGGCCCACAAGGATCGCACCAGCGAGTCTTCGCCGCGCACGAAGTTCAGGTCGCAGCTCCAGAGCAGGCGGTCGAAGCCGGGCTGGTCCACGAAAGGCACGGGCTGGATGCTCAGATTGTCGGGTATCGGCGCGAGGGGCAAGCGCGCATGAATGCTTTCGGGAACGAGCAGAATGCCGGGGCGGGGCTGGCGGGACAAGGCGCTGATCAGGCCTGCGACCGGGGCGTCCGGATAGCAGAACAGGAAGCTCAGGTGCGCGCCCTGGTCGAGCCTGGCGATCGTGTCGGCTCGCGCGCCGAGCGCTTGCAGCATGGCGCGGCGGCGTTCGGGATGCGCCTGCCAGTCCCGGCATCGCTCCATCAGGCCGGGTTCCCGGATCAAGCCGCCGGTGGTGGGCGTAAAGCCGGGAAAGAAGAAATATTTTTCCAGGCCCGACGGATGCATCGACGGCAGCCCGTGGCAGCCTTGCACCCATTCTTCAGCGCTCAGGTATTCCAGGTTCAGCCACAGGCTCTTCGTGCGCTGCATGGCCTTGACGAAAGAGGCGGGGGGGTCGCAGGCGAAGCCTTCGATGACGACCGCATGGGGAGTGGGCGGTTTGTCTTGCGCTTCGCCGCATGCGTTCCAGGAGACGATCTCGACGCGGCAGGCGCGCTGGCGCGAGAACGCCGGCCGGATCAGCGGTTCGATGCGTCCGAAACTGGCCATGTCGTCGACCCAAAGCCGCACGCGATGCCCGTCAGGGCGGTTGGCCAGATCTTTGGCCAGGCGCCAGCACACGCCGATATCGCCATAGTTGTCGACGACCCGGCAGAAGATGTCGAAAGACAGCGAACGCATGGCCTGGGCCCGGTCAATGAAACTGCACGGGTTCCAGGTCGGTTTCCTCGGGCAGCTCGGGGTGCTGCAGCTCGCCCAGGGCGTTGGGGAAATGCGGAGCGCCGCAATCGTCGCAGAACTCGATGGGGTACAGGCCGGGCAAGCGCCGCACTTCGGGTATGCCCAGTTCCTTGAGCAGCGCGGCGATTTCCTCGACGCTATCCATGCCTTCGGACGAATCCTGGTCGGCCGTGGCTTCTTCTTTGCTCAAGATCGGCCAGACGCAGCCGTAGATGACGTCGTTGCTGCGGCGCGTGGTGAATCCGATGCGGTACTCTTCCAGCGCGGCTTCGCCGCATCCGACGATGGTCGCGCGCAGATTGGCGGCGGGCAGATTGGCCGCGGTCTGCAGCCAGGTGACGGCGGCTTTCAGCGACAAAGGGCGGATATGACGGTCGGCTTCGCGATTGTTCGTGTAATAGGCGTCGGGCGTCAGGTAGTGCGTCTGGCAACCGGTAAACAGGCCGCCCACGATCGGAGCGCAGGATTGCGCCCAGGCTTCGCGGCATTGCTCGCGCGACGCAAAGCCTTCGCCCGCCGGATCCTGCCAGCGAAAGATGGCGTGTCCCTTGGGCGCGACGGCCACGCCGACGACGAAACGCGCATCGGCCAGCAAGCCTTCGAGCTCGGATTCGTCCTCCAGGGGGCACGCTTCGTTGGAAACGCCCAGCGCCTGATTGGCCAGGCGCTGCGTCCAGACGCGCGTGTCGTGAAAGCTCTGCGGCATTTGATCGAAGTTGACCAGTTGCTTCATTACCGCCAGCGCCACGCCGTCGGAAAAAACGTGTCGCTCGAGCTCGGTCCGCAGGCTCTTGGACTGCGCCGGCGTCAGCGTTCCGTCCGGCAGCTGGTAGCGCGTCCAGGCGATGATGGGCGCCGTGAACAGGACGGCGTCGTAGTCCTGGTCCTTGTGCCGTATCGCGAGCGATTCGGAGCATGTCTCGGCCTGCTCGACCAGCAGCTCGTAGGCGTTCTGATTGCGGTTCAGCAGATGGTCCAGCGCATGCTCGATGGCCTGGCCCTTCTTGCCGCTGAGCAGTTTGCCCAGGAGCTCGCCCAGCAGGTTTTCCCAATAGGCGTCTTCGACGCGGCAGCCGGAAAGTGCGAACGCCTCCGTCAATGCGATGAGACGCTGGGCATCGCGGGATAAGCGTGTTCGGGAAACGGCAGACATACGAGATCGTGATAGCAAGGGGGGAAATGTCGAAGGACAAAAGAGTAGTGTACCCCCCCTGGGCCGGGATTGCAGAACGGCCGTGCCTCGGGATGCGGCACGGCCGTTCGTGATCCGGCCCGTCAGTCGGACAGCAAGCCTCGCAGAACGTAAGGCAATATGCCGCCGTGCAGGTAATAGTCCACTTCCGTCGCGGTGTCGATGCGCAGCAGCAGTACGACTCGTTCCGTGGAGCCGTCCTCCCGTCGGATGGTCAGGACGACGTCCTGCTGCGGCCGTATGCTTTGCTCCAGCCCGCTGATGTCGAAGGTTTCGCGGCCCGTAATGCGCAGCGTGTCGACGCTGTCGGCGTTCTTGAACTGCAGCGGCAATACCCCCATGCCCACCAGATTGTTGCGGTGGATGCGCTCGAAGCTGCGGGTGACCACGGCCTTTACCCCCAGCAGTTGCGTGCCTTTGGCCGCCCAGTCGCGCGACGAGCCGGTGCCGTATTCCTCGCCGGCGAAAATCACCGTCGGCACATTGCGGCTCACGTAATTCATGGCCGCATCGTATATCGACAGCCGCTCGCCCGTGGGCTGCAGCAAGGTTTCCCCGCCTTCGTAGCGGCTGCCGTCCGGGTTGGGCGGCAGCATCAGGTTCTTGATGCGCACGTTGGCGAAGGTGCCGCGCATCATGATTTCATGGTTGCCGCGGCGCGAACCGTAGCTGTTGAAATCCTGCTTCATGACGCCGTGGGCTTTCAGCCATAGTCCGGCGGGCGAGCTTTCCTTGATGGAGCCGGCCGGCGATATGTGGTCGGTGGTGACCGAGTCGCCGAATATCGCCAGGGCGTGCGCGTTCTCGATGACGGGAATGGCGCCGGGCCGCATGCCGAAGTCTTTGAAGAACGGCGGTTCCGCGATGTAGGTGGAGGAGGGCCAGTCGTAGGTCTTTCCCGTGGAGCCGGCGATGTTTTTCCAGAGTTCGCCCGGATTGGTCTTGATCTCTGCGTAGTTGGTGCGGAAGGCGGTCGGGTCCATGGCCGTATCCAGCAGCGCCTGGACCTCGGCGTTGCTGGGCCAGATGTCGCCCAGCCAAACGTCGCCGCGCGTGCCTTTGCCGACGGGTTCGGTCATGAGGTCGCGCAAGACCGTGCCGGCCAGCGCGTAGGCCAGCACCAGCGGGGGCGAGGCCAGGAAGTTGGCCTTGATATTGGGGTGTATGCGCGCCTCGAAGTTGCGATTGCCCGAAAGGACCGCCGAGCAGACCAGGCCGTTGTCCACGATGGCTTCGTTCAGGTCGGGCGTCAGGTCGCCGGCATTGCCGATACAGGTGGTGCAGCCGTAGGCCGCCACGTTGAAGCCCAGCTGCTCCAGGTAAGGCAACAAGCCGGTCTTGGTCAGGTAGTTGGTCACCACGCGCGAGCCGGGGGCCAGCGACGTCTTGATGTGCTTGGGGATGGTCAGCCCGGCCTCCACCGCCTTCTTGGCCATCAGTCCGGCCGCCAGCAGGACGCTGGGGTTGGACGTGTTCGTACACGACGTGATGGCGGCGATCAGGACGTCGCCGTTGCGGACCTGCGTGCCCGCGCTGGTGGTATAGACCTGGTGCAGCTTTTCGGGCGGCTGGTTGAAGCCGTCCGTGGAAGGATCGGAAAACAGGCGGCCGAAGGTGTTCTTGACGTCGCCCAGCTCGATGCGGTCCTGGGGGCGCTTGGGGCCGGCCAGCGATGGCGTCACGGTGGACAGGTCCAGCGTGACCAGCTGGGAATAGCCGATGTCCTTGGCGTCGGGGATGCCGTACATGTTTTGCGCTTTGAAATAGGCGCGCAGCGCTTCGATTTCCTGCTCGGTGCGTCCTGTTCCCTTGAAATAGTCGATGGTGCGGTCGTCCACGGGGAAAAAGCCCATCGTGGCGCCGTATTCGGGCGCCATGTTGCCGATCGTGGCGCGGTCCGTGACCGACAGGCTGGACGTGCCCGGTCCACAGAATTCGACGAACTTGCCGACCACTTTCTGCTTGCGCAGCAGCTGCGTCAGGGTCAGCACCAGGTCGGTCGCGGTGACTCCGCCACGCAGCTGGCCCTTGAGCTCGACGCCCACCACATCGGGCGTCAGGATGTAGACCGGTTGGCCCAGCATGCCGGCTTCGGCTTCGATGCCGCCGACGCCCCAGCCGACCACGCCGATGCCGTTGATCATCGTCGTGTGGCTGTCGGTGCCGACCAGGGTGTCGGGATAGTACACGCCCGTCTTGGGGTCATGGTGCACGCCGCGGGCCAGGTGCTCCAGATTGACCTGGTGGACGATGCCGAACCCGGGAGGCACGACGCCGAAAGTCTTGAAGGCCTGCATGCCCCATTTCATGAACTGGTAGCGTTCCTGGTTGCGCTTGAATTCCAGCTTCATGTTCAGGTCCAGCGCATCCTTCGATCCGAAGTAGTCGATCATGACCGAATGGTCGACGACCAGGTCGACGGGCACCAGCGGCTCGATGAGGCTGGGATCCTTGCCCATCGTCTGGGCGACCGAACGCATGGCGGCCACGTCCGCCAGCAGGGGCACGCCGGTGAAGTCCTGCAACACGACGCGCGCGACCACGAAGGGGATTTCCGCCGTCCGCTTGGCGCGGGGCTTCCAGCTTGCCAGTTGCTTGACGTGCTTGGCGGTGATTTTCTTGCCGTCGCAGTTGCGCAGCACGGATTCCAGCACGATGCGTATGGAGATGGGCAGGCTCTGTACGTCGACGCCGAGTTCCTGCCCCAGCGCGGGCAACGAATGGAACAGGGCGGTCTTGCGGCCTATCTTGAATTGCCGGAGGGTATCGAAGGTATGTTGCGGCATGAGCTGGCTCCATGTAAGGGTGCGGGACGCGGTATCGGTGCGCGGTATGCGGACGCGTCCAGGCGGACATTGTTATTTTAGGCTCGAATAGGGCTAGATGGTTAGGTGTCACTATACACCTGGGGGGCCGGGAAGAAAAAAACCGCCCGGGGCTTGCGCCGCGAGCGGTTTGGTTTCCGGCAAGGCCTGGACGGTTACACGTCGACGGCGTCGGCCACGTCCTTGTAGTCCTCGATTTTGTCGAAGTTCAGGTACTGGTAGATGGCCTCGCTGTTCTTGTCGATGATGCCCATTTCCGCCATGTACTCGGCTCGGGTCGGGATGCGGCCCAGTCGCGAGCAGATCGCGGCCAGTTCCGCCGAACCCAGGTATACGAAGGTATTCTTGCCGAGGCGGTTGGGGAAGTTGCGGGTGCTGGTGGACATGACGGTCGCCCCTTCACGCACCTGGGCCTGGTTGCCCATGCACAATGAGCAGCCCGGCATTTCCGTGCGCGCGCCGGCCGTGCCGAAGACGCCGTAATGGCCTTCCTCGGTCAATTGCTGCGCATCCATCTTGGTCGGCGGCGCGATCCACAGCTTGACCGGGATATCGCGCTTGCCTTCCAGCAGCTTGGACGCCGCCCGGAAGTGGCCGATGTTGGTCATGCAGCTGCCGATGAAGACTTCGTCTATTGCCGCGCCGGCCACGTCGGACAGGGTCTTGACGTCGTCCGGGTCGTTCGGGCAGGCCACGATGGGCTCGTGGATGTCGGCCAGGTCGATCTCGATGACGGCGGCGTATTCGGCGTCGGCGTCGGGCTCCAGCAGCTTGGGATCGGCCAGCCAGGCCTCCATGGCCTTGATGCGGCGGGCCAGGGAGCGTTCGTCTTCATAGCCGTTGGCTATCATCCATTTGAGCATCACGATGTTGCTGTTGATGTACTCGATGATGGGCTCTTTGTTCAGGCGCACGGTGCAGCCCGCCGCCGAGCGCTCGGCCGACGCGTCGGAGAGTTCGAAAGCCTGTTCGACCTTCAGGTCGGGCAAGCCCTCGATTTCGAGGATGCGGCCCGAGAAGACGTTCTTCTTGCCTTGCTTGGCCACGGTGAGCAGGCCTTGGCGGATGGCGTACAGGGGGATGGCGTTGACCAGGTCGCGCAGCGTGACGCCGGGCTGCAGGCTTCCTTTGAAGCGCACCAGCACCGATTCGGGCATGTCCAGCGGCATCACGCCGGTGGCGGCGGCGAAGGCGACCAGGCCCGAGCCGGCGGGGAAACTGATGCCGATCGGAAAGCGCGTGTGCGAATCTCCGCCGGTGCCCACGGTGTCCGGCAAGAGCATGCGGTTCAGCCAGGAGTGGATCACGCCGTCGCCCGGGCGCAGCGAAATGCCGCCGCGGGTGCTGATGAACTCGGGCAGCGTGTGGTGCGTCTTGACGTCGACGGGCTTGGGATAGGCGGCGGTATGGCAGAAAGACTGCATGACCAGGTCGGCCGAAAAGCCCAGGCAGGCCAGGTCTTTGAGTTCGTCGCGCGTCATGGGGCCGGTGGTGTCCTGGCTGCCTACCGAGGTCATGCGCGGCTCGCAATAGGTGCCGGGGCGTATGCCCTGGCCTTCCGGCAGGCCGCATGCTCGGCCGACCATTTTTTGCGCCAGGCTGAAGCCCTTGCCGGTGTCTGTGGGATTCTTGGGCAGCCGGAACAGCGTGGACGGCGGCAGGCCCAGGGCCTCGCGCGCCTTGGCCGTCAGGCCGCGGCCTATGATCAAGGGGATGCGGCCGCCGGCCCGGACTTCGTCGAACAGGACGTCGGATTTGACCTGGAACTCGGCAATGACTTCGCCGTTCTTGACGGCCTTGCCTTCGTACGGGCGCAATTCGACCATGTCGCCCATTTCCATCTTGGACACGTCCAGTTCGATGGGCAGGGCGCCGGCGTCTTCCATGGTGTTGTAGAAGATGGGGGCGATCTTGCCGCCCAGGCAGACGCCGCCGAAGCGCTTGTTGGGAACGTAGGGGATGTCTTCGCCCGTGAACCACAGCACGGAGTTGGTCGCTGACTTGCGCGACGAGCCGGTGCCGACCACGTCGCCCACGTAGGCGACCAGATGGCCTTTTTCACGCAGCGATTCGATGAACTCGACCGGGCCGCGCTTGCCGTCTTCTTCGGGCTCGAAGGCGGCGCCTTCGCGCTTGTTCTTCAGCATCGCCAGCGCATGCAGCGGGATGTCGGGCCGCGTCGTGGCGTCGGGGGCGGGCGACAGGTCGTCCGTGTTGGTTTCGCCGGGAACCTTGAATACCGTGATGGTCAGGCTTTCGGGGACTTCGGGACGGCTGGTGAACCATTCCGCGTCGGCCCAGCTTTGCATGACGGCCCGGGCGTTGGCGTTGCCCTGCTCGGCTTTCGCCTTGACGTCATGGAAGGCGTCGAACATCAACAGGGTGTTCTTCAAAGCCTGCGCGGCCACGGGACCGAGCCCGGCGTCGTCCAGCAGGTCGATCAAGGGCTGGATGTTGTAGCCGCCCAGCATGGTGCCCAGCAGTTCGGTGGCGCGCTTGCGGTCGATCAGCGCACAGGTCTCTTTGCCCAGCGCAAGGGCGGCCAGGTAGGATGCTTTGACCTTGGCGGCGTCATCGACGCCGGCGGGGACGCGGTATGTGAAAAGCTCGACCAGCGCGGCCTCTTCGCCGGCGGGAGGCCGCTTCAGCAGTTCGATCAGATCAGCCGTCTGTTGAGCGGAAAGAGGAAGAGGGGGAATGCCCAACGCGGCGCGTTCGGCGACATGTTGACGATAATTGTCCAGCATTATGCGGGCCCTTAGTGCGAGTAGTGAGGGAGTCTCGATCCCCATTGTAAAAGGAAGCGGCCCAGGGATCAATAGTCTTATATCTTATATAAGACTTGCGGCACGCAGGTGTCTCTTTTCGGGGAAGGCGTCCGGCGCCGGTTTGCTTGCGGGCATGAACCGGCTTGCGTCGCGAAATCGCGCGCCGGCTCGGTTTGCGGTTTTAGGCCAGCAGATCCTGGTATTCCGGATGGCGGCGCATGTAAGCGTCGACGTATGTGCAGACGGGCCGGACCTTCCAGCCGTTGGCGCGCGCCGTGTCCAGCGCATGGCGGGCGAGATCGGCCGCGATGCCGCGTCCGCCGACGGGCTGGGGCACGCCGGTGTGGGTAATGGCCATCACGTTCTGCAAGAGCTCGTAGTCCAGCACGCACAGCGCGCCGTCTTCGACGTATTCGAAGCGTTGCTGGCCTGCGTTGTGTTCGATGGCGCGACTCATGATGACTCCTGGGAAGGAAAAACGAAAACGGACTATCCGGCCATTTTAAGCAGGATCAGCGACCAAAGCAGCAGCATGGCCGCCAGGCCGATGAAGCATCCGCCCCACAGGCCCATCAAGGGCCATTTGAGACGGACGGGCACCTCGGCCGGGTCGACGTGCCCCAGCAGCCGGTTGGCGTGGCCGATTATCCAGAACCGGCGCGCGGGAAAGCTCAGGCGCAGGAAATAATCCAGCATG
>Ga0265293_10014043_pt1 | contig 10253 bp, 10 predicted proteins | sample Munlanlewell138R_FD_192505 | JGI IMG/M metagenome (GOLD analysis project Ga0265293, IMG submission 192505) | Leachate microbial communities from a municipal landfill in Southern Ontario, Canada - Leachate well 138R | ecosystem: Engineered > Solid waste > Landfill > Unclassified | place: Canada...
AAATTAGTAAAAATAGTATTGTTCTTTTTTTCATTATATTAATTCTTTAAGTTTTGATGTAATCTTTTTTATTATTTTCTTTTCGCTTTCATTTTTATATGCAATACCTCTTTCAAGAGAATTGATAATCCTATTGATATCGTCTTTATTTAAATGCGTTCTTCCCTTTGTGTGCTCTTCAAATATTTCAAGCATTTCCTTACTATCAGAATCCCGCCATCCCCCTTTTCCTTTTTCAATTTCTTTGATAATCTTTCTCTTTTCTACTTTTTTCTCACCTTTAAAAAAAGTTGGTGATTCTTTTTCTTTTGTTAATTTTTCTTCCTTTTGAACATCTTTTTGCTCTTCTTCTTTAATTAACCAAGGATTTTTTGGATTTTCTATTTCCCATAGTTCTTCATTGTTCATATTTTCTTAATATTTAAATATATTTTATTATTATCAATGTTTATTTCTTTTAACTTATCGTTAGATAAAATAAATTTGTCCGCTAAAACTTCACTTAAAATATGTTCTTTGTTTCTTTCAAGTATTGTATCAAAAAACTCATTTGAAGCATAATAAACATTAATTCTATCATCAGGAATAAATCCATTATCTTTTCTCATTTGCTGAATTTGTCTAATAATTTCTCTAACATTGCCCTCTTCTTTTAATTCAGGTGTAATTCTTGTATCTAGTTTGATACTCTCACTTATTTTTTTGTCTTCCTTAATTTCTTTAACATTAATTTCTTCTTTCATTAAATCAATTAGCTCCTTATCTATCTTCAATTCCTTAACGCTAAGGGATAAAAGAGGTTGTCTCACTTTTATTCCTTGTTTTGATCTTTCGGCCAATCCTAAATTAACAATACTTCTTACATTTTCCATATCTTGCTCTAACTGATCATCTATCAATTCAAGATTAGGTTCTGGATAGTCACACAAATGTACACTTTCTCCACCATTCATTTTTAAGAAAATCTCTTCTGTAATAAATGGCGTAAATGGTGCCATTAACTTAATTAGTTTAGATATTACATAGTGTAAAGTATATGTTGCTTCTTCTTTTTCTTTTTCATTTTCTGGTTTTTGAAATCTTCTTCTTGATCTTCTAATATACCAATTTGATAAATCATCAATATAATCATTAAACAATCTTGACGCTTTTGTTAATTCATATCTATCCATCCATTTAATAACATCTCTATTTAATTTTTCTGTTTTTGAAATTATCCATTTGTCTAACAAACTATCAGTCCCATCATTAAAGCTTTCTTTTTTATATGTCTCATAAAAAATAAAGCAATTATCTATTCCGGATATAACTTTTCTCCAATATTCTTTTACTTTATCTTTTGAAAAGCGATAATCTTCTCCAATTGATGTTGAGGCAAGTAAAAAATATCTTAATGCATCAGCTCCAAAGGAATCAAATATCTCATCAGGTGCAGGATAATTCTTAAGTTTTTTACTTAACTTTCTTCCCTTATCATCTAGCACTAGCCCATTAACAATAACATTTTTGAATGCTCCGTGTGATTTTCCTAATCCAATATCATCAAGGGTTAACGCTGTCGCTAGAACATGAAGAGTATAAAACCATCCTCTTGTTTGATCTAATCCTTCAGCTATAAAATCAGCCGGATACATTTTTTCTACCAATTGCTTATTTTCAAAAGGATAATGCCATTGAGCATAGGGCATTGAGCCCGATTCAAACCAGCAATCAAAAACCTCTGGTGTTCGCTTCATTTCTTTTCCGCAAGAACATTTTAATTTAATGTCATCAATATAAGGAAGATGAATATCTTTTAAATTGTACTCTTTGACTGATAGGTCTTTCATTTCTTGGATAGAACCTATACAAACTTTTTCACCACATTCACATTCCCATATAGGGATTGGTGCCCCCCAGAACCTACTTCTTGCTATGTCCCAGTCTCTAGCTCCTTCCAACCACTTTCCAAACCTTCCTTCTTTTATATTCTCAGGAACCCAATGAATCTTTTTATTGTTCTCTAACAATCTATCTTTTATCTTTGTAACAGAAACGTACCAGCTTTCAATGGCATAATAAAGAAGTGGAGAATCACACCTCCAACAAAAAGGATAATCATGAGTAATAAGTTCTTCTTTAAATAAAATATTTCTTTCTTTTAATTTTTCAATAATTTTAATATCAGCATCTTTAACAAACTCTCCCTTGAAATCAGAAACTTCGTCTTTAAATCTTCCTGAATTATCAACCGTATGAAAGAAAGGTAAATCATATTTTTTGCCAATGTTAAAATCGTCTTCACCATACATCGGATTTATATGCACTATACCTGACCCATCTTCACTTGAAACAAATTCTCCTGGTAAAACCTTAAAAGCATTTTTTGTTTCAGGAAGATAATTAAACAATGGTTCGTATTCTATTCCTATTAAATCTTTTCCTCTAACCTTCTTCAATATTTTATACTCTCCATTAATTATGCTTAATCTTTCTGTTGCAAGTATATATATTTCTTCATTTTCTACTTGAATATAGCTATATTCCAAATCTTCGTTAACAGCTAAAGCAACATTTCCCGGCAGTGTCCAAGGAGTTGTTGTCCAAACCAATAAAAAGGTATTTTCTTCTACTTTAAATTTAACATAAACAGACCTATTTTTTGTTTCTTTATATCCCTGATTAACTTCAAAGTTAGAAAGTGTTGTTCCACATCTAGGACAATACGGAGAAACACGATAGTTTTTTTCTACTAATCCTTTTTCCCATAACTGCTTTAAAACCCACCAAACCGATTCGATATAATTATTGTCCATCGTTGAATAGGCTTCATCATAATCAGCCCACCTTCCTACTCTTTCTAATGTTTTTTGGAAATCATTAACACAATTAAAGACGGAACTTCTGCAATGTTCATTGAATTTTTCTACTCCAATTTCTTCAATTTGTTTTTTGTTTTTTATCTCAAGCTCTTTTTCAATTAAATTTTCGACTGGCAAACCATGACAATCCCATCCAACCCTTCTCGGAACTTGATATCCTTTCATTGTCCAATATCTTAAAACAGTATCTTTAATTGTTGTAGCTAAAATGTGGCCATAGTGAGGCTTTCCTGTTGCAAAAGGAGGTCCATCATAAAAACTAAAATAGGAAGAATTACTCCTATTCTTTATTGATTTATGAAAGATATCTTTTTCTTTCCAAAATTCTAATATTTGTTCTTCTTTATTCATATATTTCTCTTACTTCTCCTGTTTGAATTAAAGTTTCTGCTCTTTTGTTTAATAATTCTTCATCATTTATTCCCTTGATATATCCTTCTAAAAGCCACAAAGGATCACCATGAGAAACAATTAATACATTTTTACCTTGAAAAATATTCTCAATTTCGTTTAATACTTTTTTCATTCTTTCCCTACAATCATTCCATGTTTCTCCTCCAGGGGTGGGTTCGTTAAACTTTTTACTTTTATCGTTATTATAATATGCCCATGCTTCATCTTTGTGCTTTCCACCAAAAAGGCCCCAGTTAATATCTCTCAATCGAGTATCATAGATTATTTCATCCTCATTAAAACCAATAATCCCAGCCACTATTTTAGCTGTTTGCCTTGTTCTTAAAATATCTGAACAATAAATATATTCTATCTTTTTATCTTTTAATTCCTCTCCGGCTTTTTTTGCCTGCTCAATCCCTTCTTCAATTAAAGAACAAGGTGTTTCATCGTCAGGATAACAATATATTATATCTTTTAACTCAGTTTGATGAATATTTTTACCATGCCTCAAGAAAAAATATCTATTTTTTAAATTAACTTTCATAGCTTAAAAATAGCAGATTTTATGCCTAAAAGCAACAAGAAACCCAAGGAAACCTTGGGCTCAAACTTAGTCTATTTTTTAATCTTTGATACATCTTACTGACCTTCCAGTTCCTTCGGGAAATGAACAAACATAAATAGTACTCACTCCATTTTCTAATGTTTCTGTATAAGCTATGTCAAAATAATCAGGGTGTGGACCAGTACCAGCGCTAGTATTTGTCCAAAAAGAAGCGACACTCCCCACACCAGAAAAGCCATAACGATATGGAGGACCAAAAGCGTTCTGCGTTACAGTAGTGTATCCTCCCATCAAAGCATTAAAATCAGATATTCCTCCATTAGATAAGGCTGTTCCAGCAGGAGAACACTGAGGATTATAAGAATTCCATATGCAAGATGTTGTAGAGTAGAATTGCTTTAGAGTAAGCCACTCTGCACGAGAAGGAAGGTGCCACCCAGTTGGACAAGCTGTTTTTGCTGCTTCCCAATTGTATAGTACTCCGTATGTATTATAGTTTGTCGTTGCTTTAGCAACATCAACATCTGTTCCACCATAATTATAAACAAAATAACGAGGAGCTTCGGAGGTGAAATCTGAAACAAAACTAACACTAGGTAAATATGCTAAATTTTTAGTCATCCAAACTTGATTTCCTATCACAGCTAAAGGATAAATATTTCCGTCCCTAGGGTCTGTAAAATTTGTTCCTCCGTATAGATTAATAAGATCCATTAAATTATCTATGTATTCCTTTGTTACGACATTACTATCTTCTAAGGGGGCAGTAGTGGAGACAGAATCAGGAAAATCCCATTTGTCTACAGAAGAATCATAAATTATTTTTCCTCCTACTTTAAAATCTCCAGCAATATCAACTCCACCAACAATGTGTAATTTGTTTTCTGGAGAAGTTGTTCCTATTCCAATTCTATTATTTAATGAGTCAACACAAAAAGTTTCACTACATTCAATTTCAGCCCAAGAATGTCCTGGATTAGGATTAGTAGCTAAGGCATACATTGCATTAAATGCTCCCATGTATTGTCCAACGGCACAAACAATTCCAACAAAAAGAACTGCGATAATTATGAGAGATCTTCTTTGATTTTTTTTCATGAATAAAATGTATTAAAATCTTTTATTTATTATTCTTCTTTCAAGACTTATTATCTTAGATAAAGAACATTTTGTCAAGTTTAAATAAGATTAATATGCCTTTTCTATTTCTTCCTCAATTTCTTTTATTGTTTTTCCTACTACACTTTCTATTTGCAAAGCCCTCATTCCGTTAATTGTCATCATTTTAATGATTTCTTTTTTAGGAATTAATGTTGGATCACAATTTATTCCCTTTTGAAGTAAACTTGATAACCTTCCTGCTTCTTTAATATCTAAATTATCACAACTAGCAGAGCCATCTGTGCCTAAGGCAACAATCACTCCAGCATCTATCAGTTTGTTTATTGGAGCAATACCACATCCAAGTTTAAGATTACTCACCGGACAATGGACTATCTTGCAATTATTCTTTGCAATAATTGAAATATCTTTATCTGTTAAATAAACACAATGAACTAAAACTGTTTTATCATCTAACACTCCTATTCGCTCTAAATATTCTACGGGGCTTAATCCATATCTATCAAAAGATTCTTCAAATTCTTTTTTTGTTTCAGAAACATGTATTTGATAAGGACAATTATATTCTCTTGCAATTTTTTTTGTTTTTATTAGGTTTGATTCGTTCACGGTATATGGAGAATGAGGAGCAACAGAAGACTTAATAAAAGGATGGCTTTTGTATTTTTCCAAAAGCATTATAGTTCGCTCTAAATCTTTATTAAAAACATCTTCTCCTTTTAAATCAATTAATCCTTCTCCTAAAACAACCGGCATTTTCTTTTCTTCGCAAGCCCTAGCAACACTGTCTTCAAAAAAGTACATATCCATAAAAGCTTCTATTCCATTTTTCCTCATTTCATCTATCGCAATTTTAGTTTGCTCATAAACAAAATCTGGATTAATCATTTTTGCTTCTAATGGCCATATGACATCTTTTAGCCATTTGTCTAAAGGCAAATCTTCTCCTGCTCCACGAAAAGCAACCATTGCTGCATGAGCATGGGCATTTATTAAGGGTAATTTTTCTTCTATTGCCTCTTCCATAATTACATTTTTTCCGGAGCTGATATCCCCATTAACTTTAAAGTATTTTTAAGAACTGTTTTAGAAAGAGAAACTAATCCTAACCTTGCTTCTCTTAACTCTTTGTCTACTGTTAAGACATGGCACTCTGTATAGAATTTATGAAAAGCATTGGCTAGGTCTATTGCATATTGAGGGATTCTGTGAACTTCATAATCGTTAGCTGTTTCTTCTATTATTTCCGGGAATCTTAATATCTGTTTCATCAATTCTATTTCTTTCTTGTTATTTAAAAGCTCAACATTTTTAATTTTATTTATCCTAGACATCTTGTTTGCATTTTTTAAAATACTTGAAATTCTTGCATAAGCATACTGGACATAAAAAACAGGATTCTTTTCTGATTGTTCTTTGGCTAAGTCCAAATTAAAACTTAAATGAGTATCTGCAGATTTTTGCAAAAAGAAAAATCTAATAACATCAGCCGAAATTTCGTCTAGTAAATCATCCATAGCAATAGCTGTTCCAAGTCTCTTTGACATTCTTAATGTTTTTCCCTCTTTTGTGACAGTAACAAACTGAAGAAGAATTATTTCTAGTTTATTCATATGTCCCATTGCTTCTACTCCTGCAATTAAACCAGGAACATCTCCATAATGATCAGCTCCCCATATGTTTATAACCTTATCAAATTTTCCTTTCTCAAATTTATTTCTATGATAAGCAATGTCTCCCAATAAATATGTTTTTTCTCCGTCTGATTTAACAATAACCCTATCCCTTTCATCTCCTAGTGCTGTAGACATAAACCACTCTGCTCCCTCTTGTTCATAAGTAAGACCTGCTTCCCTTAAGAATTCCAAAACCTTATCAACTTCTTTTTTTTCATATAAAGTATTTTCAGAAAACCATTCATCAAAACTAACATTTAATCTTTTTACTGTCTTCTTGATAATTTCATTTAAAATTATTTTAGCTGCTTCTTTTCCAACTTTATAAGGATCTTTGCCTTTTATTTTCTTATTTAATTTATCAATATATTCTCCATTATACTTAGCTTCTTCATCTTTTAAAACAGAATGACCAAGAGATAATATTTGTTTTCCGTGGTCGTTAACATAATATGCTTTTTTAACTTCGTATCCATATTTTTTGAGAACATTGGCCAAAACATCACCAAAAGGACCTCCTCTTCCATTTCCAACTGTTAATGGCCCAGTTGGATTAGCGGAAATAAACTCGACTTGAACTTTTTTCTTTTTTTTAGGAAATTGCCCAAAATCATCTTTCTTCTCAAAAGCTTCTTTAATCTCTTTAAAAAAATATTTAGGAGAGATATAGAAATTTATAAATCCAGGATAGACAACCTCTATTTTATCAAAATATTTTCCCTTTATCTTTTCCTTTATTTTCTCTGCTATCTTCATTGGATTATCCCCGTTGCTTTTTCCTAACTCCATCGCAACACTAACAGAATAATCTCCAAAGGAAGATTTTTGAGGACGAACTATTTTAATGGGTATATTTTCTTCGTATCCTAAGAGCTTTAAAGCTTCTAAGATATTTTTTTTAATTTCTGCTCTTATGCTCATTTTTTTCTTGACAAATTAATTATCTATTTTTATCCTTTTATTTTAACAAAAAATCGTATAGAATGGAAATGTATGAACAAGATTAACAACAAAAAAGCCTATTATGACTATGAAATCCTTGAAAAGTTTCAAGCTGGTTTAGTCTTAAATGGGCAAGAAGTAAAGTCTTTAAGAACTAGAGGAATCAGTTTGTCAGGCACATATATAGAAATAAAGCCTAATAATAAAGGTTTTTTTGAGGCTTTTTGGGTTGGAGTCAATATTCCCCCTTATCAGTCTGCTAACATAGACAAATCTTACGATCCACAAAGACCAAGAAAGCTTTTATTAAATAGAGAAGAAATCGATTATTTAACAGGAAAAATCAAAGAAAAGGGCTTGACTTTAGTGCCACTTTCAGTTTATACTGGGACATACAAAATAAAGCTGGAATTTGGTTTAGCCAAAGGAAAGAAGAAGTTTGACAAAAGAGAATCCATTAAGAAAAGAGAAGTAGAAAGAAAGATAAAAAGCGAGATAAGCACAAGGGGGTGAATTCGCTTTGACAAGGGTTAGTTGGTAATATGCAAGTCGAGCCATTCTCAAAACTCGTAAAACTTGGAGAAATCAAATTAAGTGTAAACAACTTATTTGAAGAACCTGCATTAGCATACGCATAGTGCATGTCCTCCTACCGATTCTCGCTGGGTAGAAAAGGGCATAATCATCGCGAGATTGATAATATATTTTTGATTTAGAATATATTATTGAAAAAATATAAATCAAGCTTAAGATGCTTTTTGTCCAATTTTATAATCTTAAGTTAAAACAAAATTGGAATAAACTTGTAGAGTTATTATCAGATAATTTTTGGACGCGGGCTCATTACTCGCCACCTCCACAATTTAAATTGAATAAACCACAATACAACAATCAAATAAAGGCAGAAGAGGTTAGATTAGTCGATGAAGACGGTCAACAGTTAGGTGTTTTTAATTTATCAGAAGCACTTACAATGGCAAAAGAAAAAGAACTCGATCTAATTATGATAACTGATAAAGCCGTGCCACCAATATGTAAAATAGGAGATTACGGCAAATACCTTTATTCTCTCCAAAAAAAAGAGCGAAAAAATATTGCTGGAAGCAAGCGCGGAGAAACGAAGAATATAAGGCTATCATTTAACATCTCTGATAACGATATGCTAACTAAGGTGATAGCGACAGAAAAGTTTTTGAATAAAGGAGACAAGGTTAATGTTGAACTACATCTAAAAGGAAGAGAAAAACAATTATCAAATGTTGGATTAGAAAAAATTAAAAAATTCATCAAATTATTAGAAGAAAAAATACCAATAAAAATTGAAAAAGAAATTAAAAAAGAACCGAACAAAATATCAGTGACTATGTTAAAAAAATAATATGAAAGAAAAAACAAGAAAATCATTAACAAAAAGATTCAAAGTGACGAAATCAGGGAAAGTTTTACGAAGGACTGTTGGACAAGACCACCTTTTATCTAAGAAGTCCTCGGATAAAAAAAGAAATTTGAAGAAGATGATAGAAATGTCAGCCCCTGAAGCAAAGAAAATTAAAAAATTATTAGGAGTATAAAAATATGGTAAGAGTAAAAAGAGGCGTCGCCGCAAACAAAAGAAAAAAGAAAGTTATTAAAAGTGCTAAAGGATACAAGTGGAGTAGAAATTCCAAGTATGTTGCAGCAAAACAAGCTTTATTGAAAGCTTGGTCTTATGCTTACAGAGATAGAAAAGTTAAAAAAAGAGCCAAAAGACAACTTTGGCAAGTTCAAATCAATGCGATCTGTAGACAAAACGGAACAACTTATAGTAAGTTTATTGCTGGATTAAGAAAGAATGCTATTGAAGTAGACAGAAAAATCTTATCTCAATTAGCTAAAGAAAATAGTGATTTGTTTATAAAAATCTTAGAACAGGTGAAGGCGTAATATTTTTAGAGTACTTTTCAATATATTTCACTCCACAATCAATCATCTCCTCTCGAGATGATTTTTTGTATTTACGAACAAGAACCGTTGGTCCAGAAAAATCTTCTGGAACCAAAACAATATCACTCTTCTTTTTAAACGTTGGTAAATTATCAGATTCTTTTTTGTTTCTTGCTACAATAATTAACATATCTTTCTCCCAAAAAACTCTACCTTGTCTCAATAATAAAACATCATTACCAGAAAAACGACTATTGGTTTCCATTAATTTTTTAAGATTAGCTGAATAATTAACATCAGTTAATATACATCCCCCTGCTGGACTTGGATAATCTTTAATATTAAATTTCTTAGCTAGTTTTAATTGCATCTCCCTTGATTTTCCTGAAATTGAATATTTACCACTCCCTAAAATAGTTGGCGGCAATAATTTGGCTGATAATGGTCTGACAATTAAACCATCAAGTCCTACTTCCTTATCAATAATTTTTAAAGCATTAGCATTTTGTGACATTGGTCGCTGTCCAAGAACTTCACCAGTAGCTATAAAATCAAAACCCTCCTTTTTCATTATTTTTCCTGCGGTCTTAATCATCAACAAGCGACAATCTATACAAGGATTAAATCCTTTGCCTCTTCCATATTTAGGATTTTTAATAAGTTTTAAGTGTATATTGCTAATATCTTCTATTCTTAATTTAAGACCAATTTGTTGAGCCGATTTTTTTGCTTGCTTTGAAGAAAAAAAGAAACTCTCAAAACAAATAG
>Ga0265293_10014044_pt1 | contig 10251 bp, 9 predicted proteins | sample Munlanlewell138R_FD_192505 | JGI IMG/M metagenome (GOLD analysis project Ga0265293, IMG submission 192505) | Leachate microbial communities from a municipal landfill in Southern Ontario, Canada - Leachate well 138R | ecosystem: Engineered > Solid waste > Landfill > Unclassified | place: Canada...
GTATTGTATCAAAAGGTATTTCAGCCGGAAAAAGTGATAATAGTTACAGAGGACTTGTAAAAGTTACTCGTAATGCTGATAATTCACGAAATTTTTCTCAGTGTGACTCTTTGTTGCTTGGTGATAAATGCGGCGCCCACACTTTCCCTTATCTTGAAATTCAGAATCAATCAGCGACTGTTGAACATGAAGCTACTACATCAAAGATTTCCGAAGATATAATTTTTTATCTTAATCAAAGAGGAATTGCGACAGAAGATGCTGTTGCTTTGATTGTTAACGGTTATGCCAAAGAGGTACTGAATCAGCTACCCATGGAATTTGCTGTGGAAGCTCAAAAACTCTTGGCTATAAGTCTCGAAGGAAGCGTGGGTTAATTTGATTTACCCTGTACTTATGAGCAATACTCATAATCAATATTTATGTTTTAAAAATTGAAAATAAAGAAATTTAAAATAAGGATTGTTTAAAATGGCTTTACTTAAAATTGATAATTTAAAAGCTAATATCAATGGAAACGAAATTTTGCATGGATTAAACTTAACCGTAAACCCCGGTGAAGTCCATGCCATTATGGGTCCTAATGGGTCCGGTAAGAGTACTTTGGCTTCGGTTCTTGCAGGCAAAGAAGAATTTGAAGTGACCGATGGTTATGTCGAGTTCTCAGGAAAAAATTTACTTGAAATGTCACCTGAAGACAGAGCACGAGAAGGCTTATTCTTAGCCTTCCAATATCCCGTAGAAATTCCGGGTGTATCAAATGCAAATTTTATTAAAACATCGGTTAATGAAATTCGTAAGTATCGCGGTTTAGAATCACTTGATGCTATGGACTTCCTACAACTTATGAGAGAACGTTCTAAACTTGTTGAAATTGAACAGTCTTTCCTTACTCGCTCTGTGAACGAAGGTTTCTCCGGCGGTGAAAAGAAGAGAAATGAAATCTTCCAAATGGCTATGCTTGAGCCTAAGCTCGCTATAATGGATGAAACAGATTCCGGACTTGATATTGATGCTTTGAAAGTTGTTTCAAAAGGTGTCAATAAACTCCGTAATTCTGAAAACGGATTTGTTGTAATCACTCACTACCAAAGGTTGTTAAATTACATCGTACCCGATTATGTACATATATTGTTCGAAGGTAAGATTGTCAAGACAGGCGGTAAAGAATTGGCTCTTGAACTTGAAGAAAAGGGTTACGACTGGGTAAAAGACCATATTAACGAATTATAATTAATCAGGAACTTATGCTAATGAATAACTCAGAAATTAAATCTGACTTTAAAACGATGATAAAATCCGAATTTGAGAAATTACAAAATTCTCTTAACGGAAGCAGTGGTTCGGAGATTAATCTTGCAAGAAAGGATGAGTTTTCTTCATTCTTCGTAAAGGGTATTCCTACTATAAAATTTGAGAATTGGAAATACACTAATCTTACATTTTTAAATAAATTGGATTTGAAAGTTCAAGACGGTTCCGAAGATGTAAGCGACATAAATATCAAAGAATTATACTACTCAGAAGTGGATTCTCATAAGATAGTACTCGTAAATGGTATATATTCCAAAGAATTATCCGATTTTTTTGAGGTTGATGGTCTTGATTTAGAAATAATTAACACCACGTCTTCGACCGATTTAGGAAAGTATTCATCCTATTACGGCAAACTGACTCATAATTCCGGCCATCCGTTTGCGGAAATCAATACTGCTTTAAGTAAATCAGTCTTAGTGATTGAAATTAAAGAAAATAAGGTTGTTGACAAACCCATTCAAATAATAAATATCACGGATGCAAGTAAGCATGGAGTCTTTACTAATCCGAGAATACTTGTAATCTGTAAAAAGTCTTCATCATGTAAGATAATCGAAACTAATTATACTGTTGGAAACAATCCGGGAGTTAAGAATATCGTCAAAGAAATCTTCCTTGAAGAGAATGCCAATCTTAATTATTATAAAATACAAGATGATACGGAATATTCCCATACCTTCGATTATACACAGGCTTATCAATTAAGAGACTCACATTTTGATGAGGCAGCTGTGTCGTTAAATGGTAAATTTATTAGAAATGACTTGAGAACAATACTCGATTCAGAAAATATTGAAAGCCATTATTACGGCATATTTATTGGTAGCAATAGTGATTTAATAGATAATCATACTTTCGTTGACCATGCAAAGCCAAATTGTTACAGTAATGAGAATTACAGAGGTATTTTGTTTGATAAATCTACCGGAGTATTTAACGGTAAAATAATGGTACGTCCTGACGCCCAGAAAACAAACGCTTACCAATCCAATAAGAATGTTCTGCTTTCACCTTATGCTGTTATTAACACAAAACCGGAACTCGAAATATATGCAGACGATGTGAAATGTAGCCATGGAGCGACTTCAGGAGCTTTGGACGAAAACTCGAAATTTTATCTTCAAACACGCGGCATAGGCGAAAAACAAGCAGAAATCTTACTGCTTAATGCTTTCGCAGCTGAAGTAATCGGTGAAATAAAAATTGAGAAATTGAGAAATTTAGTTCTATCAAGAATTGAAGATAAACTTAATATGGTTTATAACTAATTGAAAAAGAAAATGCTTAACGTTAATGAAATAAGAAATGATTTCCCTTTACTTAATCGCAATGTACATGGTAAACCGTTGGTTTACTTAGACAATGCAGCAACTACACAAAAACCTTTAACAGTTATCGAAGCTATGGATAATTACTATCGTCAATATAACAGTAATATCCATCGCGGAGTGCATAAATTAAGTCAACTCTCTACAAATGCTTATGAAAATGCACGTATTACAGTGAAGGATTTTATCAATGCCGGATATTCAGAAGAAATTATTTTCACGAGAGGTGCAACCGAATCAATTAATTTACTTGCTACTACTCTGGGTAAAAGATTGAATGCCGGTGATGAAATCATTATCTCACATATGGAACATCATGCAAATATAGTGCCTTGGCAAATGTTGCGTGAAGAAAAAGGTATTGTCCTGAAAGTTATTCCGATTGACGACAATGGTCAATTAATTTTTGATGAATATGAAAAGCTGTTAAGTGAAAGAACAAAATTAGTGTCAATTGTGCATATTTCGAATACTCTCGGTACTATTAACCCGATTAAGGAAATAATTGACAAAGCAAAGGAATTTAATGCCCTTACATTGATAGATGCTTCTCAATCGGTGCACCATTCTCATTTGAATGTACAGGAGTTAGGGTGTGATTTCCTCGTTTTTTCAGGACATAAAATCTATGCACCTACAGGAATTGGTGTACTTTACGGAAGAAAAGTACTGCTCGATTCATTGCCGCCTTATCAGACAGGTGGTGACATGATTCGGTCAGTCAGTTTCGAAAAGACTACATTCAATGATTTGCCTTTTAAGTTGGAAGCAGGTACTCCGAATATCTCAGGAGCTATTGGTTTGGCTGAAGCAATCAAGTATATATTATCAATAGGTCTTGATGAGATAATTGAATATGAGAAATACTTACTTGACTTTGCTATCAACGAATTATCGGAAATACCTAAGTTGAAATTTATTGGTACTGCACAAAATAAAGCCGCTGTCGTATCATTTATTTTAGAAGATGTCCATCCTCATGATATAGGTACTTTTCTTGATATGGACGGAGTCGCCATAAGAACGGGACATCACTGTACAGAGCCGCTCATGAAGAGATTTGGTGTGCCTGCAACTTCAAGAGCCTCTATGTCGTTTTACAATACTACAGACGAGTTAATCGTTTTACGCAATTCTATATACAAAGTTATTAAAATGTTCAGTTAACAAAATGGATGAACTCAAAGAATTATATCAACAAGTAATCTTAGATCACAATAAAAATCCGAGAAATTTCGGTGAGATGAAGAAGTGTACTAATTTTGCGGCAGGACACAATCCGCTCTGCGGAGACCAGATTGACGTTTTTGCTGTCGTGGAAGATGGTATTGTCAAGGATTTGAAATTCAACGGCTCAGGTTGTGCTATTTCAAAAGCTTCTGCATCTATTATGACTACTCTTGTGATTGGGAAAACCATAGAGCAAGCCAAAGGGCTGTTTGATGAGTTTCATAGAGTTGTTACTTCCGATATGACTGTCCAACTTGATACTTTAGAATTAGGTAAAATGGCTGTGTTCTGCGGTGTTCGTGAATTTCCCGCACGGGTCAAGTGTGCGAGTTTAGCTTGGCATACTATGATTCAAGCTTTGGAAAATAGTCAGAAAACAGTTGTTACAGAAAATTTGGTTGATTAAAAATGAGTGAAAACGTATCTCCTCAAGAACTCGAAGACAGAATCGTAGAGAAAATAAAAACTGTGTATGACCCGGAAATTCCGGTTAATATCTATGATTTGGGATTGATTTATGACATCAGCATTACCGCTCAAAATGAAGCCGTCATTCTGATGACTCTTACATCCCCGGCTTGTCCTGAAGCCGGACAACTCCCGGGTGAAGTAGAATTACAGGCTAAAGAAGTCGAAGGCATTAGCGATGCAAAAGTTATTCTCACTTTTAATCCCCCTTGGGATAAGTCAATGATGAGTGATGCTGCTGCATTAGAACTCGGATTATTTTAAAAATTAAACATAAATTTAAGAATGGCATTAAAATTTTATTCTTTGATAGTCAGTGATTTAGTTCGTGAAACGACTGATACTTTAACGATAACATTTGAAGTTCCAAATGATTTAAAAAATGAATTTGCATATAAGCATGGACAATATGTTACATTGAAAGTTCCCGTGAACGGTAATGAAAATCGCAGAGCATATTCCATTTGTACAAGTCCGGTAGCGGACAACAAATTGTCCATCACAGTAAAGAAAGTAGATGATGGTGTTGTTTCAAGATACATTAACGAAACTCTGAAAATTGGTGATAAAATTGAAGTTATGCCACCTTTGGGTAATTTTACAATTGATTTGAATCCGGCGAATAAGGGGGTTTACTTCTTGATTGGTGCCGGAAGCGGTATCACCCCTTTGATGTCAATTTTAAAGACAATCTTGACTGTTGAGCCATTAAGCAGTGTCTATCTACTTTACCAGAATAGAAATGAAGATAGTATTATTTTTTCAGGGCAACTTGGAGAATTAGCTGATAAGTATGCCGGCAGATTTTATGTAACTCACATACTCAGTAAACCTTCACCGACTTGGAAAGGTGAGCAGGGGAGACTCGACAGCAGTTTTATTGAAAAATTTATAAATCTTAATGCCAAAGATGATATACTCAAAGCTCATTTCTTCCTTTGCGGACCACAAGGTCTTATGCATGAATCCGAAATTGCTTTGAAAAATTTGAAAATTGCTTCTTATCAGATTCATAAAGAATTATTCACGATAGCTCAGTCGAATGATGAAACTAATGACAGTATTGTTCTTGACAGTGCTGATGAAATCATCACAAGAAAAGTTAAAATCATTCTTTACAGTGAAGAAATAGAATTCCTCGTTGAACCTGATGAAACAGTATTGACTGCAGCTCAGCGTGAAGGTCAAGATCCGCCGTTCTCCTGTCAAATTGGTGCATGCTCCACATGCAGAGCCAAACTCGTATCGGGTAAAGTTTACATGGATGAACGTGATTCTCTCACAGATGAAGAAATCGAAGAAGGCTACATTCTAACTTGTCAATCACATCCTTTAACTGATGATGTAGTAGTTGATTACGACGACTAACCGGTAAATATATCAGGGAATCAGTCGAAGAAGCCTTTGCCCTGTATAATTTTTTCGATTTGTTTGTCAATTCTGCTGTAACGAGTTTTAGATTGTTTAGGTGATGAAAAGTGTATTATATATCCACGTTGCTTGCCCGGGGATAACTTTTCAAAACTTTTTTTAAGTTCCGGATTATCATTAAACCGTACTTCTAACTCTTCCGGGTAAACTAAATCGTCTTTTGTATTTAATTCAACTTTTGCACCTGATTTTTCGATTTCAATAGCCTGAAAAATATAATCCTTTATGAATTCTCTTTGAGTTATAATGTCACCAATGCTTGTGAATTTTAAAATTCTGCCGATTCGTGAATTTTCCCCGGGTTTTTGGAGCAGATTGTATTTATCGGTCAAGAGCATTCCTTTCATAAATGAAATTGTGCAGAAGTTCTTTAAAGCGGAGAGCATAACTACATTTTTACCGTTCAAAGTATAACAGGGGACACCCCATTTTCTTTCCTCATCCAAGCCGCATTCTTGGATAATTTCTCTAAGAGTTACAAGTTCTTTTGTCCAATTGTGCACCTTGCAATCCGGTGTTCCGCCAAGTGAGCATCTGCCGCAACCTTCGGCAAGGTATAAATCTACATTTGAATTATGCTTCATTGAAAAATAAATTTAGTTAATCCAAATATCTGCTTAAACGAACTTTTTGGAGCAATTATTTTATACAAAATCAATATATTTTTTACTCATGATTCACGATCATGCGTTTAATTATCGTACCCTTATCAACGATTATTAATGCATAAGTGCCGCTTTTTAATCTAAATTGCATACTGCCCGGAGCACCACTGTATAATTCACGCCCTGATAAGTCGAAGATTTTCATCAGAACACCGGGGCTGTAATTTGAATCCTTGAAAAGACTTTGCATGTCACTGACAACAGCAAATTCAATTACAGTTTCACATTTACTCTCGGCTTCGGTGCTGAAGTTCTGAACCGAATAGGAAATCGGTAGGGAGTAAATACGCTCACAAACATCGCTGAGAATAAGTATATCTGTAATAGAGCCGTAGAAATTTCCGGACACGCAGAAGGGGATGACAGTATCCCCTCCGGGCTCTAAGCTTATACTGCCAAACCTTGGCGGAACTGAAATCTGCGTATTGTTCTCAAAATACAAATTGAAATCTCGAGCTGCAGAACTGTGATTTGTTAATCGTATTGAATCACAACGAAATTCGTTAAAATATAAAGTGTCATAATAGTTAATGAAATCATGGTCTATATTGAATCCGAATAATTGGACTGTATCCATTTTCACATGTCCTTTGATGTCTGATGTTCTTAATATCGCGTAGGAATCATGGGAATCGTCTTCGGGAGTTAATTTTAACGAAACTATGGTATCACCCTTGTTGAAACTTTGGAATTGAACAATCATATTATCAATTTCAACAATTTCAATATCATCAATTCCACTGTCGAACTCATTCAGCTCGGTGATTGTAACATCGGCCTCACAATCAATACTTGCGAGAAATTGGGGAGGATGCTTGTCCATGATTTTCTCAAGAAGCCTTTCGGTCTTCATACCACCTGTGTAGCCGTAGCTGATGATAACACCGTAGCCATATACCAATAAAGAAAAGTTGCTGTCGGCATGAATTTGGTGAAAACCGGGCTGCACCTTGACACTTCCGGCAAAGTAGTCGCTTCCCTCAACTCTTGTAATATTGGCGGTTTCGACAGGTTTACCATCAAGAATAATCGAATTCAAAGCGTTTTCGTGTATGGCAATATTAATCCAATGCTCCGAGAAATCCATCAGCTCTGAACTGTAAAAACTGTAATTATTCTTCCATTGTTGGATGGGAGGGATTATTGCTAAAAATGGATCCCCCTTTGCATACATAACTCTTGCAGATTGCTCATACTGAGAAAATAATACCGATTTATCGGCTTTGACAACAAAAGATGAAGTACTGACTAAGTCAACAAATTCACCCTGAGAAATCAGAGTATCATTACCATTCCATGTTATCAAAGTAGAATCAAATACGGCAATTATTTTTGAATAAATGACACTTTCATAAGACGGGAATTTGGTAAGAGTAAAAATTGTCTTATCACCTAATTTATCTATAGGCGGCAAATGTTCAATTATGCAATCCTGTGTAAAATGATTAATAGGTATTGAGGTTCTGTCGTGAGATGTGAACACTGAAATTGGTTTATTCGAACTAATAAATGTTCCGGAAAAATCACTTTTATCAATTATATTTGCTGTAAGTACAAATACTTCATCATTATTTAATTTAAATGATTTGTTATCTTCCAAGTCAACATCGCTATCGTCAATGATCAATTGTGAATTTATCTCGACAACAGTTTCATCGTACAGAGCTATAATATTTAATCGTGCAAATGTCACATCACCCCTGTTGTTTATATTCGTTACTACATAATTGCTCCCTAATGAATGAACGGGTAAGACCAAGCATGCATCGGAAGAAAAATGAGTTCTCGATTGAAAAATTACGGAGATATCAGCACTTGATACAAGTTTTAAAGTGTTTTTTTCTATATTGTTAAATGCTGATAATTCATACTTATTAGGAATATGAATTACTTTAGTTTGCTTAGGTTCTAATGTATCATAAATGATGTTCCCGTCTAAACTAAAATGTAATATTAAATTTGCACTTTTGTTTTCATAATTAATCATTGTTAATTTTAAAACATCATCTAATGCTTCACTACCATCATTCTTAGGAAAACACAGAACAAATTCCCTTCCGATATTGTCTGCAGATTGAGATAATAGAAATATCGGAAAAGTTAGAGTAATAATAATTCCAATTATAAGCTTCATCATCTGTTTATCGGAATTTTGAAATTATAAGCCTGTCCTTGTGCAATTATTTGCAGAAAATACATACCGTTACTTAAATTATTAACCGGAATACTCAATTCCGTGAATTCCGAATTACCACGAAACACGATATTACCAAATAAATCATACAGTTGTACCAAATCAATCTGTTGAATTCGTTCTGAAAGCGATTTGATTCTGATGACATCACTTGCAGGTCTCGGATAAATTAAGAATGGTTTATCAATAATCTCATTTTCATTAACACCGGACGGACTAAGAACGGCTATTAAAATATCTAAACATCTTTCGTACAAATCACCGTTTGAATTTCTGAATATAGCACACAGTTTTTTTTCTCGTACAAAGGAAATATCGGAATCTATTTCGATATCAACATAATAAATCGAGTCGGAATTGATACGAATTGGAAATTTATCATTGGGTGGGAGTATCCTGTATGATTCCGGTAAACCATCTTCACTAATGTAAATTGTATCTACAAAGTAATCTTGATTGTTACAGCTGAGTAAACGCAATGGTATATTTACTTTTTCACCTTGATTAAACGTTATCCTTCTGTTAACCAAATACAATTTCCCGTCACTTTGACTTACGTCGAGATGAACGATGGTTGAATCTATAGTAGTGAATGTTTTGCCCAAACCGGCAACATCAGAAGAAAAGAACTTGACTCGACCGACAGATTTTTCAAAATTCATGAAATTATAATCGAATTTGTATCTCAATAAACCGTTTATCGGTAATAAATTGCTGATATTTCCATATTTGTCTGTCAGATTGTTCTCTTTTATATTTTTTCCCTCAATTGATACCTGAACAGAATCAATTTTTAAATCATATTCACTCGTATTTAAGACAGTTACCGAAAAATCGTCAGATATAAATTTTGAGTCGTTCTCACAAGCATAAAATGAATATTTGAAACCGAATGACTCAATGCCGTTGCTCGGAACCGAACGAGCATAAAATTTTACGGAATCTTCGTAATAAAATTCTTCATCCTCGAATCGGTAGTAAATATAGACAGTTTTGCCAAGCTTACTACCAGATAAGCTTATATCATCCAAAAAATTAGATTGATAATAGGCATTCATCCGTACTTCCGAATTAACTCCAATTTCCAAAGGTCCATTGAAATATCTTAAAATGGGACCCGGTGAGAATCCTATTTTGTTTCCCTTTATGGCTATCTCATGAGGATAATGATCAGACTCTACCATGTGTTCGATTAGAACCCTTTTATCAGAAATGTTTGTAATAATGAAAGAGAGCATTTTAATATTCGGAATAGAATCATTCCCAACCGGAACGTCCCCGAAGTCTATGTCGTGGAATATTATGGAATTTGCATAAATGCTTACAGTCATAATGCAAATACAGAGAATCGGCAAAAATAATCTTGCTATTCGGAACATTCATTTATTCCTTATCTTATTTACTTTTATTTCTTGATTAATGTCAATATTGTATTTGTCTTACAGATTATACGGAAACTAATATTCTCCGGTATTTTAATTTCTCGTCGTTTACTTATACTTTTCCAATAAATGATAAAATTATCCTAATAAAACAATTTAACGCTTCATAAGCAGAAGCCCTTTAATCATGCTTCATGATAGCTTTCGATAAACTTTCCGCAACTGTTCAAATATTA
>Ga0265293_10014045_pt1 | contig 10250 bp, 10 predicted proteins | sample Munlanlewell138R_FD_192505 | JGI IMG/M metagenome (GOLD analysis project Ga0265293, IMG submission 192505) | Leachate microbial communities from a municipal landfill in Southern Ontario, Canada - Leachate well 138R | ecosystem: Engineered > Solid waste > Landfill > Unclassified | place: Canada...
CATGATCGATCGATCATGAGGGTCATGATCGGAGTGTCCGGGGGGTCCGGATCGATCGATCATGACCACGCCCTGTTTTTGGGGCCTGGTGGCGTAGGTCTGTCTGGGGTCGGCGATCACTTCGTCTTTGTCGATCAAGACGGACCACCGATAGACACCGCCGGCGGGTCTGTCTCGGAGGATGTCTCCTGAAGACTCGAGGATCTTGGCGGCCCGGGAGATGGTTCGATTGTCGACTTTAAGGCTCTCGGAGAGGTGCTGATAGGAGAGCTCGACGACGCCCTGTCCGAAGCCGATGGTTTTTCGGCATAGATAGGTTAGTAGGGCGGCGGCGGTTCGGTTGGTGAGAGACTCGATCCGTTGGGCTACGGAATGAGGTAATTGCAAGAATTTGATTCTTGGACGCGACTTCATTGAAATTAAATTTCCCTTTTTTTTAATTTTCGGCAAGAGGGAAGTAAGCCTGGAGGTGAGAAGTCGTCATTCATAGGTTAGAGGCGACTCTCGAAGTTATGCCCCAGGTATGGACCCCCGTTGTGGTAGATGGGGGTTTTTACTTTCTCCGGCCCTGCCGATATTATTTGCATTTGCTTGAAGGATGTTCGAGTCCTGGCATGACTACGAAAATGATGAGCAAGAATGACCATGTGGTCATGTTGGGTCGACTCTCTGGCGCGCCGCTGGCGCACCAGCTCTAGAGAAATGACTTTCTTGGAGCAATCTGGGAGTGGTTGTCGACTAAGCTCACATTGCAACACGTGTGCCAGGCTCCAGCTTTCTCTTTTGGGAGGAGATGCGCCTGAGGTGCACCGGCGGCGCACCTCTTCCTTTTAAAGTAGGCAGAGCTTCCATGTTGAAGAACTCTCCTTTCGTCATGGAAAATATCTCAGTTTTAGAAGCCGCTACTTTAGCGGGAGTGGGTAAGTCGACTATTCGAAGAGCGATTAAGAAGGGAGAGCTCCTCGCAACCACGGTGGAGGGCCCGAACGGTGAGCAGTTCTCTGTTTCGGTTTCGTCGTTCGAGAAGTGGATGGCTGAGCGAGGTGCTCCGGAGGTGCACCATCAAGTTTCGTCGGGCGCGCTGGTGCACTGTGGTGAACAAGTCTGGGATGCCATGGTGGAGTCTCAGCAGACGGTGCAGAAAGCGTTGGATGCTTTGGAGAGAGCTCAGGCGGAGAACTTGAAGATGGTGCGCCAGGTGGCGCACCTGGAAGGGAAGATGGAGTCCCAGAAGTTTTTGCTGTCGGCTAACAATGAATCGGCCCAGAAACAAGAGCAGAAGATCGAAGAGCTTCGGGCGGCCAAGGATGAGGAGCTGAAGAAGCTCGAACGGAGTAACATGGAGCAGATGGCACGCTTTGAGAAGGAGCGTGCGGAGATGCTAGAGCGGTTGAAAACGGCTGAGGCGGTTGCGCAGAAGTACGAAAAAGTGCCCGGCTGGGTGAAGAAAATGTTTGGAACCTAGGTCCAGGTTGGTGCACCGGCGGCGGGCGAGAGGTGCACCAACGGTGCACCAATGACGACTACGTTTCGAAGGGGCCCTAGCTACTGCACGCCCTTCGGGGCCGGAGGCCCTGCTTATCCGGCGTGATAGCGCCGGTGGATTTGCTCCCAGTACTACCTTGAGGCCGTTTCGTGGTGGACGTTACGGAGGCAGGTTCTAGGGATCAGGTGCGCTGGTTCGGCGTGAAACATTGCTGAGGCGAGCTGTGAAACTGTCGGTACTTCGGTTCTTATAACTCGACGATATCGAGATCGCTGATGGCTACAACGTTATCGGTTCCAATCTCAACCTGCATGGAGTTGGAACGACTCTGGGCGGCGCTTTTGCTGGCCTGGTGGAAGGCAAGGCGCTTTTCTTCGGTTTCGATGGTGAGGCCGTCTCCGCGTTGTTCGAGTAGAAGACCGAGATCGTAAGCGAACTGGTAGCGGGGGTATTCCTTGACCTTGGCTTTGCGGGGGTCCTGGCGGACCTGGGGGGTTTGGCGCAGGACGAAGAGGCGAAAGTGGAGGTCGGAGAGCCGGAAGCGGGTGCCGGCGGATTTTTGTTGGAGGCGGAGCTGTTCTTCGTAAGCTCGCTCCAAAAGGTCGAGGAGGGCCTGGGGCGGGGTGTCGTTCTTCTCGAGTTGGTCTCGGGATTTTTGCCACTGTTTGAAGACTTTCTCAGACGAGAGAGGAGCCTTGGCTACTTCTTCACCGAGGTAGTAGAGGAAGACTTTGTCCTTGGCGGCCTGGACCTCGAGGGTGAAGGGATGGACGCTGATGGTGAGGTCGTGGAGCTGGGCATCGACGTCTCTTTCCCTGAAGTAAGTGAGGAGTTCGGTGGAGAACTCCCGGGCCCGGCGGTCCCACTCGGCTTCAAGCCATGTTTGCACCTTTTGGGTGGCTTTTCGGGTTTGTGTCATGAGTTCCGGATCGGGGAGGTTGAGGGCTTCGAGCTTTTCCAGGGTTTTGCTGAGACTTTTGAGAGAGTCGTAGCCGTCCTGAGAGGAGAGCTTCTTGGCCATGGTTTTGAGTTGGCCGGCTTGCTTGGCTAGGGACTGGGCAGTGTTGAAAATGTCCTTCCAGGGCTCCTTGAGCTGGGATGTGGTGAGGTTGGGTTGGGTACTCGCTTGAGGATCGAGGATGACGGTCATGAGGGTCTTTCTCCTTTGGGTTCTTAAGTTTTGGCGTGGGTTCGTTCCCAAAGCCCTTTGAGATGGAGGGGGTAGAGGTGCCCTTGCTCGGGATCTCGGGCGATGGTGGCGTAGCCTGAGAATTTGTTCAGGCTGGGAATTTTGTCGGCGATCTGATCGGCTTCGCTGGCCCCGAGGCCTAGGCTTCCGGCCAGGGTCTTGCGATCGGGGGCGAGGCCGTGCTTGAAACAGAAGGTGTTGGGGAGGAACTCGTTGAGTTCGGTATATTTGCGGAAGTCCTCGAGGCTTTGACTGCTCAAGAAGACGGGGACCCCCTTGGAACGACCGGTGCGGATGAGGTCGAGGAGCGGTTGGCAGCGCTGGGTGAGGTAGTAGTGGGCTTCGTCGATGGCCACGATGGTGCGGATGTCGCGCACTTGCTCGCGGTGATCGAAGGGGGCGTCGGCGAGCGCCCGGGTGGCCTGGTGGAGGAACTGGAGAAAGACCGAGGCGACGAACTCCCGTAGGGTGGGTAGCCCGGCCAGGTTGATGATCCAGCGGCAACGGAAGAGGTCCTCCTGGGTTTGGGCGGACTCCTCGGCGAAGCAGGAGTAACTGGTGAGGTCGTGGAGGATCCCGATCACGGAGTCGGGCTTTTTTTCGGCCTGTTCGTAGACGGTTTCGATGGATTGGACGACCTCGGCCAGGGTGGGATAGCCTCGGAGGGCGGCTTTGCCCTCGTAGGCCCGAGCCATGGCGTCGGTGATGAGACGTTTTTGGATGGGTCCGAGTTTGGAGTCGATGAGACTGAAGACTTCGGCGAAGGCTCGGGGGGCGAGATTGGAATTGACGCCGGGGAAGAGCTGAAACGGGTTGACGGGGATGGGGGACTCGCCCGGATGGTGGACGGTGGCACCGGTGAGCTTGATGAAATCGGTGTTGGTGTGGAGGTCGCCTTTGTAGTCAAAGAGGATAAAACCAGCTTTGGGAGCCTGTTCGGTGATGGAAGTGAGCAGATTCAGAAGAACCTGGCTTTTTCCGACTCCGGGCATGCCGACGATGCGGACGTTGGAGTTGGTCTGGGAGCCGGCTTCTTGATTGAAGCGCCAGCGAACGGGCTGGGAGGTGTCAAGGAGACGGCCGACTTCGATCTCGATGGGGAGAGCGTGGCGTTCGCCGGGGGCTTGGCGGCCACGATGGGGAGAGGGGGAGATGGTGGCCAGGGTTTTGCTCCAGGATCCTGAGCGTTCGAAGGCGCGGTAAAGCTCGTCGTAGCCGCGGTTGAGGTGGAAGCGGAGACGCTCGGTGGCGAATTCGTTAGGTAGATTCTTTCCTTCCAGGTATTCGAGGACGGGTAGAAAGACGGCCATGCCGTCGAAGTCGTCCAGGGTTTCGACCTGGTGGAGAGTACCGTCCTCGGTCTCCATGGAGGGCCAGGTCCTGGGCGCGGGATCTTCGTCGGAGTCTTTTTGTTCTTCTTTGATCTTAGATATGGATAGAGCGATGGCCAGTCGGTCGAGGGCTTGGCCGGAGATGCCGGAGGCTTCGAGGAGGCGGTCTCGCTCAACTTTGGCTTTGCGGCTGGAGCGGAAGGTGACAAGGGTTGTCATGGGGCGACCTCTTCCTCCACCAGGACGGAGAGATCCTTGTCGGGCTGGGGTCTTTTGAGAACGAGTTTTTGCCCGACCCTGGGGGCCACGGTGGGGGCCATGGTGGCCGGGAGCTCGGAAGGTTTGAGGAGAAGGATGCTCTGACCAGTGTGGTTGGCGAAGAAGTGGGTGAGGACACCCGTGGTGTGGACGGGGTCGAGGGGTTTTAAAGGAGCCTCGACGATGAGGGGAAGCGAACGGCCGGAGGCTTTTTGGAGTCCGTGGACGACGGCCATGGCGAGCACCGCTTTTTCTCCGGTGGAGCGACGCAGGGGGACGGGTTGGCCGTTGTGATCGAGGAGTTGATAGTGGAGAGTTTGGCGATCGAAGCTGATGGTGCTGTAGAGATCTGGTTTGTTGGTGATGAGGCGAAATAGGTCGCTTGCCTCTTTTTCCAGGGTCTCCACTCGCAGGCTGCGGAGCTTGACGGTGAACTCTTCCAGGACCTTGGCGGCTCCTCGGGCGATCTTAATCTTGGCCTTGCGGGCCTGGAGCCGTTTTTCGGCTTTTTTGGCGGACTTGAGTTCGGAGCTTGCTTCCTGGTGCTCGCGGCGGAGTTCTTCCTTGCGAAGGGCGAGGTTGGCGAGGCGCTCGTCGATGACGGCGAGACGCGAGATGGAGTCTTCTTTGCGATCCATGAGGAGGCGATGCTCTTCCAACAGCTCCTGATGGGCGCCGGCGGACTGGGTGGATTGGCATTTTCGCTCGAGTTCGATTTTTTGGCTGCGGAGTTGGCTGGCACCGTCGACGAGCTCGGCCACGGTGGAGGAACTCGTCGAGCGCTTGAGCAGAGACTCGAGATCGTAGATCTCCCGATCGCTCAAAGTGGAAGCGGCAAGCTCTTCGCCTGATTCGGGGGCGTGGAGTTCTTGGGCCAGACGCTCCACTATAGCTCCTTCGGTGGGCATGGGGTCCTCGATCCAGGGAATCTTGCCTGCTACGGCCAGCCGGGCGATGGCTTTAAGGGTGTTGCGGAGGCTTTTGGCCCGTTCGTCGGAGAGTTCGAACTCTCTCTGCGTACGGGCTTCAGTGACGGTTTCATGAAGAACCTCGTTGAGGAGCTGCAGGGGGAGGGTAAAGCCCACCAGGTGCTCCTGGCTCTTTTCCCAGTTTTGGAGGTCTTGCTCGACCTTGAGGAGACGCTCACGTAGGAGTTGGCGTTCGCCTTCGGCGGCGGGGTCGAAGCGGGCAAGGAAGTTCTCTATGCGCTGGGTGAGTCGGCGGTGGTCCTCCTTGGCTTCTTCCTTCTCGTGATGGAGAGTTTCGAGCTTGCGACGGACGGAGTCTTGCTGGTGATCGATGTCGGCGAGTTGAGCCTGGGCGGCCTTGGGAGTGAGATTGTCGGAAGTGTCTTCTTCTTTTTCCCACTCTCTTTGAATGCTTTGACAACGCTCGGCGATGGTACGGATCGTGGTGACTCCGAGAACGGATTCTAGGGCCTCGGCGATGAGTTTGTTAGAGACGGCGGCTCCCTGGGCCATATCGTTGACCAGTGAGTTTTCGGCGTCGAAGCAGAAGAAGTCCATGATGTCCTTGGGGAGGTACATGTCGATCCACTCTTCGGCTTCTTGTTCGTGGAGGGTTTCGGCCTGGGGCCCGGTGCCGACGGAGATGGTGAGATCGGGGGTGGAGTTTGGTTCCCAGGAGCCGGTGTTTGCCTCGAAGTCGACCTTTCGTTTGAGGATGACGGGACCGCGGTGGGTCTGGAAGGTGAGAATGACCTCCATGCGGGCGGTGGGTGGCTCGGCGTAGTGGTGGAGGTAGCTGACAAGTTGGGAGCGGCTGGCTCCGTAAAGGGCGAAGCGAAGGGCTCTAAGGAAGGTGCTCTTGCCGTGGCCGTTTTGGGCCTCGATGATGCAGATGGGTCGCTCGGGGTCCTGGTGGAAGTGGGCCCGGGCTTTCTTGAAGAGGCAGAAGTTGGAGAGAGTGACTTCGCTGAGTTGGAGCGAGGGGGCGGAGGTGGCAAGGACCGGAACGACTCCGCCGGTATCGTGGGCGGTGATGGGAGCATCGCCCGAGCGAGCGTAGTTTTCGATGAGTTCTCGGGAGCGGACGACGACGCCTCGGCGGCCTCTGCGGGGGGGAGTGGCTTCGATGCGCAAAAGACCCTGGACGAGGGGGAGAGGGACTCCGTGTTTTTGGCATAGCTCCGCTAGCATGGACGTAGGGTTCTTTGTTTAAGGCTGGGGTCCCGCTTTTATGCTTGGCTCTCTCGATGCTTTTTGAGCGTTTTTTCGATACTGGCTGTGGCCTGTTTGGCATCGGTTTTTGGGAAGGAGAGCCGGACGGCTTCCCCTTCGATATATCCACTGGAGTAAGCGAGGCGATCGGGGACCGATGAGGGACGGCTTTTAATGCCGTCCAGGCCATCCTGGTAACCGGCTTGCCAGCTTTTCGGGTCCTGTTTAATCATAGAGGTCCAGTAAGGATTTGAGTTCTTCGAGGACGCCAGGATCTGATTCGGTGACTACCAGGGCTCTTCTGATGATCTCGCTTTGATTGAGAGTGGTCTCCTTCTTGAGGCGGTCGAGAAGGTCGGAGAGGCGAGGGGAGAGGGTGATGTTCATGCGCCTAGCGGGGTTTTCGAGTAGGGGGCTTTGGATGGTTTCGAGCTTCTTGGCAAAAGTGGGGATGGTCTTGGGCTCTCGACTGAGCTTGCGAAAGATGGCCCTGGTGAGGAGTTCGGGTCCTCTTTTGGGCTCTCCGCCCAACCGGGAAGCGGTGTTGGCTGCGAAGTCAAAGAGGGGAAGGCTGACGAGAACAGAGGTTCGGGGTGGAGATTTGGGCAGTTTTGCCTCTTGGAGCTTCCAAGCGGATTGAGTGGCGATGGAAACGGGAGCGGAACAGATGTCGCACGACGCAGTCATAACTTGCTCGATGACCCGACCGTCGTCGAGTTCGTAAGGCGCATAGTTCCAGGTGCCGGGCTGGAGTGCTTGGCACTTCTCGCAGGGGACCTTGGTTTTTTCTCCGGGGACACGAATTTTCATGAGGAAGTCTCGGAAGGGTGGAAGGAGATGAGGAAGAGCTCCACCAGGTGGAGTTCGTCTTCGATCCAGTAACCTTTCACATACCACCTTTCATTTTTGTATAAGGGTTTGAAGACCCAGACTTCGACGTCTGGAAGGAAGTGGTGAGGGGTTGGAGGCGGGGTATCCTGACCTCTTGCATGAAAGACGATGGAAGCAGCCTCTTCGTTCGAGATCTGTTTGTCGGCGAGCCAGTTCTTGCCCCAGGCAGAGCGGTGCTCGTGCTGGACCTCGTCGGCCGCGATGGCTGATATGAAGATTCGTTTAGCAACTTTAAATCCCATGGCATTATACTCGAATTCGAGTATGTCGACAATTCAGAAAAAACGGTATGGTTCCTTCGGGCCGGTGACCCAGCGTCCGAAAGCGGCTAGGGCTCGAGTTTCGGGATTTGGTCGTCATGAGTTCCTAAAAGCTGGTATAGAGTCCGGTCTCTTGCTGGATCAGATCGTGGAGCATATCGCAGTAAATGTCGCTATGGGTACTGACCAGTTGCCAGGCGACCTCGCTGTAAGAGACGCCTAGTGTTTTCTTGCCCTTGAGCTGGATGTTCCCGAAACGAACGGTGTAGGTGTCGCAAGGGTCTAGGATGATCTGAATGAGGTTGATCTTCTCACACCCCCGGATACGGAACTGTAGGCCGTCTTCGAGGTCCACGAGGGAATGAGCCCCGAGCAACGCCAGGGTGGGGACCCCGAGTTGATTTGCGATGGTTTCAGCTATCATGGTCTATCTTCTCCTTAGGTACTTTATTTACGGTAATAGGGTAGCTAGCCCATGCTCTCACGGGGTTCTGAAGCCTTTGGGGATTGCTATTCCGGGAAGCCCGGGGATAGCAGCAGGTTACTCCCGCTTCACGCGCTCTTTCGCCGGGTGATGCGGTCAACGGCTTCTCGCTTGTCGCCGGAGGATGTGTTCGTATAAATTTGTGTGGTGTCGATCGAGGCGTGTCCGAGAATCACGGCGATGGTGAAAGGATCGACGCCGGCCTTCTTTAGTTGATTGCCGAAGTAGTGCCGAAAGGCATGGGGAGTGATCTTGGCCGATAGGCCGACCTTCTCGCGGAGCTTCTGGATCGCTCGCTCGGCCTCTCGACTCGGCAAGAAGCCGTGAGTTTTCCAGGGAAAGAGCGGCGCCTGCGGCCTGGTCGAAAACCCCCGTTTCTCGTTAAACTCCAGGAGCTTTTTTACGCATCTTTTGGCCACGGAGTTGAAGGGAACCACTCTCGACTTATGGCCCTTGGTGATGCTGTGGACCAGATAGACTTCTTCCCGGGGCCCCCCTTCCCAGGCCACGTCTCCCACGGTGAGTCTGGTCATCTCTCCGATTCTCAACCCCGTATGACACAGAAACAGGATCATGAGGTAAGTCCTCTTGCCCCAGGTGCTCCGAAGGTTGATCCCGTCCAGCAAGAGCCTGAGCTCCCAGTCTTCCGGATGCTTATCGGCGTTTAACTTGGTCCTCACAGCTCCACCCTCCTCATCACATCTTCGGTCTCGCCGATGACGAAGGCTTGTCCCATTTCCACCAGATGGGCGGCCCACTCCCGGCTCTCTACCAGTGATCGGAGCAGGCCCACCGGCCTACCCATACCAAGGGCGGCCCGGATGGCGGATGCGCTCCCGCTTCTCTCCTCGGCTTCCACGACCACGACCAGCTGCGACATCCCTGCCAGGATGTGATTCCGCTGAAGGAAGTTTCTCCCGCCCCGGTATCCCCCGAAGTGAGGCACGAACTGGGACAGAGCCGCCCCGGTCTCGATGACCTTCTGAAAAAGCTCTTTGTGCTGTGCGGGATAGACGCAGTTCAGGCCCGTCCCCATCACCGCGATGGTCCGACCTTTGACGTCCAGAGCACCGCGGTGGGCGGCCCCATCTATCCCTTCGGCCAGTCCGCTCACCACGGTCACCCCGGCGGTAGCCAGCTCGGCGGCCAGGCGGTAGGCTCTCTCCTTTCCCCCTTCGCTCGCTCGGCGGGAGCCGATGATGGCCACGGATGCGGAGTCGGATGGCTGAAGTTCTCCCATATAAAAGAGCCTAATGGGCACGTGAGGAAGCCCCATCAAATGACGAGGATAGAGAGGGTCCCCGTAGTGGACCTCCCGGATTCCCTCCCAGTTTGGCATGGGTCTGTCTTTATGTGGTTGAACCATTGATTCTCTCGCTTTCTACTGTCTCGAGGAGCCCCTTCGAACGAAGAACCACCAACCTGTATTACTTCGACATGACCCCATGCAGACCTCGCAATAAACCCAGTAAAATCAAGGAATTTCGAGCTTTTTTCGGCTCCGCAGCGACTCCGTAAATCCCCCCGAAGGGGCCGAGAGGCCCCGGCCCGGGCTCTGCCCGGGCATCTTCTCCCCGCTCCGTAGCTGGATGGCCGAGCCGAGCCTGCCGGCGGTACCAAACTCCGCCTGCGCGAGCCAAGCTCCGGGCCCCGGGAACCCCACCCTGGCCGCCTCCGGGTATTTGAAAAGGAATCTTGTTTTTAAAGAATTGCTGACCAGAGGGCAGGAGCCGTCCAACGGTCTTGCCATCGTATGACCCTGGCCAAAGAGCGAACAAATGGTTCGTCCCTCCCTGGTTCTTTAGCAGGAACCAGCCTGACCTACTGGGGCTGTGGTAAAACCCTCGGAGGTATCAGTTTCTAAGGAGAGCAAGATTTCCAGTCTAGTCCTAGCTTTCCGAAAAGCTGTTGACTCTCCCCGGGGTTTTTCCACAGCATGGGGGCTAGGCGGGCGCGAAGCGGGGGCCGGTGTAACTCGATTGTGCTGACCTTTCAGTTGAGCTCCGGAGTTTCCAGGTCAGTGGGCGAAGCCCCCGGTTTCAAGAACCGGTCTCCGGTCCCCTCGGGACCGTGATTGGGCCACGGATCACGGTGAGTAACCAAAAGCAGTAAGGAGAGCCGGTTTCCCAGTTTAGCGAACAACTTCCAAAAAGCTGCCGGCTTTCGTGCCA
>Ga0265293_10014049_pt1 | contig 10241 bp, 10 predicted proteins | sample Munlanlewell138R_FD_192505 | JGI IMG/M metagenome (GOLD analysis project Ga0265293, IMG submission 192505) | Leachate microbial communities from a municipal landfill in Southern Ontario, Canada - Leachate well 138R | ecosystem: Engineered > Solid waste > Landfill > Unclassified | place: Canada...
TGAGGATCTCAAGCAGAGGGCCCTGTCCGAGGGCCTCCACAAGATGCTGGACTACGAAGGCGTGATAATGACCGACTCCGGGACATTCCAGAGCCATATGTACGGGGAGGTCGAGGTCACCAACAAAGAGATCGTCGAGTTCCAGAAGGCCATAGGCACGGACATAGGCACTGTTCTCGACATATTCACAGAGCCCTCGTGGAGCGAGGAGAGGACCAGGAACGCCGTTGATGTCACTCTAGAGAGGACCGCCGAGGCCGTGTCCATGAAAGAGGACATGATGATCAACGGGGTCGTTCAGGGATCCGTGTACAACAATCTGAGGACTGAATGCGCCAGGGGGATGGCCTCCATGGATGTGGACGTTCATCCCGTGGGAGGGGTCGTTCCCCTTATGGAGCAGTACAGGTTCTCAGAGCTCGTTGACGTGGTGATGTCATCGAAGATGGGACTGAATCCCAACCGCCCCGTGCACCTTTTCGGTGCGGGACATCCCATGGTACTGGCTCTTTCTGTGCTCATGGGATGCGATCTCTTCGATTCCGCATCCTACGCGAAATTCGCCAGGGACGACAGGCTGATGTTCATAGACGGGACGCACCGCCTGGGCGACATGAAGCACCTGGACTGCGACTGTCCCGCATGCAGGGGGCTCACCGTGGAATCCCTTAAAGCCCTCGGCAAGAAGGACAGGGAGAAGACCATAGCGCGCCACAATCTGTACCAGATAAGGGCTGAGATGAACACGGTGAGGAGATACCTCTCCGAGGGCAGGCTGTGGGAACTGACCGAGAACAGATGCCGGTCCCACCCGGCTCTGTTGGACGGGCTGAGAAGACTTTACGATTACTCAGAATTCCTTGAGAGGACCGAGCCCATAAGCAGGGACGGCGCCATGTTCTACTCCGGCGTGGAGACCAGGGGAAGACCCTCCTTCCTCAGATACTCTCAAAGGATCGTCTCCAGATACGTACCGCCGACGAAGAAGGCCGCCCTGTTCCTGGAGAACGGCAAACCCTACAGCAGATATTACGCGGAGGAGTTCAGAGACTGCAGGAGCGCAGGTTTCACTCCCGTCGTTATATCACCCTTCGGACCTGTGCCTGCGGAGCTTGATGAGATCTATCCTCTGGCACAATCGGTGTTCCCGATGCAGAGGGAGTACGATGTGGGAGAGGAGGAGGATGACCTGCTCTCATGCTTCCTGGAGAACGCAGGGTTCGAGGAGATCGTCATGTGGCCTGTGGATACCGACTGCGAAGGAGAGGGCTATGATGTTGACGTTGAAAGGGCCAAAGCCGTGGCCAGATATCAGTTCGGGAAGGATGCTGCCGATGCCCTGATAGCCGGCAAGATAGAGCTGGTGACCAGCCGCAAGACCGGTAAGATCAGGAATGTGATCTCCGAAGGGGAGCATGTTCTGTCCATGCGCGCCGGAGACGGGCTATTCACCCTCAGGGAAGAAGGTGCCAGAAGGATACTTTCCGCAGTACCTGCTCCCCACATGAGAGTGGTTGTGAATGATGATGCGGTCCCGTTCGTCTCTCAGGGAAGGAACGCCTTCTGCGGATTCGTCCTGTCCGCTGACTGTGAGATAAGGCCCATGGAAGAGGTCATCGTCACCGATTCAGAGGACCGTTTCGTAGCCACCGGACGTGCACTGCTCACGGCAGATGAGATAGCCAGTATGTCAAAGGGCGTCGCAGTCAAGGTCCGCAGCGGCACCGGGGACTAAGCCTGCGGAGTTCTCCGCGGCCTTGAGGCATGCCAGAAGATCGTCGGCCGAGTTCTTCATCGAACCCGCGTCCGGCGATTCTATGACGAACATGAGCTGCTTCCCGGAGATCCGGGAATCGACGTAGCCCTTATTGTCGGGCATCAGTGCGGCGAAGACGGCTTCCGCTGTCCCCTTGTCCCCGTACTCCGCCCTTATCTCAAGCCTCATCCTCATCCCTTCAGGACACGGGCTGCTATGTCATCGGCCACCTGCCAGGTGTTGAGTTTGCCGCCCAGGTCGGGGGTGACCTTCCCATTCGCCAGGCATCCCGAGACGGCCTTCCTGACTATCTCCCCCTCCTCCGTGTATCCGAGATTGTCCAGCATCATCTTGAGAGCCATGATCGCCGCGATGGGATTGGCTATGCCCTTCCCTGCGATATCCGGCGCGGAACCGTGTATGGGCTCGAACATGCTCACTCCCTCAGGGTTTATATTCCCGCTGGCACCAAGTCCCAGACCTCCCTGGAGCTGTGCGCCCAGGTCCGTGAGTATGTCCCCGAACAGATTCGGAACGGCAACGGTGCCGTACCTCTCGGGGCGCGTTATCATCGCCATGGCCATTGCATCAACGAACATGAAGTCCAGGTCCATGTCATGCTCCTTGGCCTTCTGCTTGAAGATCTCCCTCTGGAATCCGTATATCCCGGTGCAGACGTTGGCCTTGTCAACTAGGGTGACCCTGTCCTGCCCCAGGGACTCGGCATGCCTGAAGGAGTATTCCGCGAACCTCTCGACTCCTTTCCTGGAAAGAAGGCCCAGCTCCACGGCGAAGTCCTCTTCCGTGCTCGCATCCAGATGCAGGGATATCTTCAGTTCGTACATCCTGCGGGAAGCGGAGAGCTCCAGATCCCCTCCCGAGGATACCTTGCCTCCCATTCCCATGTAGAAGTCCTCCGTGTTCTCCCTGAGGAAGTGGATATCGAAATCCACCTCCCTCTTCAGGGGCACATAGGGATGGATCGAAGTGACGGGTCTGAAGTTTATGTATTGGTCCAGAGCGGACCTGAGCCTCAGAAGGACGCCCTGCTCCAGGACACCGGGCTTGACCCTCGGGTCTCCGATGGCTCCGAAGTATATCGCATCCTTGGACTTCAGCGCCTCGATCTCCCCGGCCTCCAGGAGGGTCCCGGATTCCAGATACCTCTCGGAGCCTATGTCGAAGAGCTCGGCATCATAACGGAAAGAGGATATCTCGGAGACCGCCTCAAGCACCTGCATCCCCGCATTGGTCACATCCTTCCCTATGCCGTCTCCGGGTATAAGTGCCAGGTGATTCATTTCCTTCTCCTTATGGCCTCTATGAGCCCGCCGGATTCGATTAGGTTCTGTATGAATTCGGGATGCTTCTTGAAATTGTATACCTTGCCTGTGCTCAGGTCCCGTATGGTTCCGGCCGAGGTATCCACCTCTGCCTCTGAGCCTTCCTCTATTTCGACGGGGCACTCAACAAGTGCCAGACCCGTATTTATCGAGTTCCTGAAGAATATCCTGGAGAAGGATTCCGCCACGATGCAGGAGATCCCTGCATCCATAAGTGCCAGTGGCGCATGCTCTCTCGAGGAGCCGCAGCCGAAGTTCCTTTCGGCGATTATTATGTCGCCTTCGTTCATCTTCTCCGCTATCCCGGGCCTTACCTTCTCGAAGGCGAAATCCCCCAGGCGGTCCAGGTTCTCGGACACGAGGCGTTCTGCGGGTATTATCTGATCCGTGTCCACGTGGTCCCCGAACCTCCATACCCTTCCTCTGTAGACGGTCATGGAAGGTCCTCCGGCACTGCTATGCGGCCGAGCACGGCAGAGGCCGCCACCACCGCAGGCCCGGCGAGATACACCTCGGAGCCTTTGTGGCCCATCCTCCCCACGAAGTTCCTGTTCGTTGAAGAAACAGCTTTCTCGCCCTCGGCGAGTATCCCCATGTAGCCTCCGAGGCACGCGCCGCAGGTCGGACCGGACACGAAGGCGCCTGCATCCATGAACACGGTCATCAGGCCCTCGTCTATCATGGCCCTCTGCACGGACGGGCTTGCCGGAACGACTATCATCCTCACTCCGGGTGCGACCTTCCTTCCTTTGATTATCTCCGCAGCTATCCTCATATCCTCTATCCTGCCATTGGTGCAGGACCCGAGATAGGCCTGGTCTATGGCGACGTCCACCTCCCTGACCGGACGTCCGTTCTCGGGCAGATGGGGGCATGCCACCATGGGCTCGAGCTCCGAGAGGTCATATCTCAGCACCTTGACGTAACGGGCGTCCTTGTCCGGGACCACTGCCTCATAGTCTCCTCTGACCTTGTCCTTCACGTAATCATCGGTCTTGGAGTCACAGGGGAATATGCCGGCTTTGGCCCCTGCTTCTATGGCCATGTTGCATATGGTGAGCCTGTCCGGCACGGGCATGGCATCCGCCCCGGGACCGCCGAACTCCCACGCTTGGTATATCGCCCCGTCAACGCCCATATCTGTTATGAGCTTGATGACCAGGTCCTTTCCCCCCACATCCTTGCGGAACTTCCCCGTCAGTTCGATCCTGATGGTTTCAGGGACCTTGAACCATAATCTGCCCGTTGCGAAGGCCGCGGCGGCCTCTGTGGAGCCTATGCCTGTGGAGAAGGCGCCCAGCCCTCCGTAGGTGCAGGTATGGGAATCCGCTCCGACGATCAGCCTTCCGGGGGCTGCGAAGCCCTCGTCGATCATGATCTGGTGGCAGACCCCGGACCTCCCCACTTCGAAGTAGTTCTCTATGCAGTGCCTTTTCGCGAACTCCCTCATCTCCTTGGCCTGCTCGGCGGAGGCTATGTCCTTGTTGGGGACGTAGTGATCCGGTATGAGAACGATCTTCTCCTTCTTCGGAGGGAGGCCCAGGCTCTCGAATCGCCTGAAGGCTATGGGTCCCGTGACGTCGTTCACCATCACGAAATCCACTTCCGCCTCCACTATGTCCCCGGCCCTGGCGTCCTGGCCTGATTTCTTGGAGAGTATCTTCTCCGCTACGGTCTTGCCTTTCACTGTGATTTCCTCCTGGAATAGTCTCTGTTTATGGCCTCCATGATGGCATCGACGGATGTGTTGACGATGTCCAGACCGACGGCCTTCCCTGCGGATGCGCTGCCGTCGCCCTTGGCGTCCTTCACCACCACCGATACCTCGCAGATGGAGTCGCTGCCTCCCGTTATGGCATCCAGGCGCAGCTCCTCCAGGGAGACGTTCCCGTTCACTGCGTCCCTTATCGCCTTCATAGCCGCATCCACCGGGCCCAGGCCGACCTGGGAGACGGTGTTCTTCTTTCCGTCCATCTCTATCGTCACTGTGGCCGTGGGCGTGACATTCTTGCCTGTTATGACCACGAACTCCTTCAGTGCCACAGAGTGCTGGACATTGTCCTTCCAGAGGACATTGTCAGCTATCACGGCCAGCTCTATGTCATCGATCTTCTTGCCGCCCACCGCTATGGCCTTCATGCTCTCCATCAGCTCGGGCATCCTGTCCTCAGGGAAGTCGACCTTCATGCGGTCGAGCCTCTCCCTCACGGAATGGGCTCCGGAATGCTTGCCCAGGGATATGTTCCTGTCCATCCCCACGAGCTCGGGGGGGAATGCCTCGTATGTCGAGGAATCTGCCAGCATGCCGTGCACGTGTATACCTGACTCGTGTGCGAATGCATTCCTGCCGATGATCGGTTTGGTATACTCGATCGGGTAGCCGGTGTACCTGGATATCGCCTTGGAGACCTGGCCTATCTTGGAGAGCTCCACTGTCGTTATGCCGTAATTTATGAAGAGCAGCACGGCCACCTCTTCCAGCGGGGCATTGCCCGCTCTCTCCCCCAGGCCGTTCACGCATACGTGAACCTGGGACGCTCCCGCCTCCACCGCAGCTATGGAGTTGGCGGTCGCCAGCCCCATGTCGTTGTGGCAGTGCACTGCTATCGGCACCTTCACGGATTTGGAGATCTCCGATACCAGGAACTCCATGGAACGGGGGGACATCACTCCCACCGTATCCGGGATGTCTATCAGATCGGCACCGGCCTCCGCCACGCTGCCGTATACCTTCTTCAGGAAGTCCAGGTCGCTTCTGGTGGCGTCCTCGCATGAGAACTGCACTTTCAGCCCGTGGTCCTTGGCGTACTGCACCGCGGAGACGGCCCTGTCCAGGACCTGGTCCTTCGTCATCTTGAGCTTCCTCTCCAGATGGATGTCGGAGGTCGCTATGAACGTGTGAATGTAGTCCAGACCCGTGTCTATGACCGCATCTATATCGGATACGGTGGACCTGGCCAGAGAGCATACCCTGGCGTTCAGGCCGAGCCCGGCTATTCTCTTGAGGGTCTCCTTCTCGTCCTTGCCTGAGGCCGAGAATCCCGCCTCTATCTCATCCACTCCGAGGTCGTCGAGGGCCTTCGCTATGGCGATCTTGTCCGACATGGACAGGGCTATGCCGGGCGCCTGCTCTCCGTCCCTCAGCGTCGTGTCCAGAATCTCGACTTTATGGGAAAGTAGCGGCAGCACCCTGTCATTATAGGGGCTGGCACTCAGTTTTCCTTTCCATTGGGTCTTTTTTTCGGACATATTCCTTAACCTCGCAACATCCGTACATTTACGCTGATAAAAACCTTCACTTACAGAGCTGGAAAAAGGATGAAGTAAGGGCGGGCGGTGCCCGCCGGTTTTGATGGGTTTTAAGCTTTCCAAAGCCCGTGTATATTGCAGACTTCCCAGGCCTCGACCTTTGCGGCGTCGGTCTTGAAGAATGCCTCAGGCTCGTCTCCGGGGTTGAGGTACTTCCTCATGATGATGCCGTCTGCGCATATCTCGATGTACGAGATGTAATGCTTGTCTATCATGGGATGAGCAGTCTCCTTTCCCACTCTGACCCTGTACCCGCCCTTCTCCTTCATGATATAAGGCACATGCTTCTCTTTGGTCATATCGGCAGTCTGGGCGGTCAGAAGCTTCATGTCCTCGCCGCAGCAGACCAGAGCGCCTTTCCCTCCGACCTCGACCTCGACGATGTTCCCGCAGATCTCGCAATGATATATCTCCCTACGTTTCGCCATTAATATCACCTGCTGGTTATCAGTGTTTACCGTTTATTAAATGATTGACCTCTTACCGAGAGGGCTCCTCTCGGGAGAATCGCGGCGCAAAGGCATATCAGTCCGTTACAGGATTCCACAGGCCGATGACACAGGAGATCCCTGCCATGGCCGTTTTCCGCGAGGGGCGAAGGATCACCGCAGGCCGGCTCGGCCGGGACCTGCAAGGCACTGCGGACTATCTCGATCTTGTATCCGGCCCGGACAGCAGGATAGACAGGAAGACCCCTTTCCTCGCAGTGGATGTGCGCGGCATTGCGGAAGGGGAGTTCAGAGCCGACGTGATCAAGAACATCAAAGTGAAGAAATACAATGTCTGGCTCATGACATGTGTAAGGGATGTGGACGACCTTTTCGACGTTTTCAACAGCGAGGCGGATACGGTCCTCGTGCCCTGCCATCTCACCTCCTACGATGATCTGGAGGATATGCTCTCTGTCTCGGAGAGCATCATTCCCGCCATAATCGTTTCCGGGCTGATGGCGCCCGGGCAGAGGAGCCCGGAGGACATACTGAGCAGATTGGTGTCCCTGGGATTCGATTCGGCGGCCGTGATCGATACTGACGGCATCATAAGCGCACTGGAATGGGCGAGGCTCTCCGGGATCGCGGAGATCCTGCCCTATTCAGAGAGCGCACCGGTCATGGCCGGGCGGCGATTCATATCTGCCCTTTGATCTTCAGAGCCAGGGCCTTCCCGAACCTGTAGGCCTCCTTGCCCGCAGGGGATATGTCCTCTCCGTCCGTATTCTCCACCAGGGATTCGCCTCCCCATTTCGCATTTATGGAGAAGGCGAAGGCCCTGCAGATGGAGGTGACGTTCTCGAACCTGGGGTTCCTGCTGCCTCCGGTGGAGACAAGTGCCACATACTTCTTGGGCGGATCGTCGTCCTCAGTGTGCCAGTATAACTGGAAACGGTCTATGACCTGCTTTATTATGGAAGAGGGTCCGGAGAAGTATACCGGCGTTCCGAGAACGATGAGATCGGCATCCCTGACCGCATCGTATATCACATGCATGTCATCCTTTATGTGGCACTTGCCCTCGGTGAAGCATCTGTTGCACCCTGTGCAGTGCCTGATATCCATATCATAAGGCCTGATCACGCTGACGTCGAAGCCTTCCTCTCCCAAGGCATCGGCCAAGGCTTCGCACTGTATCTCCGTGCTGCCTTCCTTCCTGGCGCTTCCTACGATTAGTGTGGCCTTCATGAGCCAATGATGCCCGTGTGTAGTTTTATATGTTTTCAGAGGTATAGGCGCAGAGGTGTGCCCGATGGAAGAACCGTTCACAAAATCAAGGGAAATGGTATTCCCCCGAAGCATACTGGTCGGTCATGAGGTGCTGCCCAGGATAGTGGATATGAGCATGAGCCTCGGTTTTTCGGGGCCCGGGCTCATGATCACAGGGGAGAACACCTATAAGTCCGCCGGCAGGGACGTGGAGGAATTCATGTCCGACGGCGGCTACGAGATGACCGTTCATCTTTCAGGCAACGCTACCTTCGAATGCGTCGACGATGCTGTGAGCCTCGGCAAAGAGACGGGGAGCAGATTCATACTGGCTGTCGGAGGCGGGAACAAGATAGACACCGCGAAGCTCACGGCCAAGAAGCTGGGCGTGCATTTCATAAGCATACCCACCTCGGCATCCCACGACGGGATAGCCTCCGGCAGGGCGTCCCTTAAATCAAGCACCGAGACGAAATCCGTTGAGGCCGTCTCCCCGATGGGGATACTTGCCGATACGGGCGTGATAACCGACGCGCCCTTCCGGTATCTTGTGTCCGGCTGCGCAGACGTGATCTCCAACATATCGGCTCTGGCGGACTGGGAGCTTTCGCGCAAGAGCAACAACGAATTCTTCAGCACCTCGGCGTACCAGATGTCCATGATGGCCGCGGAGACCATAATCGAGAACTCCAAGAACATAAGGCCTAACGACGAGGAGTGCACATGGCTCGTCCTGAAGCCCATAATCCTCTCTGGGGTGTCGATGTCCGTGGCCGGCAGCTCCAGGCCCACCAGCGGCTCAGAGCATATGTTCTCCCATGCCCTGGACACCCTGCATCCCGGTAAGGCCATGCACGGAGAGCAGTGCGGAGTGGGATGCATAATGATGACCTATCTCCACGGAAAGGACTGGATGAGAATAAGGAACGCCCTGATGGATATAGGGGCGCCGGTGGATGCCGCCGGCCTCGGCCTGAACTCCGAGGATGTGATCGATGCGCTGACATATATGCACAGGATCAGGAAGGACAGGGCCACGATCATAGGCGAGAACGGGCTGTCCAGAGCCGCCGCCGAGAATCTGGCGAGAGCTACACACGTCATCTGAGGTATGGGAAATGGTATTGGTAACGCTTATAGGTGAATCGCAGGCGAGGATCGGCAACAGGTTCTATTACCTGGGCCCCTCGCTTGAATGCCGTGAATGCAGATTCAAGAACGTGTGCTTCAACCTGGAGGTCGGCAGGATGTATGAGGTGACCGAGCTCAGGGACGTGCACCATGAGTGCGAGATGCACGAGAGCGGTGTCAGAGCGGTGGTTGTCGTCAAGGTCCCGATGCGCGTCTGCGTCGAGAGGAAGTACGCCATAGACGGCAGCAGGATAACCTTCGAGCATGCGAAATGCTCGGAGGTCGGATGCACCAACTGGGGTCTGTGCCATCCCTTCTTCGTCAAGGACGGGGACAAGCTGTCCATAGTCGAGATACTGGAGAATACCGAGTGCTCTGCCGGAGAGAAGCGGACGATCGTCCGGACAGAGTGATCAGAACCTCTGCCCTGTTATCCTCTCGTACACTTCCACGTACAGGTTGCTGACCCTGTCAACGACCTCCTCGGGAAGAGCCGGTATATCGGGCTCGGCGCCACCTTTCTCCCTTGCGGCCATCAATCTGCCGTGGTATCCGATCTCACGATAGTGCTGGCGGACGAACTCCTTGCTCAGCTCCACCATTTTGCCCTTGGCATACTCCGCGGCGTCCCACCAGCGGTCCTCATCCAACGTGCCGAAGGTGTCTATGACGATCAGATTGCGTTCCTCGTCGTATCCGAACTCCTTCTTGCCATCGCAGTGTATCAGGCCCCTCTTGGCCACTTCCTCTGCTATGATCTCATCTATCCTGAGAACGGTGCTCACGATCTCGTCGTAATCCTCATCGGTAAGGCCGGCTATCCTCTTGGCCTCCTTCTCCGTCAGCTCCCTGTCGTGAGCCTCCAGTTTGGTGGTGGTCTCCACGAAGGGGCGCGGGAGCTTCTCCCCGTACCTGACGGTGTGCCCTTTCGGGAATCCCAGATCCTCCGCCTTTATCCTGCCGGCCTTTATACGGTCCATCAGGGACCCTGCGGCGTAGTGC